>Ga0209633_10002257_pt1 | contig 18857 bp, 23 predicted proteins | sample Cruoilmetagenom1_FD_187290 | JGI IMG/M metagenome (GOLD analysis project Ga0209633, IMG submission 187290) | Oil polluted marine microbial communities from Coal Oil Point, Santa Barbara, California, USA - Sample 1 (SPAdes) (version 2) | ecosystem: Environmental > Aquatic > Marine > Oil seeps ... | reverse complement strand
ATGGGTCTAAAGGCTAGTGTCATTCAGGAGCGCGCAGAAAATATTTCGCCAAAATCTTATGACGTAATTTCTGCAAGAGCATTCGCGCCTCTAGATGAATTATTTGCCTATAGCGAGCCGTTCTGGGCTAAGGATACATTGGCGATATTTCCAAAGGGGGCTCGGTTCGAACAAGAAATTGCCAAAGCCCAAAAATGTTATGATTTTAAATATACGGCAAAGCCAAGCCAAACTAGCGATGAGGCAAAAGTATTATTAATCCACGGCCTCGTTAGGTTGGACACAGATAATAAAAATAGAAAACGCCTAGCGGAAAAAGAAGCGGGGAAATAGAATGACAAAAAACACGCGCATTATTGCAATCGTCAATCAGAAAGGTGGGGTGGGGAAAACAACCACATCCGTAAACCTTGCTGCCGCTCTAACGCTGCTTGGCCAAAGCGTGTTATTGATAGATTTAGACCCGCAAGGCAATGCGACAACGGGTTTAGGCCTTACGCGGGGCACGACAGACTTAACGCTATATGATGTAATGGTAGAGGGCGCGCAGCTGGCCGATGCTGTCATTGAAACTAACGTGAAGGGGTTAAAGCTTGTGCCTTCTGATCTTGATCTTTCGGGGGCGGAGCTAAATATAGGCGCGGCCGCAGACCGTTCGACGCGGTTAAAAACAGCTTTGGAAAATTATGAGCCAAAACCTGATTATGTGCTTATTGACTGCCCGCCCGCTCTTGGTCTCTTGACCGTAAATGCTTTGACGGCGACTAACAGCGTGTTGGTTCCGCTGCAATGTGAGTTTTTTGCCCTAGAAGGCTTATCGCAGCTTTTAAAAACTGTAGAGATGGCAAAGGCAAATATAAACCCAGACCTCGTTATCGACGGCGTTATGCTAACCATGTATGATAAACGTAACCGGTTGTCGGACCAAGTGGCGGCTGACGTTCGTAAACATTTAGGCAGAGCGGTGTTTAAAACGATAATTCCGCGAAATGTCCGCATTGCCGAAGCGCCAAGCTTTGGCAAGCCTGTTATGATGTATGATCCACACTGTGCTGGGTCACTGGCCTATATGGATTTAGGCAAGGAAATTTTACGCCGCCATGGCAAAAGAAGAAGGGGATAGATAATGAGTAAACCACCAAGTAAATTAGGGCGCGGGTTGTCAGCGCTGATGTCAGATGTTTCTGTACCTGTAACACCAAAAAAAACGCAAGCAAAAAAGCAGACCACAAAAAAAACACCTATAACCAAAGCTGGTACCAAAGGTAAAGCTGCTTCGAAGAAACCTCCTGCACAAGCGCCAACAAATACGCGCGGCATACAAGAAATACTAATCGATAGGCTCGAGAGAAACCCAGATCAGCCGCGCCGTTATTTTGACAAAGCGTTGATGTTTCAGCTTACAAATTCAATTCGCGATAAAGGTGTCTTGCAGCCAATACTAGTAAGGCCGTTGCCGCGCTCTTACGAAGCAAAGGGTAAAAAAATAAAAGGGCGCTACCAAATCGTAGCGGGCGAGCGGCGTTGGCAGGCAGCTCTGCAAGCAAAGCTCGATAGTATTCCAGCGCTAGTACGTGAATTGTCTGACCGCGAAGTTTTAGAAGTTGGTGTGGTAGAAAATGTGCAGCGCGCCGACCTTAATCCGATAGAAGAGGCGCGGGCTTACCAAACGCTGAAAGAGGAGTTTGGCCGTAAACAGGACGATATTGCCAAAGCAATAGGTAAATCTCGCTCGCATGTTGCTAATGTAATGCGGCTGCTAAATTTGCCTGCGCGCGCACAAGAACTGCTTTCAAATGGTGAGATTAGTGCAGGCCATGCGCGGGCAATTTTGTCTGCGCCAGACCCGCAATCTTTAGCTGATGCGATTGTGGAAAATGGTTTGTCTGTGCGTCAAGCTGAAGAGTGGGTGCGCGCTGTACGCAAGGCGGCGGATGGAAATGTGCGCTTATATACGCCAGAGCCAAAACGAAAAGATGCGGATACGCGGGCGGTAGAAAAATCCCTCAGTGAACATCTTGGCCTTAAGACAACCATAAACCATAAATCCCCAGGGGGTAGCGTCACTATAAAATATCAAAACCCTGATCAATTGGATGAGTTAATTGCGCGGTTGAAGCGAGGCTAAGGGCGTTGTTGGTATAATTCGAGCAAAAAATTACAGCTAAGCAATATAAAAACAGTAATAAGAGATACAAACAAGGAGGAAGTACAAAATGGAAATATTTTCAGCTTATCACACAACAGGCGGCGCAATGTTATTTGCAGGCGGGCTAGCACTTTTGCAATTACTTGTCGCGGATGTTGCTGGCATGAAGGTACCGCATATACCGGGCGCGCCGATAGAGCCTAATCACAAGAGTTTCTTGTTTCGGGCGAGCCGCTCACTTGGAAATATGAATGAAAGTATCTCTATTTTCATACTCTTTTGTATCTCGGGAATTGTTCTTATGGCGGACCCTGTATGGCTTGGCCGTTTCGCACTGGGTTATGTTGGTGCGCGTGCGCTTTATATGCTGTGTTATTGGTTTAACATCAAGCTTGCGCGCTCAGCGTTTTTTGGCATTAGTTTAGTCGCGCTGATCTTGATGGGCGCAACGGTGGTTCTTGGGTTGAAACACTAAAAATTGGACGGCTCTTGACATAAAGGCAGATGTGTGACACACGTCACATATGAAAACATCGAAGCACACGCCTAATCCGCCAGAACTAATTTTGCTAAAAATGCTATGGTCACAAGGGCCACTGCCTGTGCGGGCACTTCACGAAGAGTGCGCACAGGCCCTTAATTGGAGTTTTTCGTCTACGCGGAAAACTATGTCGCGTATGGAAGACAAGGGGTTTGTGGTTTTAAATAAAGGCGAGGGCGCAGCGTGTTATACGGCCACAATTTCAAAAACGGCGACGCTGGCTAAAATGACCCGAGACTTTATGGCAAGAGTGCTAGAAATAGACGGGCCATTACCAACATCAGCTTTTACAGACAGCAAAATCCTAACGGACGAAGAGCTTGATGAGCTAGAAGGTTTGCTCGGAAGTGGCCGTAACAAATGAGCGTCGTAGCGCTAATAACTGCGGCAATAATTTGGGCGTTTTTTGTATGGGTAATATTCGTTATGGCCGCGGCGCGTAGCGAAAGCTTAACCGCAAAACCAGCTTTTTGGCTCTTGGGCATTTCCATCTCAATTTGCACGCCTTTATTGGCGGCAATATTAATTGTAATGTCGCCGCAAACGATTATCGGCGGCCCCGTAGTGTATACCGCGTCAAGTAGTTTCAAAAGTATTAGCGCTCCGTTGTCTTTAACGCCAAACTTATTTATAATTGCGGGTTTAATAATATATATTGGGGGCGTGGCGGCGTTATTATTAAACACAGCCGCTGCATATTATCGGCTAATGAAAATTGCGCGCGTTAAGCCAAGCTCAAGCTATAAAAACATCAATGTAATTACGACTGATAAACACATTCCGCCTTGTTCCTTTGGGTTTATGCGGCCCAAAATCATTATGCCGCGGGAGTTATGTGCGGTGCTAACGAAGGCTGAAACCGACATGATTTGCGAACATGAGCGCGGCCATATTTTACACCATGATCAACGGGTATATCTATTGTTGCTAATCCTAAAGGCGGCTTTCTGGCCCCAAATAACGATTGCTAATTTTATACACCGCTGGCAAGTGGCGAGCGAATTAAGGGCGGATAGTTTTGCGCTTAATGGCAAAACGCAAAGCCAGCGAACAGAATACGGAAAAATGCTATTGGGCGTTTTGCGTAAAAAAAGCGGAGGCACACTGCCATGTCCCTCCGCGACCCTTCACTTAAGCAACTATAGGAGTGCAAAAATGAGAGTGATTAATATTATGAACCCAAAACAATTCACAGGCAAGCGCCACAGTAAAAAGGTTAGCGTTGGCGCCGCCGCGCTACTACTTAGCGGCGCGATTGGAATTAGCGCATTGGCCAGTGAGGGCCCGTCGCCCGACAAAAATGCCCAGCCAGTCAAGCGTTACCCACCAATTTTCCCCGTAAACTGTCCCGTAACAGAAGGCATTTATGCGGCGAAGGTAAAATTAAAATTTGATGTAGATAAAAAGGGCCACGTAGAAAATGTGCGTGTAACAGACAGTACAAACCCTTGCTTTAATAATGTGAGCGTTACGTCTGTTAGGCGATGGGCTTATAAAACAAATACGCGCAAACTAAAAAACGTAGAAACCATGCTCACATACAAACAAACAAAATAATGTGAAAGTTTAAAGAGCTTCCGTTCCGCCGCTCGCTAAGTTGTGTATGCTTGTGACGGGGCGGGCGCCGTAATGGGTGATAACCTCTGCGGCGCAAAGGCTACCCAGATGGCCCGCGTCAATCCAGCTAAGGCCCATGGCGCGGCCAGCGAGAACGCCCGCCGCATATTGATCGCCTGCGCCGGTCGTGTCGATAACTTTGGAAACGGGCACCGCCTTAATTTCATGCACATGCCCATCTTCAATAATAACGGAACCTTTTTCAGAGCGAGTAACGCATGCAGTCGTGCCTGTTTTCCACACGGTGCGTAGGGCTTGCCCCAAATCATCAAGTTCATATAGCGACAGCATTTCTGCTTTGTTGGCAAATAAAATATCCACATGATTTTTCACTAAGTGCTGGAAAGCGGCGCGGTGACGACCAACACAAAAATCATCGGAAAGTGTGAGCGCAACTTGGCGGCCTGCAGCCTTAGCAATTTCTGAAGCCTTAATAAAAGCGGCCTTTTGCTCGTCCGTGTCAAACAAATACCCTTCCATATATGTGATGGCTGAGGATTGTACGATTTTTGGATCAACATCTTTAGGGCCAAAAGATGTGTTGGCACCTAAAAACGTACTCATAGAGCGTTCGGCATCTGGGGTTACGGCAATCAGGCACCGCGCTGTTGCTGCGCCAGATTTTAACGGCGCACATGGAAAGTCTACGCCGTCTTTGTGCATGGCGCTAGTGAACCGCTGCCCCATACCATCGTTAGCGACCTTGCCAATATATGCGGACGACACTCCCAACGAAGAAATGCCAGCTATTGTATTGGCGCCAGAACCGCCTGCAACTTCAGTGATGTTATTAGCAGCCCCCTTAAGCGCAGTAGATAAATGCAAAGCGCGCGTCTCATCAATTAATGTCATGCCGCCTTTGGTAATGTTTTCTTTTGTTAGAACCGCATCTGCAACAGGTACAATTACATCCATAATTGCGTTGCCGAGCCCTAAGACATCATATTTTGCGCGCATGAAAAACTCCTTTGTATCAGCTTTGATGAGGTAGGGGATGGTGTTTTGAAATGCAAGGCGCATTTTGACGCTTGTTCTTTGTAAGCGAAAGCCCTAGGAAAAAGAATTCAAAACAAGAGAATTTTATGGCGAATGAATTTAAAAAAATAGCGCTTCTTGCGTCAGGAAATTTAATCCCTGGCCACCCTGATTTACGAGAAGATTCGTTTGAGCTCGAAGAAGAAATGGGAAAGCTTGTCCCTGCATTTGCGGCGCACGGCATGGAGCTCGTATTGGTAAACTGGCGCGATGCGGCGGCGCGTGCCCAAGAGTTCGACGCAGTATTGCCATTGCTTGTTTGGGACTATTTTGAAAATAATGAAGAGGCGTTTTTTTCTGCAATGGCAAAGGTGTGCCAAAAAAGCGAATTATTTAATCGCTTCGATGTTTTGCAATGGAATGCTAATAAATCCTATCTGGAAGAGCTTGGGCACAGGGGCGCGGCCATCATACCAGCCGTTACAGTGGATAAGGTATCAGAGGCCCGCGTTTTGCGCGCCATGGATAAATTTGGCACAGACAAGGTTGTGATAAAACCAGATGTTGGCGGCGGGGCATGGCGGCAAGTACTATATACGCGCGGGGCTGCATTTCCTAGCGCAGATAAATTACCGCCAAATGGTGCGCTGATACAGCCCTTTTTGAAAAGCGTGAAAGAAGAGGGCGAATACTCATTCTTGTATTTTGGCGGCGGCTTCTCTCACGGCTTGGTTAAGCGCGCAAAGGAGGGCGATTACCGCATTCAGTCAATCTATGGTGGCCGCGAGGAGGCCTATATTCCAACTACAGCAGAACGTGCGCAAGCCCGTTCGGTATTAGACGTACTTGATTTCACGCCGCTCTATGCGCGGGTAGATTTTTTACGCGGCGATGATGACCGGCTTTTGCTGATTGAACTGGAAATGATTGAACCATATCTTTACCTGCCATTTGCTGACGGCGAGGGCGCTGAGAATAAAGGCGCGCAAAAATTAGCAAAGGTGCTGGCAAAGAAATTGGGAATTTAGTTCACAGATTTAGTGACCTGCGCGCCCAACTCTCTTTGGTAACGCGGCTTCCAAAGCCCAATAGTGACGGGCACTGCAACATTGAGCCAGAAGGCCGTAATCATTAACGTATAAAATGCCTCAATGGGTATGATTTTATTTTGCACATAAGCAATGTCCATAACCACAAACGCTAACTCTGCCCGGCCCAGCATTCCAAACCCGATCATCATGGCGCCCGCCCACTGCATGCCGCCCGTATAGCGCGCGGCGATAGACGCGGACGCAATTTGCGCAACAAATAATGCTAACGTCATAGCGATAACATTGGGAATGACTGCCATAAAAATTTCTGCGTCAAACAAAATTTGTGAACCAAGATGAACAAAAAATACGGGCCCAAGCCAACTAAAGGCAACATTATCTATAATGCGCGCCGTATTTTTATGGGCCTTCGTTTCGCCTTCAAAGTGGAAATATTCTTGCTTTAAAATCAAACCCGCCATAAAGGCGCCGACGGCAGGATGAAACCCAAATTCATGGGCCAGTAACCCAATAAGAACGGCGAGAAGTAAAACGGTTAGCGTAGCGTGTTGACCGTGCCCAAACTTTAAAAGATTGCGAATCCCGAATTTACCCAAAAGTGGAATTTTTTGTATCCATCCTTTGGGCTTATGCGGAAAAATCCACACACCCAGAACTGAAATAATTAGAAAAAATAAAACAGATTTTCCAGTAATAATTGCGATGCCCGCCGCGCTCACCTCGCTAGCGCCAGATGCGATGGGTACCAAAATAGCAACCAATGCTAAAGAGGCGATATCGTCAAGTACGGCAGAGGTCATAATGCGCGTTGCGGCAGGAGAATTTGATAGCCCTTCGGACCGCAGAGAAACCATAGTTAGGGACACGGCGGTGGCGGTCATAGTGAGGCCGCACATCAGGGAAATATTGACATCTTGCCAAAAATAATCTGCGACGAAATACGCCGCAGCAAACGGGGCAACACCACCAAAAAATGCGATGCCCCAGCTTTTTTTAATACTGTCCATGAAATTGCCAGTGTCTTCTTCAAACCCGATAGCAAACATGATGACGATGATCCCAAGTTCAGAAAACCCAACAATAAAGGGATCGGCGTGAACTGGCAAAAGCCCAGTATTGACCATCACGGCCCCGAAAAACAAGAACCATAAAACAGGCGTAAGCCGTGACCACTTGGCGGCAATGGTTGCCAAAAAAACAGCAGTCCAAATCAGCGCAAGAGACGAAAGTGCATGCATATTACCCCCTCAATAGCGCGGTGCGCGCTATGTTATTTGTGTTTTATGTCATATTTTAAACATCTCGCATATGGCAAATAGTCACGGGGGCTACTTCGCAGGCTTGGTCTTATCTTTGAATTTACAAATTTTTTCTATGGCGCAGTTTTGACACATCGGGGTGCGGGCTTTGCAAGTATAACGGCCATGCAAAATAAGCCAATGATGGGCATGAGTCATATATTCGGGCGGCGTGACTTTAAGCAGATTAAGCTCGACCTCTAGCGGGTTTTTACCAGGCGCCATGCCCGTGCGGTTTGACACGCGGAAGATATGGGTATCGACTGCCATAGTCGGCTGCCCAAATGCAACATTAAGAACTACATTGGCGGTTTTGCGGCCTACGCCAGGAAGGCTCTCAAGATCAGGGCGGTTGTCTGGGACCTCGCTCCCAAAGACATCTATCAATCTTTGTGAGAGGCCAATCACGTTTTTAGCTTTTGTTTTATAAAGCCCGATAGTTTTGATATAATTACGCAGCTCGTCTTCGCCAATTGCCAGCATTTTTTCGGGACTATCCGCGGCAGCAAATAGCGCCTTTGTAGCCTTGTTAACGCCGACGTCTGTCGCTTGCGCAGAGAGCGCGACAGCGACAACGAGTGTAAATGGGTTTGAGTATTGTAGCTCAGTCACTGGCTCGGGTTCGAGCGTTTGCAAATGTTTGTAAATGTCCGAGATTTGCGCGCGGGTGAGCTTGGGCCTGGGTAATTTACGTTTTGCCGCCATTACGGGCGCCGCGCAATTTCGTCTAGCATTTTAGCGGCGAGGCTCTGGGCGCGCGCCGCTGTGCGCTCCTCTATAAGTCTCCCTTTGTTGTCAAATGCTTTGCCCGCAAAGCCAACGCCCAACCCGCTTGAAACGATGTTTGCGCCAAGGCGGGTTAAGATAAAATGTAATTGTTTTAGCGCCATAATACCCGATAGGCCGCCAGGTGTTGCGGCGCCTATACCGTAAATGGGTGTCGTGAATTGGCCCATTTCAACGCGCGTCGTCCAGTCAATTGTGTTCTTTAGTAGAGCGGGCAAGCAGCCATTATATTCAGGCGTGGCTATAAAAACGCCTTCACAATTTTTGAGGCGGCGGATTAAATTTTTCGCGGATTTAGGAACACCATTTTCAGCTTCGTAATCGCCATTATAAATTGGCATATCATATTTGCTAAGATCAATTTTCACGGGGCTTGCGCCCAAATCTTTGAACTCGTGCGCCATGGCGTTCACGAGGTTTTTGTTAATTGATCCAGTGCGAGTAGATCCAGAGATAAGGGCAATGCGAGGTTTTGTCATAAAATATCCAGCTTGTTGTTAAGTCTCTATATAAGGCTTGCGCGCAATTGCGCAAGAAACGGGTGGTTATTATTTGGCGGGGGTATTAAGTTTAAGGCATGACACAGAACACAGCATTTACGAAGACGAATAAAGATTATCAGATGATGGCACGTGCGCTTGGCTTTCTAGGAGAGCGCTGGCAAGAACGGCCAGATTATAAGCGTGCAGCGCGTGAGGCGGGCATGTCTGCTCATCATTTCCATAAGGTCTTTACGCGGTGGGCGGGCATATCGCCAAAAAAATATGTAGGCGCTTTGGCTCACAGTGCGGCGCGCGAAATATTAGATGCAGGCGGTACAGTCGAAGAGGCGAGTTTTGAAGCGGGCTTGTCGTCACCCTCGCGTCTACATGATTTATTTATTAGGCACGAAGCTTTATCGCCTGGAGAAGCAAAATCACGCGCGGCTGGGGTTGAGATGATTTGGGGCGTAGCGAGCTGCCCATTTGGTCAAGCCGTAGCGCTTATCAGTCCGCGCGGGTTGTCTGCATATGGCTTTTTTGATGAAGGCGGGGAGAAAGCTGCTTTTGAGGATTTTTCCCGCCGCTACCCAAAGGCCAGTTACACACGAAATGATGAGGATGTGCGCGGGATAACCTCGAATATTTTTAGCGGCGGAATTGTCCCCATCGCGCTTTACGGCACAGATTTTCAACTACAAGTCTGGAAAGCGCTGCTATCAGTTGGGAGCGGGCAAACCGTACGCTATATGGACATTGCCAATCACATCAACAACCCCAAAGCCGTACGTGCTGTCGGCGCCGCTATTGGGGCTAACCCGATTAGCTGGGTTATTCCCTGCCACCGCATTTTGGGGGCAGATCGCCGCTTAACGGGCTATCATTGGGGCGTCGAGAGAAAGCGAGCAATGCTTGCATTTGAAGCCGCAAACAGAGATAATGCTGCCTAAACTTATTTAGGAATTTCACTATGCCACAATTTATGACGGGAATTAATTTCCTGTGGATCATTGCTGTGCTGGGTGTGCCGGCACTGCTCTTTGGGTTGCGTGCATGGTTTGGCTATCGCACTCTTGAGCGTGATGCGATTGCGGACTGGGACTATCTGGTTAGCGAAAACATGCACGACTTGAGAATGACGAAGGTCGCCTATGTCCGAGCTTTCAAAAAAGTACATGCGCCGCGCGCCGCAATGTATATCGCAGTTACGATTGCTGTTATTGCATTGATTACAATTCCTGCATTTGCTTTGATTAATGCCACTCTTTGGGGTTTTTGGATTTTAATGGAAAAGTCACAAGATTACGAGCCCGGCTATCTTGTGTGGCAATTTTTTATTTTCTTTGGCCTTATGGCTTTGTGGGTGGGTGTGGCGCTGATAGCGGCGCGGCGTTACCATAGCCGCGCACCTGGATTGATGCGCGACCAAATCATGAAAGAGCGCGAAATATTTGCACCCGAAACACCATTTGTGCTTAGCCATGAAACCATTCATTTGTGGACGCACGCCAATAACAGTGACAGCTTTAAGTTTCTCTTTGAAACAACTTTGGGCATGACTGGAGAGATTGAAAAAAATTGGAACGGTTCAGGTTTTGACTGCAATGTATATGCGGGTCATGGTTTAGGCCAAATCTGCGTCCATATTAGCCCCGACATGTCTGAAAACCCTGTTGATGACGTGCCGTGGTTTTCACGAGAAACCCATCCGTTTTTACATCCTCGCACACACGCGCGCCACGACGAAGCTGAAACTCGCTATACTGTTATCCGCTGCATGAAGGGTGTTTATAATGCCTTTAAGGCGGCTGAAACAGACGGCCCTGACTTCACCAAAGTATCGGGTATGAAGACCAGCCGCGTATGTAGTCTAATCCATCTTAACTTGGACAAAAATGGCCGTAAAATAGTTTTGGACGTGTTTCTCTATGAAGAAGGCAAATAGGGCGGCGTTATAAATCGAGCGTCATGAAAACGCTAAATGCACTCTCTTTGTAATCTGCAAAGGGGCCACAAACTTCAAAACCAAACTTAGTGTATAAAGCGCGTGCTTGCGCGTAAGCTTCGTTTTCGCCCGTTTCGAGGCTAAGGCGGGCCATGCCGCGTGTTTTCGCGGCTTTGATAATATGTGCCAGCATTTTGCTGCCAACGCCGCGCCCTAGAGCAGTATTCGCTGTACGCATAGATTTTATTTCTCCATGAGTATTTGTAAGTTGCTTGAGGGCGCCGCAACCGAGCAGCTCGCTATTTTTCCATATGCTCCAAAATGTAATATTAGGCTCTTTAAGGGCATCAATAGGGAGGGCAAACACGCAATCGGCCGGCGAGTTACTATAAGCATCGGCGAGGTGACGCTCTAATAGTGCGCGGATATTACGCCCACTTAAATCATCTGTACGAATTTCCATTTTATGCGCCAGGATATGTGGTGTAAGTGGGCACACCATCATTTAGTTCATAATAGCTACCTTTATGCTCACAAAAAATATGGCGGCCAAGGGTAATGTTTTTTGTATTTTCGAGTGTCCCTGCGGAAACGGAAATTAGCTTTGCAAAACTGCTTAAACCAAAACCATGCCAAAAAAGAGATGATCCACAAGAGCCGCAAAACCCACGCCGGGCATAATCTGAGGATTGGTACCAGCTAACTTTGTCTTCGCCTTTAGTTATTTTAAATCCGTCAATCGGGCCATTAATGGACGCCCAATAATGGCCGCTCCATTTGCGGCACTGCGTACAATGACAGGCAGAGGCATTTTGTTGTGGTTTGGCGAGTTTAAATTCGACTGTGCCGCACATACATTTTCCGCTGCAGCTCATATCCCGAGTACATCTTTCATATTGTAAAGACCTTTGGGTTTGCCCACGGCCCAAAGAGCAGCGGTGAGCGCTCCTTTTGCGAATATAGCACGATCTTCTGCGCGGTGTGACAGGGTTAGAGTTTCCATAGGTGATGAAAAATGCACATCATGCGCCCCAATAATGCCGCCGCGTCTTTGGGACGTATATGTGATCTCGTGGTCTTGATTGCCAGCAGCTACTGCTGCACCCAACATTAAGCCTGTGCCAGAGGGCGCGTCTTTTTTATTTCTATGATGGGCGTCAAATACGTCAACATCCCAACCATCATTAAGGAGACTAGCGGCTTTTTCAACAAGAGTTTCTAGTACGCAAATGCCGATAGAAAAGTTACCAGATTTGACAAGGGTAATAGACTCGCTCGCAGCGATGAGGGCTTTTTCTTCGGCGGGCGAATATCCAGTTGTGCCTGTCACTAGTGTTTTACACGCCGTGCCATACATCATAAGCGCAGCGTCAATCGCGGCTTTGGGGTGGGAAAAATCTATTAAAACATCGCATATATCAAGTGCGGCGCGAATGTCCGCACTAAGTATGGTGTTGCCATAAGGCTGCCCGAGAGCAGCGGAGGCAGGCGAAGTAAGAGCCGCGACTAAACTAGCACGCGGCTCTATCTCTATTTGAGCTAAAAGCGCACGACCCATGCGGCCCTGCGCGCCTAAAATACCAATTTTTATGGGCGCGCTCAAACGCTCTAATTTACGGCAGTGCTGCCCTCTTGGGCGGCGGCACGGCGCATCATTTCATCACGGAACATAGAAGCAAAATCAGGCGGGTCTAGCAAGATTGGAGGATACCCGCCATTTTGCGTCATGTCCGCCATAATTTGGCGGGCAAATGGGAATAGCAGACGCGGACATTCGATAAGAATCATCGGTTGTAACTGTTCTTCTGAAATCCCAGCAAAGGCAAATAGGCCTGCATATTCAAGTTCGCATAAAAATACAGGTTTTCCATCTCGCTCGGCTTTGGCAGAGAGCATCAACACGACTTCTACAGTGTTATCTTCCATCATTTGGCGGCCAATTTCGATATTAATACCAATAGATGGCGCGCTTTGATCGGCGCGCAAGCTATCTGGGGCATTTGGGTTTTCAAAGCTAGCGTCTTTTGTATATTGAGCAAGAATACGTAACATTGGTTCTTGGGGTTGCTCTGGAGCTGCGTCTGCCACCTCTTCTTTTTTCTTTTTAGCCATGATTTCCTCTTAATTTTGGTTAGGGTTTAATTTAAGTGTAAGTTTTCGTTTATATGTTCGGTTATTGCCGTTAACATGGCGGCTTACGTAAGGCAATTCAAGTCTTGTCAGTGGTAAAACTCAAGAAAGTAAAGTTATGCAAGAAATAATATTATATGTGGTTTTAACCATTGTCGTTGTCGCAATGCTTTATTCGGTCCTTGGCAAAAATGTTGGTCAGGGCCCTGACTCTGCGGTTGACCCAGAAGAGCTAGTTAAACAATTTAATAGCCTTAGCGATGATCGGCCTGCGGCGCCAGTCCAGTTTAGCGGCCCTGCGGCGGAAGGGCTTGCGGCTATTGCAGGTGCTGAACCTAGCTTTACCGAAACAGATTTTCTCGACAAAGCAAAAATGGCATATGGCATGATTTTAGAAGCCTTTGCCGATGGCGACAAAGAAGCCCTTGAGGGTTTGCTTAATGCCGAAGTCAAAGATGCATATTTTGGCGCAATTGACGCGCGCATCAAAAAAGATCTTACACAAAAAACAGATTTGGCGCGCCTAATAAGCGCTGAAATTATTGGCGCCTCTCGCGTAGGTAAAATCGGTTCTATTGATGTTGCCTACAAAGCGGAGCTAGCAACGGCATTGCTCGATAAGGACGGCGAAGTAGTTGATGGCGACCTAGATATTTTATCGCGCGTGTCCGAAGTGTGGAGCTATGAGCGTAAATTGGGTTCGCGCAGCCCAGCGTGGATATTATCTGCTGTCAATCCGCACGAGGTTGAGGGCGTAAGTAATGATGACGGCCCTGACCACTCTCCCGATACGGTTTAGGTGCAGGCATGTGGAAACGATTGACTTTAGTCTTGTGCGTTGCCGCCGTGGGCGCTTGCACAACAACATCAGAGCCTACCTCGCCGCCTATTGCGGCGCCAACTCCATCGGGGCCGCCGCCAGCGGATAGCCAGCCAGAAATTCCTTCTGAAATTCCTTCTGAAATACCGCCTGTCCTAGAACCTGCGCCAACTCCTTTACCTAATCCCGTACCTAGCGTGCCGTCCTTTCCCAGTGCGCCGCCAATAAATGATGTGCCTTTAAGTTATGAATTTTCAAAACTAAATTACTGGCAAACCACGGATACATCTGCGGCTTTATCCGCATTTAAAAAAACGTGTGCGGCGTGGGAAAATAAGCCAGATGAGGCTTGGCTAAATCCAAAAATACCGCGTTATGGGCAATACAAAGATTGGCGCGAAGTTTGTCTAAGCCTTCCGCAAGGAAGCGTTGACCGCAATATAGCCGCTCGCTATTTCCAATCTAACTTTAAGCCTTTGGAAATTGGCGGAGATGACGGGCTTTTGACGGCTTATTATTCGCCGCAAATTGATGTGCGGCGGCGAGCAGACGATGAGTATTCTGAACCAATTCTCGCGCTACCTACCGATCCACAAATTCAAAATCTGCCGCGCAAAGACATAAATGCGTTTTCATCTGCCGTGCTGGCTTATGGCCGGCCTATCGATGTGTTCTTCTTGCAAATCCAGGGATCGGGCCAGATAAAATTTCAAGACGGAACGGTTTTTCGCGCGGCCTATGCCGGTCACAACTCTAAGACCTATAAGTCAATTGGCTCGGTTTTAATCGCTCGCGGCGAACTGACGAAGGACAAAGCGTCTAAGCAAGACATTGAAGATTGGATGGTACGTTCAGGGCGCGAAAAAACCCGTGCCCTTATGAATGAAAACCCGCGTTATATTTTCTTCAAGACGGAATATGTGGTGTTAGGTGAGGGGCCGAAGGGGTCTGCTGGCTTGCCGCTCACCTCTATGGGCTCGCTTGCCATTGATCCGCGCTACCATCCTTATGGTGCGCTAATTTGGCTTGAGGGAAGGTTTCCAGACCGCGCAGGCGACTATATTGGTCAAGAGGGCGGACTTTTGGTTGTGGCACAGGATATGGGAGGCGCCATTAAAGGTTCAATGCGCGGCGATGTGTTTTTTGGAATCGGCGATGAAGCGGGCGCGCGGGCAGGGGTGATGAAACACAAAGCAAAGTGGACAATCTTTTTGCCCAACGCTTTGGCGCTAACGGGTTTGCTGGTGTCATAATGACGGGCCGCCCTCTTACGTCTGCGGATAAACAAATATGGGGCCGTGTTGCCCGCACGGTTAGGCCTCTGGCCACCGAGTCCGATTTGGTAAAAGAACAAATGGCTACGCTGGGCCTTGCGTCTTACACTCATTTACCGCCAGCGCCGCCGCCCGTTTTACATCACACGAACAAGGATGTGCCTATACGCGCGGACAAGCAAGTGCGTAAAGGGCGCGTGGCTTATGAAAGTAAAATAGATTTGCATGACCTAACGCGGGACCAAGCTTTTCCGCTTTTGGTATCTCGCCTTACGCGCGGTTATGAAAAACACTGTAGATGTGTCTTGGTCGTAACAGGAAAAGGCGCTAACCTTGAAGGCGTATTGCGGCTTAGCTTGCCGAGCTGGCTAGCAGACCCGTCTGTTCGGCCGCTTGTCGCGGGCTATGCGCAGGCCCATATAAGGCATGGCGGTACGGGGGCATTTTATGTGTTTTTAAAAAGGAAACCATCATGATTATTACAAGAATTGCTAGCGTAGCTGGTGCCCTTATTCTGACGGCCTGTGCCGCGCAAACGACAGAGCGCGCGTCAAAACAAAAACACACAGCAGAGCAAGAAACCGTGCTTCTAGCAGGGTCGGAATGGACTACGGATATCAAGGGGCAATTCATTAGGTTTGGCGCAGATGGGAAAGTATCTGGCAATGGTGGCTGTAACAGGTTTGGCGGCAGTTTTGAGGAAGATGGTAGCTTGCTGACCTTTGGGCCGTTAATGTCCACCAAAATGGCCTGCGAAGTTCTTGACAGTGAGCAAATCTTTTTCGGCATACTTGCTAAGACGAAGCGCGCCGAAATTACACATCTAACCCTTACTTTAAAAAATGAGTCGGGAGATGTGCTATTGTCTTTAGCGCGTCACGATTGGGATTAAAGCTATCCCTTTTTGTAGTAACCGCTGCGCCCACATTGATGGAGTTGCCGCGATATCAGCTCACTGATACACAAAATTCATATCTAAAAGCGGGGCCTTTTTATTCTAAAGGCACGCCTGCTTTCGTGCAAAGCTCGGCGAGCATATTGGCGCCGCTATCTTGTTTGCTTTTAGATGCTTTTGGTTCGTCCATAATTTCAAAGAGACTGTTGGCAAACCCTACAGGCACGCACACGTCTGATGTAGCAGCGCCGCCCGATTTTGAAAAAGCGAGAGCGGCCCATTTCATAGCGCTTGTGCCAGCGATGTCAGCAATGGAATCTATCTCTGCAAGGCCGATATCTTTGCCGTCTAACTGGCGAATGGCAGTCAGGTCTTCGACAGCTTTGGCGCATACCATGATGGCTTTGTCAAGATCAAGACTTGCATCGTCAAACTCATACCCATAGCATTTTTTCGCGCCTTCAAAAGCTCTTGTAGCAACATCTGTTTGCGCATTTGCGGGTAGAGCCACGCTGAATGCGAACAGTGTGGTTCCTAGTAAAAAGGATTTAAAAATATTCATATAACCGCCCCTTGTTTTTTTTGTAGTAAAACGCAAGTTATCACAAATGTCAATTCCTTAATATGTGTGCGTTGCCATTGCTTTATTTAAATTTATAGCCGCTACCTGCCGCCTGCTTACGCACTGCTGAAACCATGACGTTATCTAGGGTTTTAGTTTCGGACATTTCTTTACGTTTGCCGGCTATATGTGCGGCCTGCTTTTGGCTCAGATCTTTAATCTCGGTTTGCAGCGCCGCGCGCTCAGCCTGCTTTGCTTCAATAAATGCGGCGCGTTCAATGGGCGTTTTGCCTTTCAACTCTTCTGGTAGTTCAGTCTCTTCCATAGCCATAACTTTGTCTTTGTCCATTTTATAAGCATCGACTAAGTCCCAGCTTTCATTGCGGTAAGATGCGGATGCCTTTGACTTGGCACGTTTTAGAGACACGCCCGTACTCATGGATTGGGCATTGCTGTCTTGGACCTCTTGACGCTCTTTCGCGATTAGACCCTGCGCGCCATAGCCAATATAAGTACCGTTAAGCTCTTTGTTGAGCCTGATAATATCGTCATCATAAGGCGAAGGGATATGCACATATTTTTCGTCTTGGTCGATGGTCATGTATATGCCGCCCGCGCATTCTGCCCCAGCGCGCCATTTACCGTCTATGCCAGTTTGTTCAGAGCCACAGTGAATGGTGTCGATAATAATGCCGCCGCGTTTGGCACGCGCGCACGCGCTTTCATAACTGACCGGCCCTTGCGTAAATTCTTCATTACCCGCGATAATAATTAGTTTCATGTCATTGGGGTTTTTGCTCCACTCTAACTCATCAAGGGAGGTCATAATAACTTGGCCTGCATATTCCTGACCGCCGTCGGTGCGCAGACCAAATAGTTTTTCAGAGACGTCATCAAGATCAGTGGTCAGGCTGACCACTTGCCGGACATATCCCTTGGAAATGGAAATATTATCATTGCCATATTCGTAAAGCGCGATTTCAATAATGGGGGACTGCCCACTTTTCTTACCCTCGCCAAGCTCGTTAACTAATGTCCAAAGCTGGGTTTTTGCCTGATCGATTAGCCCGTCCATAGAATTGGACGTGTCGAGCAAAAGCGCGATTTGTATACGCGGCTGTGGATAGGCTACCCTTCTTTTTTGCGGCTCTGGTTTCTTGATGTCTTCGCAACCTTTTGTTTGTTCGCATGCAGAATTGCTAATTTGCGCTGCAGCGGGCAGTTGAAAAGCGATCGTTGATAGCGCGAGAAGGCTCACGAGAGAAAGTTTAGATATGGCCATGATATGCCCCTTTATATTGACGTTACAACGTATCAATACATAAGGAAAAGTGACTAAAATATGGCGCTGTGGTTAAAATTCAGACAGGTTGATTTATTTCAAAACAAGGCTTGGCGGTAATTTAAACCCTTTTTTATTTAAAACCTCTTGCAGATGCACACGTAGAGCAGAGCTGTCGCCCGCCAAATTTTCTGACTTAAGCCAGCAGCGCACAAGCAAAGTCGCGCTGGCCGTGGTAAAGCCAGAAACCATTACGCTCGCGGCGCTTTTGTTGATGACAGCATCAAAATCTGAAACGGCTTTTTCTAGGGCTACCACCGCGCCGCCCAAATCATTATCGCGGGCAATTTCCATATTAATGTCAACGCGCCGTGATTTGAAACGCGAATAATTTTTAATTTGTCCGCTCCAAATTTGTGCATTTGGCACGGTGATTAATATGCCATCAGATGTTTTAATTTCTGTCGTGAACAGACCAATTTCTAAAACATTGCCACCAAAGCTGGATGTTTCAATATACTCCCCAACTCGAATTGCGCGCAGAAAAATAAGCATAATGCCAGCCGCCACGTTTGAGAGCGTGCCTTGAACGGCAAGCGCAATAGCTAGGCCTGCCGCGCCAAACACGGCGAGCAATGAAGCTGCTGGAATACCCGCTGTTGTCAGCGCCGCATAAATCGCCGCAAAAATAATAGCATAACGAATGATTGTTGCGAGAAGAGGCCGCAATGTATCGTCAACTTGTAAGCCCTTATGGTTGCCAAGTCTTTTGCGTGTAAACCGCTCTACCCAGCGCGCAACCATGAACCCAAGAATTAATATGCCAATCGCTTTGAGTATATTTATGCCTACGGGAATGAAAACACTCCACTCGAATGCCGTAAAAATATCTGTGGGGTTATCCATTATCTCTTCCTTTTTGCGGCGTAGCTTGAGAGGGCGATAAGCAGGCGCCCCATGAGGCTTTCGGCGGGGGCGCCCGTTGTCTTCATTTGTTTTTCAAGGGTTAGGCTTTGGGCTATCGCGTGCGCGAGGGCTGGCTCGCCCCCTTC
>Ga0209633_10002255_pt1 | contig 18867 bp, 16 predicted proteins | sample Cruoilmetagenom1_FD_187290 | JGI IMG/M metagenome (GOLD analysis project Ga0209633, IMG submission 187290) | Oil polluted marine microbial communities from Coal Oil Point, Santa Barbara, California, USA - Sample 1 (SPAdes) (version 2) | ecosystem: Environmental > Aquatic > Marine > Oil seeps ... | reverse complement strand
TGTAACTCCATAAGTTGGATAGCTTACAATGGAAAAACACCCATTGTAAGCTATCCAACTCGGGGGCAAGCCACCCGAGATTTACGCTTCGCGGTTAAACAGACAAAAAAAAAGCCTGCATCAAAGATGCAGACCAAAGGGGATTCTGATAATTTATTTAAGTGAGACTTTTCTACTAAACATCATTCCAGAGGATTTCTACTTTACGTCGACCCCACTGAAAAGCTTTACGTTTATTCATACCCATGTAGATATCAATCTTTTTACGCCAGCGCTTATTCATTTTATCTAGTACAACATACTCACCTTTCAGACCTTTAATGCGAACTTTTTGTTTATGCTTTAAGCCATAGTGATTTAACAAATCCCTAGAAACGGCAATTGCTTTCATACCTGGTCGTAAACGGTCACCCCAGGCAGCAATATTAGGCGTGCTATCTGTCTGTGCAACATGAGAAGTATAAGCGGTGGCCGTAACATGCAAACGTTTATTATAAGGCTTGGGATCCAAGGTGAACTTAGCATTTACAATTGCTGGTTTTCTTTCCATCTCCTGGAGTAAAATTTTATAGACGGCTTCAATTTGCGCCTTTTCAGAGGCATTGATATTGGGGCTGGGGTTCTTGACAGGGGTTGCTCCTAAAGAGCTAAAAACACCGATAGATAGGACTATAGTAATAAATCCTTTAACATTACTTGTAAACATTTTTAAATTTCCTTAAACCTAATTTAAATATAACCGTTGTGGTTATCCATGCCCCCAATAAAAGTATATTAGCAAACAATGATTTACTAATAAAGGTTTTTTTAAAATTAATCTACTTATTAAATAAGTAGGCTTTAATCAGAGCTTGCTGCTAGTAAATAGTTCAACCACTTACAGGATTTTTAGCAGTATTTAAGGATTTAGCATTGATTGTTCTATGTTGCTCTTTGTGAGAGAATACTTTTATATTTAAAACCAAATAGCAGGATAAAAATTCATTATGGAAATGAAGTTAGCTTGGCAAGGAAACAGCCGCACCTGGATAATCGTTATATTCGCCATCTTCTCAATCACTTTAAACGCCTGTGATAAAAAAAATATAGGTGAAACCAAAAAAGATACTATCGATAAATCCATCGTATTGTCTGCTGACGGGATAGGTCCTATCAATGCCACTACTTCTTTTAATATGCACCAACTAACATTGGCATTTAGCGACTATAGTGTCGTTGAAGAGGCCAATTACCAAGAAGGTACTCCTTTTCCAGTAATTCGGATTTATGAAGGCGTAAAAACTATCATGACAATAATACCTGATGCCACCAGACAGAATATATTTTCAGTGATAGTAGAAGATAATATCGTAAGCAATAATCTTGGCCATCATTTAGGCTCTGTCTATAATGAGGTTTACGCTTATGGACAAACCGAAGAATGTCAGCCAGGTTCTGAAGACATGGCGGGAAAGGTTTTATGTTATGCCCCAAAAACACCCAATATTCTTTATGTTTTTACGGGAACAGGAGAAGCTAGTGCAAACATGCCGTCAGCTGATGTTTTACAAAGCTGGGGACTTGAGTCGGTTATCTGGAGGCCTTAAGCTTTATTTAATGGCAAAGCTACCTTATTGGTTAGCCAAAATATGAAAGTCCCCAGCTAATTCCGCCAGGAATATATCCAAGTTGGTATATCCTGCATTATTAATAACTTCATAACCCTGTATTAGCCAATTCGTCTTCTTGGCATTTGCCTCTGATACCTTATGTAACGCTTCCCAGGCATCAGGCAAGCCATCCCTATCACTATCATAACTTTCCAGATTCCGCTTCTTTGATCCGTATGTAGGCCAGCTAAAAGTACTTGGATCTCCCAGTTTTCCATCTGGTTTATCATAGGGAAAGATATTATTAGTAAGCGCATCCGGCCCACTCTTCTTTTTTGCAATACTAATATACTTATTATCGATGGCATTTATATTATTCGTCGAACCATCCTCATTATATCTAGTTCCCGCACCAGCATTTGCCAGTACTTTTTTCTTAACGTCCACAGTAGCCGTAACTGGAATCGGATGAATCCTGTTCGGTTGGGGTTGTGAACGCTGATATTTTTTACTTAAGGGATGATGGTCATTTGCATCACTGATTGTATGCCACTGTGCACTACCAGCTTCAAGAAAAACCGTACCATTGTTCTCCAATACTTGATTGCCGGCAATAAAGTATGATGGATTAATTGCTGGTGGATTACTTACATCAAGAATTTTGTCATTATCTTCAAAGTGATGTTTAAAGAATTTATTCGCAGCCACAGTGCCGACTCTATTTTGTTCATATACGTTATTAATTAAATCTGCTTTAAGGCTGCCTGCACCTGCTGTGGTCCTTTCACCCCAGCCATAAATATAATTACTAATTGCTTTTATACTACCCGCTTTTCCCCCTTCAAGATTACCAGGCTGTCTATGGCTATTAAGGATATATGCATTATGATGCAGATCCTCATCTGACTTAAGAGTATTCCATGCATTTAATTTCGCCTGCACATCAGGGAAAGACCCACTATAACCAAAACTAGTCACCATCATTCCGGCGATTAAAGATACATTGTGATTTCCTACGTTTTCATGAAATAAGCTATTCTGGATTGTTACTTCTGAAGCCTTTTTACTATTGATATTATAACCCCCGACGGATACACCATAACTACCATAGCCTCCTGTGAAATGATCCAAAATGACTGTATTGGTTTGAACCAGGCTTAGCGGTGAATATTTACCTTTATCCCCATACTGAAATTTTTCGGCCTGCCCCTGAAAAGACGCATATCGAATAATAAAATTTTCACTTCTATCAAGGTAGATACGTCCATCTTTGGGACTACTTGACATGATATTAACACCGCCAAGATCATTAGCCGTCTGCCCGGCAATAGTAATATTATTCTTGCCCACAAGATAAATACTCGCCTCATCCGGGTCTGTTGGATGACTTCCTATATCAAATTGACCACCAATGGCAAACATAATAGTGGTGGCTCTATTTGGGTCGGCATTTGTCAGCGCTTCTCGAAATGATCCCCTTCCAGAAGAGTTTCTATTGGTCACATACACAACATCACCACCTCTCCCCCCTGTTGCAACGGCTCCAGCTCCATACGCTGTAGGGAATGCGGCAATCTTATTTAAAACTATTTTATTATTTTTTGAATTTTCTGTATTACTGGTTTGCTCTGTGTTGCTTGGTACATCACTTGTAGTTGGCACAGGATCAGCAGGTACAACATTAGTTGGTACTATATGTTCTAACAAATCGCCATTTATCAGATCTGATAAATCTGCCTGTGTTGGCAAATCATTACCATTATCCACAGCTTCAACATTAGCACCCTCTTGCTCAGCAGAAGAGCCACTTTCTTGATAGCTTGTGGCGGGACTACCTGCCTGCTCAGTAGAGCCTGTAGCAGTGGTATCCGCTAAACTCTGGTTAGTGTCAAGGTGCTCTTCAAGACTTGTTGATGAGTTTTTAACACTTTCTCCCCCTCCATTACAACCACTGCTTAGCAGTATTATTAATAAAAATAAAAAAGGAATATTCACTTGGTTTTTTTTCATGCTGTCTCTTATAAAGCGATTCATATCTATAATTCCCAAACTTAATATAGAGGCGGTTTGACCTAATATTGCCATTTTCTGACAGTATAAATACCACATGGTTTCAAACAAACCGTTCTAATAGAGTTGTAAATTTATGATATATTTATTGTCAAAAATAACTAATAGTAACAGAACCCTTAGATTAAATGTGAAGGGACATATTGGGATTAGGCTTGCGATTAATAAAAATGGTATTGGCACCCCCCCTACTTTTTGGTATCAGCCAGTGTAACCCTTTCTAATCGAGCGGCACAAAGCTATTTACTGCTTCTAATTGTTCAGCAGTAAATAGTTTCTCTACCAAGGGGAATAGCTCACTCTCTTCCAATCTAGTGTGCTCTTTTAACATTAATGCAAAAGCAGCCAAATCGTTTTTAGCATCTTGTAATGTGAGCTCAGGTATTAACAACCGAATAGCACCATGTTCTTTTAACAGCACAGTGGCAATCCCAATATGCTCTTTATAGTCCTTAAAAATAGGAGCGAAAATTGTGCGCTCCTCATGCTGAAAATGGACTTCCAACTCATCATCGTAATATTGCTTTACGGTCTCAATGGCTTCGAGCAATTCTGCATCGCTTCCTTGCTCTGCAATACTCGCTATTTTTTTTGCCATCACTAAAGAACCATGATGCTCACGTGATAAGTCTTGTAATTGTTCTACTCGTTTCATCTGATAGATATCCTATTGATTAGCTGCTACGTTATCATGCCAACTAAACAGACGCTATTTTTAAGGTAGAGGTTGTGAAAGAATTATATCTCCCAAGAGTACTTTCACAGCCTCATATAAACCCGTTTCTTATATTTTTTTTGACATGATAAAAGCGAACAAAAAGCGTATCATACTACTATGCACCTCTCCTCCCTCATTTCTTTCCATCCTGCCATACAAAACTGGTTCAATCAAAATTTTGATACGCCAACTGATGTGCAGGAACAATCGTGGGAGGCCATCAATCAGGGGCAACATACACTACTCGCAGCTCCCACAGGATCGGGAAAAACACTGGCAGCTTTTTTATCTGCCATTGACAGACTCATCAAGGAAGGGCTAGAACAAGGGCTTGAAGACCAAACCCGGGTACTTTATATCTCACCATTAAAAGCACTTTCAAATGATATTCAGATAAATCTGCAGAATCCATTGCAGGGAAGTCGTGACCAATTACTGGCGCTAGGTTTGCATGATGTTGAAATTCGTGCCTGGGTTAGAACTGGTGACACGCCGCAATCAGAGCGCGCCAAAGCAATCCGCACACCGCCACATATTCTGGTCACTACTCCAGAATCCATTTACATCCTGCTTACATCTGAATCTGGCAGAAAGATGTTGCAAACCGTTGAGACTGTCATTATTGATGAGATTCACGCTGTTGCAGGCAGCAAGCGTGGCTCGCATCTAAGCCTTTCGCTAGAACGTCTCGAAGCACTCACCAAAGCTTACCGCTGTGAATCAAAACTACAGAGAATTGGTTTATCAGCCACCCAGAAACCGATTAAAGATATGGCTAATTTCTTGATCGGTAATCGCGAACAACGCTGCAAAATTATCGACACAGGACATTCGCGCCAACGTGATCTGGCACTGGAAATCCCAGGATCACCGCTAACCGCAGTGATGTCGAATGAAATATGGGAGGAAATCTACCGTCGTCTAGAGCACTTTGCTAATACGCACAAAACCATGTTGGTTTTCGTCAACACCAGACGGCTCGCGGAACGGGTCGCAAAAAATATTGCCGAGCGCATCGACGAAGAAAATGTCATGGCACATCACGGTAGCATGGCAAAGGAGAAACGCCTTGAGGCAGAAAAACGTCTGAAAAGTGGAAACCTAAAATGTCTGGTTGCCACTGCCTCATTAGAACTAGGCATTGATATTGGTGATATAGATCTAGTGGTGCAACTGGGATCACCGCGCTCTATCGCCGCTTTTTTACAACGTGTTGGGCGCTCGGGACATGCCATCGATGCAACACCAAAGGGACGTATTTTCCCACTCAGTCGGGATGAACTGGTAGAAACTACCGCGCTATTACACGCCGCCAATAATAATCAACTGGATCGCATTGTCATCCCTGAGCAACCACTGGATGTACTCGCACAGCAAATTGTAGCCGAAGTTAGCGGTAGAGAATGGGATATCGATGAGTTATTTAAAACATTTAGCCGTGCAGCACCCTATGCAAAACTCAAACAAAAGGATTTCGACACCATTATAAAAATGCTTGCCGATGGTTATTCGACCAAGCGCGGCAGGCGTGGTGCTTATTTACATCTTGATGCGGTAAATCGCAAAGTCCGACCACGTAAAAGCGCACGTATTATTGCACTAACCAATGGTGGCGCCATTCCAGATCAGTTTGATGTTGATGTCATGCTACAGCCAGAAGGTTACCGAATTGGCTCCGTGGGAGAAGACTTTGCCTTTGAAAGTATGCCGGGTGATATATTTCAGTTAGGTAATCGTTCATATCGCATCCTGAAATCAGAAATTGGCAAGTTATTTGTTGAAGATGCCAATGGTCAACCACCGAATCTGCCGTTCTGGCTGGGTGAAGCCCCAGGGCGAACCGATGAATTATCCGCTGCAGTTTCACAACTGCGGGAGCAAATAGATGAAAAATTAGATGATAGTGAAGCAGCGGCGCTTGCTTACCTGCAGGATGTTTACCAATTATCAGCAGCCGCTGCCGAACAATTAGTGGCTTATTTGGCATCCGCCAAAGCCGCTCTCGGTTTATTGCCCACCCAGAGAAACATCATTTTCGAGCGTTTTTTTGATGAAGTGGGTGACATGCATTTTATAGTTCATTCACCTTTTGGATCCCGCATTAACAAGGCCTGGGGGCTAGCTCTTCGTAAGCGGTTTTGCAGGAAGTTTAATTTTGAGCTACAAGCCGCTGCACTTGAAGATAGCATTGTACTGTCACTTTCATCGACACACAGCTTTCCGATGGAGGAAGTTTCCAGATACCTAAATTCAAAATCAGTGCGTGATTTACTGATTCAGGCGATGCTGGATGCACCCATCTTTCCCACTCGTTGGCGTTGGAATGCAACCATTTCGCTGGCTGTTTTACGCAATCGTTTTGGAAGGCGCTCACCTCCCTATTTTCAACGCTCTGATGCTGAAGATTTAATGGCAGTACTTTTTCCGGATCAGATTGCTTGTTTTGAAAATATTGCAGGTGAACGTGAAGTACCAGATCATCCATTGGTTGAGCAAACCATTAAAGACTGTCTCAATGACTTTATGGACATCAAGGGTTTGATAAGACTCATTCAGCAAATTGAGCAAGGAAATATCAGCATTACTTGTTGCGACCTAAGCTCGCCATCACCGCTATCACAAGAAGTCATTACGGCAAAACCCTACGCATTTTTAGATGACGGTGCTGCTGAAGAACGACGTACAATGGCAATTAAATCACAGCCACATATGACAGTCGACGATGCCGCAAGCTTGCGTAAACTCGATATTGCAGCGATTCAAAAAGTACGCGAGGAAGCCTGGCCGCTGGTAAGAACTGCTGATGAATTACATGATGCGCTCATGGTGCTAGGTTTTATCACCACTGACGAAGCAAAAATGGGAAGCATTGAAGAGTCCGCCGATATAATGGGTGAGTGCGGCTGGCAACATTTATTTGAAGAGCTGGTAGAGAAAAAACGTGCGGCTCAAATAGAAACAGGCAGCGCCACAATCTGGATTGCTAGCGAACGACTACATGAGTTTCAAGCCATTTTAATTAATGGAAGTTTTGAAATGGCCCCCCCCCCTTTTTTTAGCATCAGCGAGTCTGATAACCCTCTGCTGGAAATTATCCGAAGTCGCCTTGAAGGTTTAGCCATCATTACCGCAAAAAAATTAGCAGAACCGTTGAATATTTCGGTCTCCAAAATTGATCAAGTATTACTATTGCTGGAGCAGGAAGGTTTTATTATTCGAGGTAATTTCACTCATCAGCAGGCTGACACAGAATGGTGCGAACGACGTTTGCTGGCACGTATTCACCGCTATACCATCAATCACTTGCGCCACGAAATTGAGCCCGTCAGTGTGGCAGATTATATGCATTTCCTATTTGACTGGCAGGGCTTGTTAGATAAAGGTGAGGGCACTGAGTCGCTGGCGCATGTATTACAACAGCTTGAGGGCTGTTCTTTCTCCGCCAGTGCTTGGCAAGATGGCGTTATTCCCGCCCGAATTAAAAACTTTTCAATCGATATGCTAGATAACCTTTGCAGCAGCGGACGTTTTAGCTGGTTGCGATTAAATATTATTGCAACGGCTGATAAACGTAAAAAATCACCCGTCAGCCACACGCCTATCGCATTGATACAACGCAGTAATTTGCAACAGTGGAAGCAACTAGCAGGTGCGCCAGAAAAATACAATTTAAGCCCCTATGCCGAAAAGGTAATGGATACATTAATAGCAAATGGCGCTTTATTCTTTTTTGATATTGTACAACAAAGTGGCATTTTAAGAACGCAGGTCGAAGATGCACTAGGTGAATTAGTCAACTGGGGATTGGTAACATCTGATGCCTATATTGGTTTACGCGCTTTGATTACACCCTCAGCAAAGCGCCCAAAGTTTGGCGGTCGAGGCCGTCGCAATGCGGCTGTGTCACCTTTTGATAACGCGGGTCGCTGGAGTTTAATCACGCAGGATGGAGAGGCCAAAGAAGACAACCAAACAAACCACCAAAACTTAGACAGCAAAGACCTGGAGTTTATTGCCTGGACGCTACTGAATCGCTATGGCGTAATTTTTCGCAAAGCTTTAGAGCGTGAACATAATCTACCGCCGTGGCGTGATTTACTCAGGATTTACTGGCGACTGGAAGCACGCGGTGAAATTCGAGGTGGGCGCTTTGTCAATGGCGTTAGCGGTGAACAGTTTGCACTCAAGGAAGCCATTAAAGTGCTCCGCAAAACCAGCAATAAGGAAAAAACAGATCAGCAGGTCACCATTTCATCTGCCGACCCTTTAAATCTAGTCGGAATTATTTTACCCGGTGAAAAAATTCCGCTTACACCGTTAACTAAAATCAGCTTTATCAATGGTGTCCTAGTGACAGAACAAACGGCTTCATAAATCTCCCCACGCTAGTTGGCAGGTAGTCATCCCTGCCACCACAGCCGTTTCAGCGCGTAATATTCGTTTGCCAAAATTAACGGCCTGAACCGAGTTAGCCAGCATCATCTTTTCTTCGTCCGCGCTAAAGCCACCCTCTGGCCCTATTAATAAAGTGATTTCCTGATTGTTATTCTTGATTTTCAAGTCATTAATTTTGTCAGTGGCAGCCGGTAACATTGCTATACACGAGCCATTGTTACAGCTAAGCAGCATTTCATCCAGATTGATTGGCTGATTTAGTACCGGTATGGCAGTTCGCCCAGATTGTTCACAAGCAGCGATAATAATGCCTTGCCAATGTTGCATTTTCTTTTCGAGACGATTCGCTTTAATCTTTATAACACTACGCTGAGTGTAAAGTGGCTGAATAACAACAACACCTAATTCAACCGCTTTCTGAATTGCAAAATCCATCCGGTCTGTTTTAATATTGGCAATGCCGAGAGTAATCTTTAAGTTAGACTCTCGATTTACATCGTTATGTGATTCGATAGTAACACTGGATTTACGCTTATCAGCTATCAAAACTTTTGCCGCATACTCGCCTGCCTTACCATTAAAGAGTATCAAGTCGTCCCCACTCTTTAATCGCAGCACCTGTATTGCATGTCGATGATTCGTTGCTGATAAATCAAGTTTCTTACCAACTTGTATCTCAGAGTCCTGATAAAAACGTGAAATTCTCATGTGCTGATTATAAAGCACCGCTGCCAACAACAGCCTTTATAATTCACAGTTATTTTAAAAGTTACCATCCAGAAAGCATACCAATTGAGAACGCCTCAGGCACGCAATCTTGCAACCACTACATCTTGTTATTTGAGAACAACCAAACACCAAGATGTAGTAGTCACAATCTTACGCACCTGATTCATTCTCAAAAAGGCCTGTTTCTGGACGCTAACTAATTAGTAATACTTATCAACGATAATTTAACTAATTATTTTAGTATATTATTATTTCCTGTTATACTCGGGCAATTATCTAAATTAGATATCTACAAAATCGACACCCCCTTACTTAAGTCTATATCACGATAGAGGTTAACAATGGCAGCAAAAAAACTTGCAATTATTGCAACAAAAGGAACACTTGACTGGGCATACCCGCCTTTTATTCTTGCATCAACCGCAGCAGCGCTTGGTTATGACGTTGAAGTATTTTGTACTTTTTACGGCTTACAGCTTTTGAAGAAAGACGTTAGCGACTTACAGATCAGTCCTCTTGGAAATCCAGGCATGCCGATGAAAATGCCCATGGGTCCTCAATGGTTCAGAGATATCAACTGGAACATTCCAAATATTATTCAAGCTAATGTTCCAGGTTATGAAGCTGTTGCAACGACCCTGATGAAGAAAACTATCGCTAATAATGGTGTTGCAACCATATCTGAGTTACGTGAGCTATGTCAGGAAGCAGAAGTTAAGTTTCTTGCCTGTCAAATGACAGTTGAGCTATTTGGCTTTGATTCAGATAAAGATTTCATCGACGATATTGATTACGTTGGTGCGGCATCTTTCTTTGAATTTGCTGGTGAATCAGATATTTGTTTATATATCTAATCCACGAGATCTCAGCGATTCTGAAGGCCGATACTTTCGTATCGGCCTTTTTTATTTTACGAGACCTTTACATCTAGAATTTTAACAGCTCATCCTTAACCGCCTTTACTAGATCTTCATCCTGATTTTCAAAAAAATGATCTGCACCAGCTACTTTTTGTTGTTTATATTTTTTGTTGGATCTGGCTGAAAACGCTCGTTGATCTTTGGATTGCAAAACACCCGGCAAATCGTTTTCGCCGTATAAATCCAGAATCGGAAGTTTTATTTTCTTCAAGTATTTTGTATTGCCGGCGTTCATACCAATGCCAATATAAGCAATGATTGGCGTTTCAGTTTGCGCCTCCCTATAACTCTTCTTATGTGCAAGATAATAATTTGCCATTTGGGCGCCCATGCTATGTGCCACAATGATTACTTTTTTAGCATCATTTTTAGACATATAACGAATCCCTGCATCTATTCTTGCGGGCACTTCCTTCATTAATGGCTCATAGTCTCGGACCTTTGCATCGTTCGCAAGCACGGGCATTTGTAGCGATAATGTATTCCAGCCTTCTGCCGCTAATTGCAGGCGTAATGGGCGGATAACATTTGCCCAGTCGGGATGAACACCGATGCCGTGTAATATAATGATGCCAACATCATTTGCTTCCTCAGCACGTGTATCGATCGCAATAAAATCATTTCTGCCATCATTTAAAGTGATGACTTCACCATCCAGCAAACCATCTGTAAGCTGCTCTTTCCAGCGCTTTTCTTTAGCTAGATCAGTAGCCATCACCGCTGTATTGACTAACAAGCCAGCCATAATAAGTGCACTCAATGCGATTGACGCTGATCCTAACGGTTTCACACTAATAACTGAGTTGCCCGTTTTAAACAACAAAACGGCAAGCTCATTAAATAAGTGGGAGGGGTGCCATGTAAATTTACCCGGCATTAGATTAAGCTTAGATAACATCTTTATATCTCCAGAAATGTATATGCGTATTACTTTAATGTAGCATAAATTGGAGTGTTTAAGTGGCGACTATTACAGCATTGCTCAAGAAGCGATCAAAGAGCCAGCCATTCCTTTGCTATGACTTCACCCGTTAAATGCTGGATTGAAGGAATTGCATTGTTTCTGAAGGTTTTAAGTAGAGCAGCATCATAAAATAATTTATCCAGTGCTTCACTAAAGGCTTGTGAATTTTCATTTTCTACCAGCAAACCATTCTCACCATGATGAACAATTTCCCGTGGCCCGGTCGGGCAGTCGGTGGCGACAATCGGACATTGAATTGCCAGTGCCTCAATTAGAACCATTGGAAATGCTTCAGTACGGCTTGAAAGTGCCAAGAATTTTGCTCCGGCAAGATAAGGAAATGGGTTGCTTTGGGTGCCAGCGAAATGCACCTTATCTTTTAACTCTAGCGTCTTAACCTGCGTTTCTAACTCAGAGCGTAATTCTCCATCACCCACAATAATTAAATCACAATCGACCGACATCTTACTTTTTGCATAGGCATCAATGAGCAGATCATAGCGCTTTACTTCATGGAAGCGACCCAAAGCAACGATATATGGTTTAGGGTGTTGATAGGGTTTATCAACTTGCGCGTTAATATCATCTACATCAACCGGGTTATAAATCCGAGATACATTCGTTAAGCTATAGTCAGCTCTGAGGATATTGGCAACATCTTCAGAAACTGCAATAATATTTTTAACCCTCGAGTAGGTCATCTTAACCAGAAGCGACTCAAAGAAACTGTACTCTTTGGGATTGCAATGTACCGAAAGAGCAGCATTTTTAAAAACCATTGCGGTGGGGAAATTAGCCGTTTCCATAAAGCTATAAACACAATCAAACTGTTCCTGTTTAATCAGCTTGCGTAGCTTATTAGCACGCTTGAAAACATTGATTGCTTTACCTATAAGACCGGCTTTTTCGGGGCAATTAAGATCAACCAGCTTTCCTGGGGTCTTATAATGAATATCATCATTCTTGAAAATTACCAGAGTGACCTGGTTATTTTTAGCCAAAGCATTTGCAAGGTTGATGGCAACACGCTGTCCGCCACCTAACTCTAGATCTGCAATTACAATGGCAATTTTTTTCATTTACACTTAACCCACTTTTAAATACTGCTGAATTATTAATCAATATTGATACAAATGGAATCTCTTGGTGATCAACAGGGTATTAATAGTGATTAAGACATCGCTGATGCCAAAAACTAGGGGGGGGGTGCCATTAAAAACATACTCACAATAAAGCTGATCTCCGTACAAAAATAGGCAAGATAAAGCATAAAAAGGAGGAATGTGCTAAATAATAATGAATGCTTGCTTAGTTAATTCAAAACAAAAGGACTAAATATGAAAACAATGAATTGTAAACAGCTCGGAGGAGCATGTGAAAAAGAGTTTCATGCCAACTCATTCGAAGAAATTGGAGAAATGAGTAAGCAACATGGCATGGAAATGTTCCAAAAAAGAGATGAAGCACATCTGAAAGCCATGGGAGAAATGCAAAAACTTATGCAGAATCCAGAAGACATGGAAAGTTGGTTTGAAAATAAAAGGAAAGAGTTTGAAGCGTTAGCTGATGATTAGGTTTCTTGAAGGACTTTATTAACGTTTTTCTGAGAATGAGCGCTGAAGCTAAAAACCAGGGGGGGTGCCATTTAAGAAACCTCTGATCAAGTCCAATTATTTTTTGCTGAAATTGGAAGAACGAGGCTCTCTTTTCGAGGCTGAGTTATCACTTTTTAAGTGTGCCGCTAGCTCATAGGCGTCGCCAAAAAGACGGCGACATAATTATTCGGCTATGCCTCTCCCTACGGGTCAGCTGAAGCTGCTGTCTCACTACGTTCGGCTGAGTTCACCATTCAGAAAAACTGAATGGGAAGCTCACTAAAAGTACAATTTAAACCCTATATTGGCCAACCATTCTTTTTCCTGCAATAAATCTGCTTCAATCAAGGCATGGTCTTTTATGTCTTTTGAGCAACGAAGATGCAGGCTATCCAAGCTTCCTTCGACTTCTGGTAGCATGTCCATATCCTTGCGGGAGCGGTGTAATAGCACCGAGATACGTAGCAGAATACTTAAGTAAAGAATCGTTTGTCGCTCATCTTCTGGTAGGCTTTCAAAAAGCTCCAAATCAGGTTTTTTTCGTTGCGACATCACTATTACAGAAAGCCAATGTTGGCGACGACGTGCAAAGCCGGGAATATCGGCATATTCAAGAATATGTCCACCTTGTAAGTGGTGCTTATCATGCGTGATACTCATGCCAAGTTCATGCAAATCAGCTGCCCAGCCCAGAGTTAATTTTCTCTTTTTTATAAGATCCCAGTCTCTTCTGACCTGTTTAAAACAGTGCAAGGCAGTTTCCCTTACCCGATCCGCCTGTTCTGTATCAACATTAAAACGATGCATTAAATCTTGAATACTTCGATAGCGCACATCTTCATGGTTAATTCGACCGAGCATATCGTAGAGCAGACCTTCGCGTAGTGCTCCATCAGAAACGGTCATTGTTTCAATTTTAAGTGATTCAAAAATAGCGATTAATACCGCAAGGCCACCGGCATAAACAGGCGCACGCTCTTCTTTTAAACCTAATAGATCAATATTCTTGATATTTTCCATTTCTACTAATCGATCACGAATATCATAGAGCGCTTTTAAAGTGATGCCAAATTGCTCCAGTTCAAGCTCTTGAATTATGGCGCGTGTTGCTTTTATAGAACCGGAAGAACCCGTTGCCTGACTCCAGTTATCACTGGAATATTCTCTTTGTATCGGCATAATTTCCAGTCGCAAAACGGTATTTGCCGTCTGCCACTTATCCATTCCCAAATCACCATTATGAAAGAATCTCTGGGTAACGCTAACCGAACCAAAATTAAGACTTTCCAATCTTTTAGGTTCAAACCGTTTACCAATGATAAATTCGGTACTACCGCCGCCAATATCAATTACTAGCTGTTTGCCTTTATCATCAGAGAGAGTATGTGAAACACCCAGATAAACAAGACGCGCTTCTTCACGCCCAGGAATAATTTCAATGCGATGCCCCAGTGCTTTATTGGCTTTCTTTAAAAAAGAAGCCGATGTTTTCATAGAACGTAAAGTATTGGTTCCAGCAGCCCGAACGGCTCTAGATTCGAGATGGCGTATTCGATCACCAAAGCGCTGCAAACACTCTAATGCGCGTTGTGCCACTTCCTCATCCATATTGTTATTTGCATCCAGACCGCCACGTAGACGCACCATTTCTTTGAGCTTATCCAGCATATGAAAATTACCATGTTCGTCAACACGGGCAACTATCATATGAAAGCTGTTAGAGCCGAGGTCAACGGCGGCAATGGTTTCTGGATAGGATTCTTGTTCTAGGTCTTCTGATTCAGTTTCTAGTTTGGTCATGGGAGGCAACCATACAACGACAATAGCCTTGAGGCAATCGTTAGCTTTTGATAATTATAGGAAAAACAAAACGCTGATACTAAAAAGTCGGGGGGGTGCCAATATCTTTTTTCTCCGGAACCGGATCATATCCGCCTTCATGCCAAGGGTGACATTTACCAATGCGACGTATGCCCAGCCATGTGCCTTTGATTGCACCATGTTTTTCGATAGCTTGATGGGTGTAGCAAGAACAGGTAGGCTCAAAACGACAGCTACTACCAAGAACGGGGCTTAAAAAAAGCTGATAGCCGCGAATAATTTTTAGGAGCAACCATTTCATTGCGGCTGATTTATTTTCCGTAAAGTTCTTTGGGGTCGATTAAAGGATCCGAATCAATTTTCAATTCATCACCAACAGCAAGCTGATAAAAACAACTACGTCTTCCTGTGTGACAAGCAGGGCCAGTTTGATCGACCAACAATAATAGGGTATCACTGTCACAATCAACACGAAATTCTTTAAGCATTTGTACTTGCCCAGAGCTTTCGCCTTTACGCCAAAATGCCTGACGCGAGCGTGACCAGTAACAGACACGACCTGTTTCCAGTGATTCTTCAATAGAGGCTTTATTCATCCACGCCATCATTAGCACTTCATGCGTATCATACTGTTGCGCGATAGCAGGGATTAAGCCGTCTTTATTAAATTTTAGGTTTTCTATCCACATGAGTTATTCATTCTCAATATTAGAAAAAAATGACCACTAGCCAAGTAATAATTTCATTAAAAAGCAGATGTTATAACTTTCGTATTTTTCGTGCCTTTCGTGGTCATTTTTGTTTTCGTTTATATTATCTGCCCGGGCTCTTTGCGTTCATATCCAGCTTTATCACAGCGGTCTAAATAATCATTCCAGTGTTTATCATATTCATCACCAAGATCACGTAATAAGCCCCAGTCATAGATGCCACTATCATGATTATCATCAAAACCTATTTTAATTGCGTAATGTCCTATTGGCTCGATCTCTTTGATATTGACAGCTTCTTTGCCGAGTTGCAGTGTTTCCTGCCCCGGAGCATGTCCGCGCACTTCTGCTGATGGTGAGTACACACGAAGGTATTCACAGGGTAAGTTGTGAACTACGCCATCTGGCCATGTTAGTTCTAAAATGCGAGATTTTTGGTGTAGCGCAATATTTGTTGGTGTCATATCGAAGTCCTAATCTATTTTTTCGGCATTGTAGCTTATGTCTACTTGCAAAGAATGAAACCCTACAAAATGTAGCGGCTCAAATCCTCATCCTCAATAAGGTCTCCAAGTACTTCATCAACCATTTTGGCATCAACCAATACATCATCGCTACAATCAGGTGCGCAATACAGTACTTCTTCCAGTAGCCGTTCTACAATCGTATGTAAACGTCTTGCGCCAATGTTTTCTGTTTGAGCATTTACTTGAAAGGCGGTTTCAGCAATTCGTTGAATGCCGTCATCTGTGAATGTCACTTTAACACCTTCGGTTTGTAGCAGTCCTTGATATTGCTCGGTTAACGATGCATCAGGCTCTACTAGAATACGCTTAAAATCATCTGCTGTAAGCGCGGTTAATTCAACACGAATCGGCAAGCGACCTTGTAATTCAGGAATCAAATCAGACGGTTTTGCCAGATGAAATGCACCGGAGGCGATAAATAAAATATGGTCCGTTTTGACTATGCCGTGTTTAGTGGTAACGGTGCTGCCTTCAATTAATGGCAATAGATCACGTTGTACACCTTCTCGAGAAACACCCGCGCCACCCATTTCACCTTTTTGAATCACTTTATCAATTTCATCGAGGAAAACAATACCGTTTTGCTCGACATTCTCTAACGCCTGAGCTTTCAAGTCTTCAGTATTGACCATTTTATTTGCTTCTTCTTCGGCTAATTCTTTAAGCGCATCTTTAATTTTAAGCTTGCGCTTTTTGGTTTTTCCCTGCCCCATATTTTTAAAGAGACCTTGAAGCTGATCAGCCATATCTTCCATGCCAGGTGGTGTCATAATTTCCACGCCAACAGGGTTCGCTGACATTTCTATCTCAATTTCTTTATCGTCCAGCTTGCCTTCGCGTAGTTTTTTACGGAATTTCTGGCGTGTGGTATTTTCTTCTAGCACAGGACTTTCTGTCCATTCGCTATCAGCTTTTGGTTGTGGAATTAGGATATCTAAAACGCGGTCTTCTGCTGCATCTTCAGCACGATTTTTGACTTTCTTAACTTCCTGTTCACGGGTAAGTTTGACTGCCACATCAACAAGATCACGAATAATAGAATCAACTTCCTTGCCAACATAACCGACTTCTGTGAATTTGGTCGCTTCAACTTTAATGAATGGTGCATTGGCTAATTTTGCCAAACGACGGGCAATTTCAGTTTTTCCAACCCCGGTTGGGCCAATCATAAGGATATTTTTGGGAGTAACTTCCTGACGTAAATCAGCATCGAGCTGTTGTCTACGCCAGCGGTTTCGCAAGGCAATGGCGACTGCGCGCTTGGCATCATCTTGTCCAACAACATGTTTATCTAGTTCTTGAACGATTTCTCTTGGGGTCATTGACATATTTTTTTCTCTCTTCCTGTCTTGAGGAGTGTTTTATAAACACCCTCTTTTTTATACTTTTTACAGTCTCCTTTAAGCATTCAGAGCGCTGATAATTTACGTCAGATCAACGCAGCTTCGCACGGAGAATGTGAGCATATAATAATATGTGACCATTCGAGTACAAAGATAACGCCGCGCTGGAGTGAAATATGAATGCTCTGTGCCGTTAAAGCTCTTCTATAGTTCTATTCTGATTGGTATAGATACAAATATCGCCAGCAATACTCAGACCTTTCTCAACAATTTCACGCGCTGAAAGCTCGGTATTATCCAGTAAAGCCCGTGCTGCTGATTGTGCATAAGGTCCACCAGAACCTATTGCAATTAAGTTATCTTCAGGGTCAATCACATCACCATTACCGGTAATAATTAAAGATGTTTCTTTATCCGCTACCGCTAATAATGCTTCTAACTGGCGCATTCCTCGATCCGTTCTCCAGTCTTTTGCAAGCTCTATTGCTGCACGGGTAAGATTACCGTTAAATTCATGCAGCTTAGCTTCAAACTTTTCAAATAAGGTAAAAGCATCAGCAGTACCACCGGCAAAACCAGCAATAACTTTATCATCATAGAGCCGTCTTACTTTGCGCGCATTGCCTTTCATTACGGTATTGCCCAGTGAGACTTGACCATCCCCACCGATGACTACACTTCCATTACGACGCACAGAAAGAATCGTTGTTCCTCGATATTGTTTCATTTTTTAGTTCCGATTGTTATTTTTTAGTTTCAAACCAAACCTTCTAATTAGCTATTGCTGATAGTAAAAACTAGGGGGGGTGCCATGTAAAGTTCTACGTGTTTTATTTATTATCAAGGATATTGGGTTAAACAAGATGTTTTCAAGTTTGAGGTTATATTTTAGTCGCGAGGGGTTTTCATACAAGCGATATAAAAACTAATTATTGGATAGAATTTACCAGATTGTGAAACTGCATAAAGGGCTGGGGATTCTTTATGGGAGTTTAGATTAATCAGGAGTTGGTTACTATAAGTATACGCTTACCCACTTATTTCAGTTTATGTATCAGCGGAGTGAGTGGCACTCCCCAGTTTTTGATATCAGCGGATTCTTTTTTTTCGACAAAAAATTAACGTTGGAATTTATTATTAGACAATCAGTCTAAATGACCGCTTGCTATAACTGAGGTCAGTGGAATAACTTGGAGTCAGTATAAACTTTATGCATGATACGTATATCAAGCTCGGCCTTTAAAATCTCAATATACAAATAACTCATCTCAAGCCTCAATCACCGTTACCGACACTTACTTCGTAAGGTGTCGGTATACTTTCTAGCGCCTAGGGCGCTTTAGAAAGCAACTCTCAGCGCTTCGCGCAAGGACGGAAGAAGTAGGTCATCACCAGGTTCAAATCCAAAAAAAAGCCCAGCGTTAGCTGGGCTTTTGGATTTGAACCTGGTGATGACCTACTCTCACATGGGGAAACCCCACACTAC
>Ga0209633_10002254_pt1 | contig 18877 bp, 16 predicted proteins | sample Cruoilmetagenom1_FD_187290 | JGI IMG/M metagenome (GOLD analysis project Ga0209633, IMG submission 187290) | Oil polluted marine microbial communities from Coal Oil Point, Santa Barbara, California, USA - Sample 1 (SPAdes) (version 2) | ecosystem: Environmental > Aquatic > Marine > Oil seeps ... | reverse complement strand
CTATTTTATATTATAAAAGGAACTTTAAAAATTGAATTTAGAGATAAGATGGTAACATTGAACGAAGGTGAAATGCTAATTATTCCAAAAGGCATAGAACATAAACCCATTGCCGATGAAGAAGTATGGGTACTACTCTTTGAACCTTCAAACATTAAGCATACCGGTGACGTCAAACATGAGTTGACTAAAGAAAATTACGAGAAGATCTAAATTAAAACCCTAAACAATTACCTGATTTTAGTAATCAAAATTATTCTGACCAAATTTACTATCTTTATTATTCGAAAGTCCACAGCTTTGGTAGCATAGCAATGGATATTAAATTCAACGTTTCATGAAATTAATTACAGTTCTTTCTTTTTGTATTGGCATACTATTTAGCTGTTCATCACCTCAAACCTATGATATATTAATCAAGAATGGTAAACTGTTCGATGGCTCTGGAAAGACATCATATGCAGGTGATATTGCTATCAATGCCGATACCATTGTTGCTATGGGTAATTTACAACATGCAAAAGGCATTATTGAAATTGACGCTACTGGATTGGCTGTTGCTCCAGGATTTATTAATATGTTAAGTTGGGCCAACGAATCACTTATTGAAGATGGACGGTCTCAAGGAGATATTCGACAAGGTGTTACCCTAGAAGTAATGGGTGAAGGGCATTCTATGGGTCCATTGAATGAGAAGATGAAGGAAGAAATGAAAAATGATCAACAGACCATTAGCTATGATATACAATGGACTACACTGGGAGAATATTTGAATTTTTTAGAAAACAAAGGGGTTTCTACCAATATTGCCTCTTTTATTGGCAATGGTACCTTACGTCAATACACTATGGGTTATGAAAATAGACCTCCATCAGATAGCGAGCTTGAGAAAATGAAAGTATTAACTCGGCAAGCGATGGAAGATGGTGCAATGGGAATGTCTTCTTCCTTAATTTATGTGCCAAGCGGCCATGCAAGCACCAAAGAAATAATAGAACTAACTAAAATAGTGTCAGAATATGACGGTATGTATGTTTCTCATATTCGGGATGAAGAGGAAAAGTTACTGGAGGCCTTGGAAGAATTTATCACCATCACAAAAGAAGCAAAGGTCAGATCTGAAGTATACCATTTCAAAGCCTCAGGAAATAATAATTGGCGTTTAATGGATAAAGCTATCCAATTGATTGACAGTGCCCGAAATGAAGGATTACAGCTAACTACTGATATGTATATGTATAATGCCAGTTCTACCGGTCTCAATATCTTATTACCGTCATGGGCAAAAGAAGGTGGACATGAAAAAACTATGGAATTGATTAAAAATAAAGACAAAAGACAGCAAATGATGAATGAGATGATATTCCACGTACCACCAGAGAAAATATTATTAGTGGGCTTTAAAAATGATAAACTAAGAAACCTCATAGGTAAAACCATTGCTGATGTGGCTAATGATAGAAAAATTAGTGCCGAAGAAGCAATAGTAGACTTAATTTATGAAGATAACAGTAGGATACAAGTAGTTTACTTTTCTATGAATGAAGAAAATATTAAAAAGAAACTAGCACTCCCCTATATGTCAATTTGTTCTGATGCAGGTTCTTATGCTACCGAAGGTGTATTTCTGATTCAAAGCACCCATCCTAGAGCCTATGGTTCTTTTGCTAGGTTGTTAGGACATTATGTTAGAGAGGAGAAAATAATTTCATTAGAAGAAGCAATTTATAAACTAACAACACTACCTGCCACTAACTTAAAAATTAAGAAGCGTGGAGCATTGCGTACCGGTTTTTATGGAGATTTGGCCATTTTTGATCCTGAAAAGATACAAGATAATGCCACTTTTGAGGAACCTCATCAATATGCTACTGGCATGGTACATGTTTTTGTAAATGGTGTTCAGGTAATAAAAGGTGGAGAACACACTGGTGCTCTACCGGGAAGAGTTGTGAGAGGTCCGGGATGGACAAAATAGTGAATCTTTATCCATCTACACTATCAATCAAAATCTCTAAAATATCGATAGCTGCTTTAGCTATTTTAGTCCCTGGACCGAAAACGCCAATGACTCCGGCATCAAATAAGAATTGATAATCTTGTGGAGGAATTACACCACCTGCAATGACCATAATATCTTCTCTGTCATATTTTTTAAGTTCCTCTAAAACTTGAGGCACTAATGTTTTATGACCAGCTGCTAATGAAGAAACTCCTAATATATGTACATCGTTTTCAACAGCCTGTTTAGCCGCTTCTTTTGGAGTTTGAAATAAAGGACCGATATCAACATCAAAGCCTAGATCAGCAAAACTAGTAGCTACTACTTTGGCACCACGATCATGACCGTCTTGTCCCATTTTAGCAACCATAATACGCGGACGACGACCTTCTAACTCAGCAAATTTATCTGCTAATTCAGTCGCTTTTTTAAAAGTTTTATCTTCTTTTATTTCTCTACTATACACGCCGGTAATTGAATTAATAGTTGCTCTGTAACGTCCGAAAATAGTTTCTAAAGCATCAGAAATTTCGCCTAGTGTTGCACGATCTCGAGCAGCTTGTACTGCCAAATCTAATAAATTTCCATCACCCGTCTCTGCACAAATCACTAAATTACTCAATGATTCTTTTACATTGACATTATTTCTCTTAGCTTTAAGTGCGTTTAATCGTTTAATTTGCGATTTACGAACAGCATCGTTATCAACTTCCAAAATTTGTAACGGATCTTCTTCTTTAAGTTGATATCTATTAACTCCAACAATCATATCTTGTCCACTATCAATTCTTGCTTGCTTTATGGCAGCTGCTTCTTCAATTCGCATTTTAGGAATACCTTGCTCAATAGCTTTTGTCATGCCACCCAATTCTTCAACTTCTTGAATTAGCATCCAAGCCTTTTCAGCAATATTATCAGTCAACTCTTCCACATAATAAGAGCCTGCCCAGGGATCAACCGTTTTAGTAACTTTGGTTTCCTCTTGTATATAAATTTGTGTATTTCGAGCAATACGGGCTGAAAAATCGGTAGGTAAAGCAACAGCTTCATCTAAGGCATTGGTATGCAAACTTTGGGTGCCACCAAATACTGCAGCCATGGCTTCAATAGTTGTACGAGCAACATTGTTAAAAGGGTCTTGCGCTGTTAAACTCCAACCACTAGTTTGGCAATGTGTTCGTAATGCCAGCGATTTTTCGTTTTTAGGATTGAACTGTTTTACAATTTTTGCCCATAACAATCGTCCAGCACGTAGTTTAGCAATCTCTTGAAAATGATGCATGCCAATTCCCCAAAAGAAAGACAATCGAGGTGCGAAACTATCAATATCCATTCCGGATGCTATACCTGTTTTGATATATTCTAAGCCATCAGCTAAGGTATATGCCAATTCAATTTCAGATGTGGCGCCTGCTTCTTGCATATGGTAACCAGAGATAGAAATAGAATTAAATTTAGGCATCAGCTTACTTGTATACTTAAAGATATCTGCCACAATTTTCATAGATGCTGAAGGCGGATAGATGTAAGTATTACGTACCATAAACTCTTTAAGGATATCATTCTGAATGGTACCCGATAATTGCTCAATAGGTACTCCCTGTTCTTCTGCAGCTACTATATAAAATGCTAAAATGGGCAATACTGCGCCATTCATAGTCATAGAAACGGACATCTTATCTAAGGGAATTTGATCGAATAATATTTTCATATCTTCAACTGAATCAATAGCAACCCCGGCTTTACCAACATCACCTTGTACTCGTTCATGATCAGAATCATAACCACGATGTGTAGCCAGGTCAAAGGCTACGGAGAGTCCTTTTTGACCCGCTTCTAAATTTCTTCTATAAAATGCATTACTTTCTTCAGCAGTTGAAAAGCCTGCATATTGACGAATTGTCCAAGGTCGACGGACATACATTGTTGAATATGGCCCACGTAGATAAGGTGGAATACCGGCTACAAAATTTTCGTGACCAAAACTTTGAGTTCTGTTTTCTGAGTTCTCAGTTCTGAGTTTTATATGTTGGATATCTTTTCTTGGCATTTATTTTTTTCATTCCTTTGTGGGCAGGAATCTATTTTAATTATATGCTGTTTTCTAGATTCCTGCTTTCGCAGGAATGACAATTTTCAAAATTTAATATATCCTATTAGTAAAAAAATTGAGCCTAACAATAAAATAAACCATCCAGTAAAAATACTGACTGTAAATATGAAGCTACTCCAATCATTATCTAAATATTCATCAATTAAATTTTTCCCTTTTTTAAAGGAATAATATCCTGTGATTACAGAAAATATTATTCCAAAAATAATATAATGCTCATTAATAAAATCATTCATTCTTTAATCGTTCTTGTTCCAATTTTTCAGCCAATCGTTTTGCAATTATTGGTTTAACCAATGTCTTTCTAGGTTTCATTTTTACAAAAGGATACAATTCTAACTCATCTTTCATTTTATCATTGATATTTGGATGTTTATTTGTACCTAATAGCACTTCTTCTGCTCTATCAAACTGTGCTTGTACTTTTTGTGCACTTTCCTCAATTTTGCGTTGAATTGTTCCTTCTTCTAATTGTTTTAAAAAACCACCTGACTTTTCTATATCTTTAAAAATAATTAATGCTTTTTCTGCAATTTGCTTGGTCAATGTTTCTATATAATAGGAACCATCTGCAAATTGAGCAGCTTCCTTAAAATAACTTTCCTCTTGTAAAATCAATAATTGATTGCGAGCAATACGCTCACCAAACTCATTCTTTTTATGATAAATACTATCATAAGCTATATTTGAAATCGTATCTGCTCCTCCTAACATCGCACTCATACATTCTGTAGTAGTTCTAAGCATATTTACATTGTAATCGTACAGGGTTTTATTACGTAAGCTTGGCTGTACAAAAATATGAGCGTCTAATTTAAACTGATATTCATCCAATAATAATTGCCATAAAATTCTGAATGCTCTTAGTTTTGCAATTTCGAAAAAGTAATTACTTCCTACTGCAAAGTGAAATTGAATTTGATTACGAGATTGCCATGCTTTGCTCGCAATGACATTATTAAGATGATTTATATATTCATTCCCATGAGCCAAGGCATAGGCCACTTGTTGTATAGTAGTTGCCCCGGCATTTTGATATAATGAAGTGTCTACAGATAATACAGATGTATTTTTAGCTGCTTTATTAACTATTTTTTCTAAAATTTGATGATCTTCTTTTTGATCATAAAACCAATTACCGGTTTTGGTGAGATTTCCGATAATATCGATATTTAAAAACGTATTTAATTCTTTTGTTCTTTCGATTAGATCGGATAGAAAGTTTTCTGAAAGGAAGTTTAATTTGAAGTAGATTTCATGAGATTGCTTCGCTTCACTCGCAATGACGTTACTTAACAATTCATCAATATCAAAAGGCTCATTGGCTTCAAACTGAACAGATACTGCCCCACGTTTCAAGGCATCTATCGCTAAAAAGTTAGCGGTTTTTTCATCAGAGATAAAAATGGACTGACAAATAGCAACATTATTTTTATTCGGCAAAATAGATAATTGCTCCGCGTCATCTTGGTGGTAAAAAGGTTTTACTTCAAGACCTTCATTAGTTTTCCAAAGTAAGGTTTCGTTATAATCAGCACCCTTAAGATCAACCTGAATTTTTTGTTTCCATTGTTTGGCAGATACTGAATTGAATTCATTAACTAAAGAATCGTTATTCATAACCTACTTTTTAACAGAATCAAATTCAATAATATAGATATCTTCATTTTTTCGTTTCATTTTATACTCTTCTCTGGCAAATTTTTCTAGTGAATCAGGATTTTCTAAATTTTTTATGATCTTCTTATCATGCTTCATTTCCTTTTCATAATAATCATTAGATTTTTCTAACTTATCAATTTCTTTATCTAACTCATGATGATTGATAAAAGAGTTTTCATCAAAAAAAACCATCCAAATTAAAAAAAGCAATAGTATGAGTATATATCTATTACTTAAAAATTTAACTACTTTATTTTCTCTAAATTGCTTAAAAGTCATGTCTGATTTATAACTTTTCTGTGATTATAGTTCTTACGATATCAACAGCTACTGTATTGTATTTATTATTTGGTATGATGATATCGGCGTATTCTTTCATAGGTTCGATAAATTGTTCATGCATAGGTTTCAGTGTTTCTTGATAGCGTTGTAATACCTCATCCATGTCTCTTCCACGATCTTGAATATCTCGTCGTAATCTTCTAATCAACCGTTCATCAGAATCGGCATGAACAAAAACCTTTATATCTAATAAATCTCGTAGTTTACTTTTAGAAAAAATTAAAATTCCTTCTACAATCAATACTTTGCTCGGATGGGTTTTAATGGTATCTTTTGTTCTATTATGGGCAGCAAATGAATACACTGGTTGCTCAATTGCGTTACCTTTTCTAAGTTCAATTAAATGCTGCACCAGCAATTTAAAATCAATTGCTCTCGGGTGGTCAAAATTAATTTTGGTACGCTCGTCGTAAGTTAAATTATCAGTGGCTTTATAATAAGAGTCTTGTGAAATTATAGTTACATCTTCATTAGGTAATTCATTGATAATTTGATTAACAACGGTTGTTTTTCCACTTCCGGTACCACCGGCAATTCCCAAAATGAGCATATATTTTTTATTAGTAATTTATGAAGCAAATTTAGCATTATTTCTTCGAAATAATTTTAACAATACCAACATTTTCAATTCCCACATAAATATAACCGTCAGGTGCTTGTCTTACACTTCTTACCCTACCAATACCTTCTAACAATTTTTCTCTTTTTATGACTTGATTATCTTTAAGTACTAACCTTTCAAGATATTGAAATTTTAAAGAACCCACTAGCAGATCGCCTTTCCATGCAGGATATTTATCTGAAGAAACAATGGCAAAACCGCTAGGCGCTATAGACGGTACCCAATAAAACAAGGGTTGCTCCATACCGGGTAAAGAAGTATGGTCAGTAAAAGAGGTTCCACTATAATTAATGCCGTAACTAATTTTAGGCCAGCCGTAATTTTTACCATTTTTAATGATATTAATTTCATCTCCACCTTTGGGACCATGTTCATGTGTCCAAATTTCACCAGTTTCGGGATGTCTTGTCATTCCCTGTGGGTTTCTATGTCCAAAAGAATAAATTGATTTTTTTGCATCAGTCGTATTTACAAATGGATTATCTTGAGGAATACGACCATCATCATGAATTCTATATATTTTACCACCATCTCGGGTTACATCCTGAGGATTTACGTCTCTACTTCCTCTATCTCCAATAGAAAAATATAAATAACCTTCATTATCAAATTCAATTCTTGAGCCGAAATGCTGTCCTTTTTTACTATTAGGTGATGCTTTATATAATAATTCTTTATTCATTAATTTATCTCCTACTAATTTTGCCCTCATAATAGCTGTATTGGCTCCATTTCCCTCACCTTCTGCAGAAGAATATGCTATATAGATCCAACCATTATTGACATAGTTCGGGTGTAATTTAATATCTAACAACCCTCCCTGGCCTTGAACTTTGATGTTTGGTAACCCGATAATTGTGATTCTATTACCGTTTTTAAAATGAATAAGTTCACCTGACTTTTCAGTAACCAACATGCTCCCATCGGGTAAAAAAGTCATCCCCCACGGAATACTCAAATTTGAAATTACAACTTCGGTTGTAAAATTAATTTGCTGTGGTGTCTCAGCTATTATTGAAGACGCTTCTTGCTGCGCACAAGCTAAACTATTTATTAAAATTAAGAACAGTAAATAATGAAATTTTGGCTTCATAATAGAGAATTTAATAGGATATGAATTTACAAATAATTATTTATTGATTATGTTAATATTATTCTATATTTGCAATCCAATTTTTCGGGGTGTAGCGTAGCCCGGTTATCGCGCCACGTTTGGGACGTGGAGGCCGCAGGTTCGAATCCTGCCACCCCGACAAGAGAAAGCATTTCACAATAGTGGAAGGCTTTTTTGTTTACAGAAGATTTGAATTTGTTCAAGAATCTTTTGTAAATAAAAATGGCAAACGAACGAAGTGAGTAAAGCTTTCTTTTAGTGATACTCATCAACAGGATCAGCGTAGCTAATCCTGCCACCCCGACCAACAAAAGCTGAACATGTAATGATTGGCTTTTTTGTTCGAATGAGGTCGAAGTTTGCTTCGAAACCGAAATGAGAACAAAAAAGGAGAATAAGCGAAGCTTTTCAGCTTTTATTGAGCAACGATACCCTATTCAGGATCATGAGTGAAACGAGTAATCCTTATATTAGTAAACAGTTGGCAGAAGCAGTAATCAGTAAAAAAGGAGAATATGCGCAGCTTTCAACTTTTTTAGCACTTCTGATTTCGACAAAATTTTAATATGATACTGTGATTTTATGAAAAAATTAAATTTTTTATAATCTCTAAGCTTATATTATCATCATAATAACTGGTCAATTCAACGGGTTCTTTATTAGTAAGATTATTATATTTCTAAATATATTTTCAAAGCAACTGGAATTAAATATTATGAAGAGTATGAACAAACTCCATTATTATAATTATACGTCCAAAGTAAATTGTTTAATGGTATTAATTATTGATAAGCTTGATTGCTTTTTCAGCCTTGGGTAATGATATTCTTGTAAAATAGTACATACATAACATCTCAAATTCTACATTTTAATCACTTTTTTGGTAAGTGTTCCTAGATTGGTTTTCATTTTAATAAAATAAAGACCAGATTGAAAATTACTTAAGTCAACTATGTTATTTCTTGTCTTATTTAATTGCTTCCCTATTAGGTCAAATGTTTTTATATTTTCTATCTGAATAGCGTTATCAAGTTTAATTATTATCAGTGCATTGGTAGGATTAGGGTATATTGTAACATTAAATTCTAAAAAATCAGCTACACCTAGAGAACCACAAGTTTCACTAAAACCGGCTTGAGGGTCAATGGCTGTCCAGTTAGCAGTGCTATATGCTTTATTATCTACATCTATGCAGGTAAGATTTGGGTTATTTATAGCATTAAAACCAATCATATTTGTATTGTTTCCGTTTTTTACATTTAAACTTGTTAATTGATTATCATAAGCATGTAACTCTGTTAAAGCACTATTGTTACTTAAATCTAAATCAGTTAATCCATTAAATTGACAATATAATAAACTAAGTGTAGCAATATTACTAATGTTTAAAGTGGTTAAACTGTTATTAGTACAAATTAAATTTATTAGATTGGTATTTTTACTAACATTTATATCTGTTAGATTATTATTTGAACATATCAATGTAGTTAGAGCAGCAAAATATTCTATACCTGTTAAATCTGTAATACTCTTTCCTGAGATATTTAAGTTAGTTATTGTATCTATATTCGCCACAGGCACGTAGTCATCAGGATTACCTGTATCATAGCCCAAATCTATCAATGCTTTTTCAAAATTATCATCAGGTACATATGCCATCTCAACACAATTTTCTCTAAATTTTGTTTGTGGATCTATGTCTGTCCAATTTGCAGTACTATAAGCAGCATTATCTACTTCAATACAGATTAGGTTAGAATTGTTTCTGGCATCGAAGCTTCTGATACCGAAATTATCGCCGTTTTTAACATTTAAAGATGTTAAACTATTATTATTACAATATAATTCGCTTAAATCGATATTGCTACTCAACACTAAATCAGTTAAATTATTATTGTAGCAGTTCAACCTTCTTAAATCAACATTATTACTTACATCTAACTCAGACAAACTATTACTATGACAAATCAATAATTGTAAAGCGGTATTTTTACTTAGATTTAAATTGGTTAAATTATTTCCGGAACAATATAATATACTTAAAGCTATATTCTGTGTTAAATTAAGGCTAGTGAGTTGATTATTAATACAAAATATAATTTCTAAAAGGTTATTTTGACTTACATTCAACTCATTCAGGATATTATTATGACAGACTAAACTTATTAAAGCGGTGTTTTTAGTAAGGTTTAACGTTGTTAAATCATTATTAGAACAATCTAACGTTTGTAAAGAGCTAAAGTATTCTATACCTGTTAAATCTGTAATACTTTTCCCATCAACTATTAAGTTAGTAATTGTATCAATATTTGCGGTTGGCACATAATTATCCAAAGGTCCTGTATCATACCCCAAATCTATCAATGCCTGCTCAAAATTATCATCGGGAACGAAGGTGTTTTGAGAATACCCATAAAAACCGATTAGTATCATTATAATAAAAGTAATTATTGTTTTCATATTTTTGTTTTTAGTTTTATATCATTTAAATTAGGTTAAACCCGTGCCCGCTCTTAAAATGGATCTTCCTCAGGACGCTCATAACAAGAGGAAGATCCAAAGTACTACTAACATTAAATTCACTTTCTACCCAATTGATAGCCTACAGAAAATTTAAAAACACGGTTATAAGTTTTAAAATAATTACTGCCATTTGGAGTACTATCAACATTTATATCGGTTAAACCATGGTCATATCTGGCATGTATACTTATTCCGTTAGGAAATAAATAACCAACGCCTAATGTAGCGGCAACATCAAACTTTTTAAAAAAATTGGTTACTGTTTCTTTATTTTCAGAATTAGCAGTTTTATTGGTCTGTTTTGCATTCAATAATAATGAAGGTTGTACCCCACCATAAAATGCCAAACCGCCTTCATCTGATTCAAAAAGAGTATATTGAGCTAATAATGGGACATCTATATAAAGCATCTTCAATACATCACTGTAACTATAAAATTCTTCTCCATCACTAAATCCTTCATCGACTGATTTACTTCCTTTTTGTGTTAAATAAACACCACTTTCTATAGAGAGGTGTTCATTAATAGGCTTATTCATGCCAACACCTACCATAAAACCCAAAATGGCCTTTCGTTTTGTATCTGAATTACCTATTTCACTTTTTTCTTTATGATTAGCAATGGTTAAACCCACTTTTGGTGTGTATTTAATTTTTTTGGAAAATGTTTCTTTTTTTGTTTGACTATTTATAGAAACTGTAATACTCAATATTGTCAATGCTACTATTAATTTTAAATTCATTTTCATAATAATTTGATTTATTGTTTAGATTTTTTAATTACCCGTTATCACACTTACGCCGTCTCCAATCATATAAAAAGTACCTCCACCACTACCTGTACCCAAACCAGTATAACTATTTCGGTATAATGAACTACCTCTTTTTTTTCGTGCTAAATAACGTAAATTGAAAGTAGCCGGCATACCAGCATAACCACCATTACCTTTTGCATCTAGCCAATACCTGCCGGGTAGTACTTTTATAATTTTTTGTAGGGCAATAACATCTTGATAATGAAGTTCTCTACCATTTACAAAAACATTTGTGTTGCCATTAGAGGCGTTAGTCTTTAATGCGCCTCCTAAATTCATAAAAGGCAATGCAAAACCTAAAGTAGGACCTTCTTTAATACCCCAAGCACCATTATAATTATCATACCAATAATGACCATCTTGAATTTTGATTTGGTAATAATTAGCCAAATACTTGAGCGTCTTCTGAGGTATTTGTTTGTTATTAACATATACTTTGTTTTGAGAATTCACCTTATAGCTCATTATCAATAAGAAAAGTATTAGTAAAACTATTGAACGATTTAATTTATAAGTTTTCATGGTAAATAATTAATGTTTTAAATTCGTTTTTATTTATTAGTATAAAATGTCATTCGTAATAAGCCATTTCAAAACTTACTGTTAACCTCTTTTTATTTTAAATTGGCAAAAACTAATATGAATGACATTTTAAAGTTGAAACAAAACCAAAAATTACTATTTATTTTTACTGAAAATGTAGCTGACCCCGAATCGTAGAGCTCTATTATGTGCCTTCAAGCTGCTGCCAAAATCATCATCCGATTTGTTAATATTAATTAAACCATGGTCGTAACCAACGTTTAACCCAAAACCATTATTAAAATGATAACCAGCACCTAAACTAGCTGCCAAATCAAAAGCATTAAACTGATCTGTAATTTTTTGAGAATCTTCATTTCCATTACCAGTTATTTTTCTTTTTGCGTTCAGCAAAATCGAAGGTTGTAACCCAGCATTGAGGTTAAACTTACTTTCACCTAATTTATAGCTTATGAGCAATGGTACATCTATATAGGTTGATGTTATTTTATCTTCAAATCCTACATTCGAAGTTTTGTTTCCTTTGCCTGATAATGCCACCGCTGGGTTAAACGAGAACTTGTCATTTATTGGTACTTCTGCACCTACACCTACGCTATAACTTAAAAAAAACTCACTTTCTGTATCATTATTCTGAACTGTCTTTTTTATTGCAGGTAAACGTGAACCTGTATCAGTATTATTAATATTATAATCTTCTTTAATCCATGGGCAATTTGCCTTTACAAAAGCTTCAGTAGCTAATGTGCCTGCAGCACACCCTATAAACAAATTAATAGACAGTAAAAGCATTAAAATTTTGATTGTTGTTTTCATAGTTTTAGTTATTTAATTATTACTTTTTTTACTAAGGCTTCAAGTGTAGTATCGATTTTTAAAAAATACAGCCCCACGTTTTCGTTATTTGTAATTTTAACATTACCACTATTGGATTCTTAATTTTGTAGTTGCTTTCATTTTTTTATCTTAATTAATCTATGACCCATACATCTTTTTTAGATCCCCCACCATTAATTCCTCCAATAATCCATATTTTGTCATCAAAAACAACTGCGGTATGGTAAGCTCTTGCAGGAAAAGAACCTACAGCTGAAAACTCAATCCAATTAATGCCATCTGTACTATACCAAATATCATTTTTATAAACTCCTCCATACCCACGACCCCCAATAATCCATATTTTATTATCAAAAACGGTAGCAGTATGACCGAATCTTTCAGGGAAAACAGTACCGATTGCTTGTCTCCAAATACTACCATCTGTACTATGCCATACATCATTGTATATACCATTAGTAGTTGTACCAATTCCACCAACAACAATCAGTTTGTTGTCAAAAGTGGTGGTGGTATGCTCTCTCCTTCTGGGAAAATAAACACCATAAGGTACTGATCTCCAAAAGTCATCAATTGAAGTACGATATCTTATTCCATAAAACTGTAAGTCACCTTCACTCCCATTAATGCTCCAAAGATTGTTTCCTAAAACAGTGGCGGTAGGCCCTCCTCCTCCTATAGGTCCAAGTGCACTTTGCCAAGTACTACCATTTGAACTATAGTACAAGTCGTCATTTAACCTTCTATTATCCTCCTCACCTCCAATTACCCAAAGTTTGTTATCAAAAACTAGAGAAGTATGATTATGTCTGTTAGAGAAACTATTACTAGTTACAAGTGTCCAATTAATGCCATTTGTACTATTCCAAACATCACTTTTATCATTATTAGATACATTAGCAAAAGAACTCCTTCCTCCAATAACCCAAAGCTTATTATCAAAAACAGCAGAAGAATGTTTAAATCTTTCTGTAAAAGTTGCATTATTCGTTATATTTCGAACATTTAGATTACGGGTTGTAAAACTAAATACAGCATTACTTTGTGTGGTTTTTCCCCGACCGTCTTTAGCCACTACTTTCCAATAATATTGCTGTACAGTAGATAAACGGTTTTGAATTTGAAAACTTGTTGCCGTTATGTTAGCCGCTAAAAGTGTTGTTGGGTTCTGATTAGTATCTAAATATAAATCATAACTTACTGTATCACCATCAGGGTCTATAGCAGAATTCCAACTTAAATTCGGCGATAGATCAATATTTGTTGCACCATTGTTTGCGCGTACTAAACTAAAGGCATTTGGCGCTTCATTTATTAGATTTATTGGACCCGTTGGATTTAAAATTTCTTCTACGTTACAACTGCATGTGATAGTTACTAAAAAAAGAAATGCTATGATTTTTAGATTTTTCATACTATATTTTTTTATGTTTATTAGTAATTTTAAAAAAAAGGCTAACTAAAAGAGTTACTTATTAAATTTTGTTTTGTAAAATGAATGCTCTTATAAGTTAATATCTGTTAAGTCAATTTCTATTTTATTAAGGTCTCTTAATATTTTATTAAAATAATAAGCTATAATTAAAAAAGCTTCTACACCTAACAATAACCAAGTGTTGATTTCTTTTACAAATAGTGCAAGTGGCTCTGCAATTAAAGCAGTAGTATTAAACAATATAAAAACGATAAGAATAACTGAAGCTTTCATAAGCCTAGAATTTTGTTCTTGCAAGTACTCACCAAAAAATGAAGTATTTATCGCTGAATATTGCTAAAAAATAAAATGGCTGAAAACTACTAGTTTAGGTAGGGGTTTTTCCTATATATCAATTTGATAATTGGAATAATCAATTGTAAGATTACTTCTTTATTACGCCACGCTTAATGTACCTCAATGTCGTAAATGTTATATTTAGAGAATGAAAATGAGTGAAATTATTTGTTCTGTTGGTTGTTATTAGAGTAGATTATTTATTTTATAATAACCCTTTTTGAATGGCGTATTTTACCAACGCTGCTGTATTTTTTAAGCCTGATTTAAGTAAAATATTTTGACGATGGGTTTCTACTGTATGTGGACTTATAAATAATTTGGTAGCAATGTTTTTTGTGGTAAGTCCATCTGTCAATAATTTTATAATCTCTTTTTCTCTAGGTGATATTTGAAAGTTAGGCTGTCTTTCTTTAAAACTTTCTAATATTAATTTACCGGTATCTGGTGTATAATAAGAACCTGTTTCTACAACTTCGTGTATTGCTTTTATAAGTGTCTCTCGGCCTGCATCTTTTTGTAAATAACCAGAAGCTCCTGCTTTTAATATATTTTTAATAAATTCTGATGATTTATGCATCGTTAATACTAATACTTTTATAGAAAGTTTCAATTTTTTAAGTTCACGTAAAGTATCAAAACCATCCATTTTTGGCATTTCTATATCTAACAGTAAAACATCAGGTATTGTTTTCTGAAATAGTGTAAGTACTTCTTCTCCATTAGAAGCTTGACCGATAACGTCTATCTTATTTTGATTAGTTAATAGAGATACAATGCCTTCTCGAAACATTTGATGATCGTCTGCAATAATAATTGAAATCATGCTAATGGTATTTCAATGTTAAACGTAGTTCCTTTTCCCATATCAGAATCTATACTCAGTTTTCCGTTAAGGTAATTCACCCTATTTTTAATATTTTTAATACCAATACCTTGTGTAGTTATAGTATTGTATGTAAAGCCTATGCCATCATCTTCAATAAGTAAACTCAATTTTTTAGTATACTTATTTAAATGTATATTCAACGTATTTGCTCTGGCATGTTTGATTACATTTTGTATTATTTCTTGAATAATTCTAAAAGTATGGATTTCCTTTGCCTGATCGATACGTTTCTCTAAGCCGTGCGTATATAAATGTGTTTTCAGATTGTTGTCATCAAATTGATCTATAGTAGTCTGTACTGCCGAAACCAAGCCAAATTTTACCAATTCGCCAGGCATCATATTATGTGATATTTGTCGAATTTGATCACTTGTTTGTGAAAGTGTATCTAAAAATTCTGTCACTTTTTTTGACTTTTCATTTTCGGATGACAATAGAGTTTCTAACTTATTTTTGGCTAATGCCAACGAGCCACCAACACCATCATGCAAATCTTGAGCGATACGTTTACGTTCTTCAATTTGTGTGTCTGTAATAGCTACAATAAGTTCCTGCTGTTTTTTATTGTTACTACGCTGTCTAAAAATTATAAATGCCAAACCAAATAAAAGCGCTAAGCCTAGTAGAGACAAACTTAAATTCTTAATTCGAGATTGTTGCTTTTCTAATGCTGCTTCATTTTTTAGTTTTATTGCTGACAAGGAGAGGATGTCTTTTTCTTTTTTTTCAGTTTCGTATTTAATTTCGAACTCACTCACAGCTCTGAGATGGGATTCGTTAACGATACTATCTTTCCAGTTCTCGTAAAGTTTTCGGTTCATTAAGGCTCTGCTCACATCTCCTTTTGCTTCATACATTACTGATAATCCCATGTAGTTATCACGAATAACATCCTTATTATTTAGGTTCATTGCTATTGCCAAACTTTTTTGAAAGTTTTTATCTGAACTCAAAAATTTACCCTGTTTAGAATAGATATTACCAATATTGTGTAATGCACTTGCCATTGTAGATTTGTTTTCCATGCTTTCTGCCATTCTGAAGCTACTCAAATAATATTGTAGGGCTTTATTCAAATCTTCTTTAAACTCATATAAGGCACCAATATTTTCATAATTTCTAGCAACGGCTCTTTTATCGTTTAATTCTTTACAAATCTTGATGGATTCTATATAAGCCGCTATCGCTTTATCTGGCTTGTCAAGATTTTTATAAATGATTCCTAAATTGCCAAGTGTATATGAGATGCCCCTTTTAATATTGAATTGTATACAAATTTTAAGAGATTTGTTCATATATTCTTCTGCTTTTCTCCAATTTTTCAATTTAATATAAGCTATCCCTATATTATTATAAACCCTGGCCTTACCTTCTTCAATTTCATTTTCATCACTTAATTTTTCGGCTTTAAGATGTGTTTCAATTGCTTTGGCATATTCACTTTTGTAATAGAATGCAGTTCCTAACATAGAATACATATCTATCATTAAGTTGGGTTTAATACTTTCCTTCATTGTTATTGCCTTATCGGCATAAAAGAAGACACTGTCATACTTATCGCTATGCAACAAGTTTTCAATACGATATACTAAGGTTTTTGCCTTAACAGAATCGTTAACTTGCTTTTTATTGAGATTAATCGCTTTTTGAAGGTGTAGACTTGCGGAGTCTTTATTTCTTCGTATTTGCTTTTTATAAAGTTGAAGATGTAAAATAGCAATTTCATTGATGTTTTCGGTCTTAGACAATTGATTGCATAAACTGTCTACAATTTTTTCCTGCCCGAAAATTTCAATACCGAATCCTGAGAGGAAAGAAATAACCACAAGTATAAAGGCCCATTTATGCATAAGATCGAAATTCATGAGAAGTTTTAACAAAAAAGTTAAAAAAACCATAGTAAAACTATTGCTTGAAAGTAGTTTTAAGCTCCCAATTTTTGACAATGTCAATTTTTAGTACTCATTTTGTGGTACTTTTTTAGACGTCTAATTCTTTAATTGAACTTGTAAATAGTTGTTTTTAGTAATTAATAAGCTTGTTATTTATCTAACTGTATATTCTTATAATCTAAAGGAGTGCTACCCGTTACTTTCTTAAACACATTAAAAAAAGCAGATTTAGAATTAAAACCAGCCTCTAAACCTATTGCTAGGATCGTATAATTAGAAAAATTGGGATTATTTAAATATTGCTTTGCCTCATCAATGCGTAATTTATTCAAATATTCTGTAAAACTAGTTTTTAGCTCAGCGTTTATAGTACGTGATAAATAGCTTGTACTTAACTGTAGTTTTTCAGCAACACTTTCGAGTGTAAGATTAGAATCTAAAAATGCTTTTTCTTTTATAAGTAAATTTTCTAGTGCAGTTATATGCTCATTTTTTGATTGTTTAATAGTATGATTTTTATTTTTATAATGCGCTCTTATTTGTTTTCTTTCCTCAATAATTCCAAATTTATAAATCCCCAAATGACCCAACACGTAGATGACAACAGAATAGCTTATCCATAATGCGTAAAAAAGTTTAAAATCATTTAACCTAAGAATATTATTTCTATATGCTAAAACAGCCCAAAAAATATTTGTGCAGAAAAGCATCCACAAAATTGTTTTTAACCAAATTAACTTGTAATCAATCGTTTTAATATCAAAATTTTTATATCTTTTTTCATATTGGTTAATTCTTATAAGCAATAGTATAATTAATACAAGCGAAAATAAAACAGAAAAAATCTCATGAAAATCTCCTATAAAAGAAAAAAAAGCATAAAAAGAGTCATTTTTATAAGCTATGGCCGCGGCAATTTTAAATGTTATGCTGAATAAAAGGAAAATTAAAAAAGGCACATATAGTAACTTTTCTTTTACTAGCATTTTTTTATCAGGGAATAAAAAAAGAATTACATAAAAGTATATTAAAACCGGAATTAATGATGCTAATGGTAGCCAGATCGAGCTAAACATTTTTTCAAAAGATATAATACCAAAATTTGGCAAATAGTATTGTAAATTATTATAAGTTAAACCTAATATTACTGCAACCAAAAAATAGATACTTCTACTTCTATATTTCTTTGAAAGTAAAACAGCTACCACAAAAATAAATCCTTGAATAATTCCAAGCAGAATAAGTGTATTGTAAATATTAAAAGTCATTAAGGCATCTATTTTAACTTTAAATATAATGAATTATATTCATTTTAAATTTCAACATTAATTTTGAAATCGTATATAATTTTCTTCAATAGTCATCCATATTTTAAAGAACAATTCACACGAATCATGATCACGAAGTAAAAGCAATTCAACCCGAATTAACTAAATATAATTTACAATGTCAACCATTTTTTAAATTCAGAAACTTTATTCTTACTGATGATTACATCATTTTCAGGGCTCGTCTTAATTTTTAATTGATTGTTCCCATATCTTAAAATTTCATCGATCCCCTTTACTGAAAGAATATATTGCCTATTTGCTCTAAAAAATATAGAATGATCTAATTGATTGTATAATTCGTCTAAGCTAGAATTATTAGTATATTTCTTACCATCAAGACATGTTATTGAAGTAATTGAGTTTTCAGTATTGATAAATGCTATTTGATCAACCAATATTGATATTAGTTTATCTTTTGAAT
>Ga0209633_10002253_pt1 | contig 18881 bp, 22 predicted proteins | sample Cruoilmetagenom1_FD_187290 | JGI IMG/M metagenome (GOLD analysis project Ga0209633, IMG submission 187290) | Oil polluted marine microbial communities from Coal Oil Point, Santa Barbara, California, USA - Sample 1 (SPAdes) (version 2) | ecosystem: Environmental > Aquatic > Marine > Oil seeps ... | reverse complement strand
GGAGGTTAGAGGGAAAGTGGGGGAGATCCCGAGGCAATCAGCTTTGTTTTGGAGGGGTGACATGACTATCGGCAAGTGATAACAGGTTTACTTCTCAGCGTTAGATAGTAGGCTGGGAGAGAAAAAGCCTGGTATTCTAACGAGAGAAGGACGTGACCGGACTTGAGTAAAATTAACTCGGGAAGGGTTAAGAGGATTGGGAATTGAGAAGTGCGAAAAATCGGTTGTAAAGACTGCATTGACAGGTTACTGTCGGGTATTCTGGGCACTGCCGGCTTTGTCTCACTGTGGAGCATTTACGAGCTTCAAAAACAGAAAGACGGGTAGCCAGAGGATGGTTTCCCCGAAATCCAAAGAGATAAATTTGAGAAAGGATAATGGACTTTAAGCGGTTATGTCCCTCCGCCGAAACAGGTAGAATGAGATTCCCAGGAAAAAAGCACACCAGCAAAGTAATACCGCTGTGGCGTGGATTGCACTGGGATAAAATTCGGGAAGCCAGAAAGAGAACTCCTCTATCTCCAAATGGACAAAGGCAAAAGTATTGGGGCCGATCAGATATTGAGAGATATCCTTAGGCCATCCTTCCCCCATGCTGAGGACAGTGCTGACGATACCCTCCACCAGCCCATACCCGATGTATCCCCCTATACCTGCCCACGCTGAGCGAGCCAGGATGGTAAACAGCACCGCCAGGAAAGAATTAACCGCTAAGGTGAGGGCTGTTCCCCCGAACATTTTAGCTACCTCACCCAAAAGGGAAAGGGTGATAAAGTCTAAGCTCAACCCTCCCAGCTTTGAGGTAGTGAATGAGGCCAGGATAGTCCCCACAATCAAGGATATGGCAGTGACTATGAGGACAATAATGAGGAGACTTAAGATTTTGGCTCCCAGGTATCGGGAACGGGTTCTAACTCTGGCCATCATCTGCCTTACCGTTCCCTGACCATACTCCTCTCCCACCATAAATGAGGCTAGAATAACCAAAACCAGGCTGCCCGCTGACTGGGCGGTGGAGAAAATAAGGTCGATAGCGTCGGGGAACTGAAGGGGCATGGCCAGGGCTGCCCGGTAAGATTCTCCAGAGCTTACCACAACGTAGTAATAAAGGGAAAAGGTGAGGCAAAAGAAAAAGACCAGCACTCCCAGGAGTATAAAGCTCATCCTCCTCTTTTTTATCTTCAGTAGCTCAACGCCGATCAGGGTGGTCATTTTGCTCCTTCCATAATAACTTCCATAAACAGAGCTTCCAGGTCTTTCTCTTGAATAAGCTCGGCGGTCTTTCCGCAAATCACGAGTTTTCCCTGGTGGATAATACCTATGCTGGACGAGACCTGCTCTACTTCGTGGAGAAGGTGGGTGGAGAGGAATATGGTCTTTCCCTCCTCTCTTAGCTTCAGGATGAGCTCCCTCATCTCCCTCATTCCCACGGGGTCAAGACCGTTGGTGGGCTCATCCAGGATGATAAACCGGGGATCGGAAAGTAGAGCGTAGGCAATGGCCAGCCTCTGCTTCATCCCCTGAGAATAAGTGCCAAACTTATCTTTAGCCCGGGAAGATAGCTTTACGGTGTCCAGGACCTGTTCCATCCTTGAGCCTGCCCTGTCGCCCAGGATCCGGGAAAAGATGTGCAGGTTATCCCAGCCCGAAAGGTAGGGATAGAAGGGAGGGTTCTCCAGCACTATCCCCACCCGAGGCCAGATGGAGGAAAGGTCGCTTCTCACGTCCTTCCCGAAGAGCTCAATCCTTCCCTCATCGGGGGTGATGAGGCCCAATATCATCCCGATGGTGGTGGTCTTACCCGACCCATTGGGCCCCAGAAAACCGAATACCTCCCCTTCCTCCACCTGGAGATTGAGGTCTGAGACAGCCACTATCTTTCCGAACTTCTTACTAAGGTGTTCTATCCTCAGGACAGTCATTTTTGAAACATACCTTTTACAGGATGCTATCGATGGCTTTTGAAAGCTCCTGGTAGTAGCTCTCGGAAAGACCATCAATCCAGCCATCGGTGATTACCACCTTCATCCCGCCATATTCAAGCTCCGTCCGGTATTTTCTAAGTCCATCCTCAGAGTATTCCTCCCAGGTCCCCGGCGGAAGCCCCCAGCTCTCCTCTCTCAGACCAATCAACGTCTCATATCCTGAATTCCCCACTTCATAAGGGATGTCTATGCAGTATTTATAGCCCATATCCAGGGCTTTCCTGGCCGCCTCCTTAACACTCAAAATTTCATTCTTGGGGTCCATCATTCCCTCCGCCATCTCGTTATAGGTTTGCCATACATCAAACATCCCTTCCCAGTCGCCTACTATATCCAGGCGGTAGATGGCTCGCCTGGCTCCCGTAAAGGTGACCTTAGCCGACCGATGGTAGGGGGATTCTCTCAGGTCGCAGCCTATCCCCGGGAAAAGCTCCAGGTCGCAGATGGGCATCCCATGGTGAGTCAGAAAGACCACTACGTCCGAGCCCGGGGAAATGTTCTCAAGCTCCTCCGAAACTTTTTTAGCTACCCCCTGGTTGAAGGGCTTTGTTCCCAGTATCTGGCCGGTAGGAACGATATTGACCTTTACCCTCTTTTGTTTAAGATAGGACTTGATTTCTTGAGGAGGATTTTCAAACTCCTCTTCTCCGGCGTCCATAAGAACGGGTATCACCAGGTGGGTTACCTTTTCCTTCTCCACCAGCTTTTTCGCTTGCTCTCTTGCGTCAGGAAACCCCGGACGGAAAGCCGGAATAAAGCCCCGGGCAATAACGACCTTATCTCCATACTTTTCCCTTAGCTTTTCCTCCACCTCATCCATTATCTTAAGCTCCCTCTCCTCACCAGGGTTATGATTATCTAAAGACTGATAAAGGCCATACATAAGAAGGCCGGTGAGCTCAGAAGAATCGGGTTCACCTCTGCCCGGACCCTTGGGAGAAAGGTAATAACCAGATAGTCCAGCCATTCCCCCCAGCATTCCAAACAGGGACCCTCCCTCAGTCAGGGAAACCCACACATAATCTTTACCCTTATATGGTCTGCCCCAGGCATCCACCAGATGAGGGTCTTCCTTTTCTTCTTCGGCCAGGGGATCATCCCTGTCTACCAGCATAGTGCCAGCGTCCCCCATCATTTCCCCCGTCATTTTCTCCAGCAGGGGATACATAGATCCCAACCCTAACATGCCTAAAAACCCCTTCGTGTAATTGTCCATGAAGTGATTCCACCCGATATAGGCATCGGCATCGTGTTTTTCTGGCTCACCCCAGCCGATCAGGAGCACCCCTATCTTTTTCTCTGCTGCCACCCCGGTAGACAGAGGAACCGAGGTAAGTAGTAAACTGACCGCTACTATTAAGCTTACCGCTAACTTTTTCATCACAATCTCCTTTCCTTTATTTCTTCACCTTTAATATGAACTAAAACTCTACATCATTAGCCTCCTTTCTTTATTTGAATATGAATTGAAACTCTGGTGGTACCTCCTCCGGTGAAAGGGGAGGTATTACCTTGAGGAAGAAAACCATGGGTCCCATCTTTCCCAGCATTTTGCCCGGATAGATGGTTAAACCCATGTTCCAGTTTCCCATACCGGCGTCCCACACCCCTTCATAGACGTTGCCCTTCACCCGGGTCATCTCATATTCGGGGTTCATCATGGACATAGGCATAGGGGATTCCATGCTGACCTGAATCTTAGAGAAATCATCATTGAATTCCCACCTGCACCCCCCCTTGGGTACCGACTTAAATGAAGCCATCTCATGGCCGGCTACGCCCTGGAGTAAGTAAGGGTTTACCCACTTCAGGTTGAAGCTCATAACTCCTCCCCCCATGCTTATTCCACCCACCACCCGGTGGTTTTCCCACCCCTCAAACTCCCCAAACTCAGAAGAGGTCAAATCCGGACTGGGTATAAATTTGACGCACAGGAAAGCCACCACCAGAAGAGCTATGGAGGTAATGATTACTCCTTTCCGGCTCATTCTTCTTCCACCGGCCTCAACGGTATAATGTGGGGTGCTCCAGAATTATTACCCACTATGGCCTCCACACCATAAACCAACCTTATGTTCTCCGGGGTAAGAACTGACTTCGGTTCCCCGGCTGCATATACCTCTCCTTTCCTTAAAACAACCATCTGCTGAGAGAAGCGAGAGGCAAGGTTCAGATCATGCATGGCCATTATGGCCAATATTCCCCTTTTTTCCACCACATCGGCGAGAAGGCCCAAAACCCCCAGTTGATGCCTCAGGTCAAGGTTGGAGGTAGGCTCATCTAAAAGCAGCACTTCGGGCTCCTGGGCCAGGGCTCTGGCGATAAGAACCTTCTGCCTCTCACCCCCGCTTAATTCACCAAACATCCTCATGGCCATATCCTCCAGCCCCATCAGTTCAAGTATCTGGGTCACTATCTTCCTGTCCTTCTCCCCTACACCCCAGGACAGATGAGGCCTCCTCCCAATGAGAAGGGCCTCAAACACCGTGCAGGGGAAAACATTACCCGCACTCTGGGGGACATAACCTAAAAGCCTGGCCATCTCCATTGTTCCCATCTTAGCTATATCTTTATCCTCTATCAGGATGGAACCCCTCTCTGGCTTTAGCATCTTATCCATGCATTTTAAGAGGGTGGTCTTACCTGAACCATTGGGGCCGATGATGCTTACCATCCCCCCTTTCTCCATGTTCATGGTTACATCCTTCAGGGCGGGCCTTGAGCCATAGCTAAAACAGACACCTTTAATATCAAGCTTCATACTGCCCTCTTCGAAGCGCTAGATACAGGAGAAAAGGAATGCCGATGAGGGTGGTGAGCAGCCCTACAGGAATCTCAAAGGCCCCGCCTATAGTCCGGCCTAAAGTGTCGGTGCCGAGGAGAAACAGGGCACCAATTATGGCAGCGCAGGGAAAGATGAGACGGTAGTCATTCCCCATCAGCATACGGGCCAGATAGGGGGAAACAAGGCACACAAACCCGATGAGGCCAGTGAAGCAAACGACGCTTGAGACAACCAGGGTGGACAATACCATGCTAACCACCCTCAGCCGTTTCAGGTTAACCCCGCTGCTCTGGGCTACCTCATCCCCCAGGGCCAGGGCATTTAGATCCAGGCAGTACTTCAGCAGTAAAGGGATAGAGACAAGAAGGAAGATGAAAATTACTCCCACATTTTCCCAGCTACTTCCCACCAGGAGCCCAGTTATGATGTAGCTTGCGCTCATGGCTGCTCCTCCCATCATTCCCACCAGGGTGGTCATGGTCAGGAAAAGGTACATCAGGCAAACCCCGCACAGTATCACCGTCTCGGGGGTGGTTCCCCGGTGCCGGGAAACAGCATATATCAAAAGCAAAGTGCTAAGTCCAAACAGAAAAGCCACCCCTACCGCCAGATACTTACTCCCTGTCTCCAGAGAGGCACCCAGTATCAGGGCCAGGGTCCCCCCAAAGCAGGCAGCCGAGGAGACTCCCAGGGTAAAGGGACTGGCCAGAGGATTTCGCAGGACCCCCTGCATCACCGTCCCGGAGAGGGCAAACCCCACTCCGCAGATGATGGCCATAATGATGCGGGGTAGCCTCAGCTCCCAGATGATGACGCTGGTACGGAAGTCTGACTCCACATCCAGAAAGGGAAATTTGGACAGGATGGCGCGAACGGTATCTTCAAGGCCTAAGGAGGCTGCCCCCAGGGGAATAACCGCTATCGCCACCACCACCAGCAAGGCCAGAAGGGAGAAGATGACCATGGTCTTGCGGGCAATGTGCCGGGTGTAAAGGCCATCTGCCTTAGCTACTTCTTGCTTCATATTTCAGGATAAATAAACAGTCCCTGATACTTCAGGCCATACCACTTCTCAATCCACTCTTTGTGGAGAGCTTCAGGGTCTATGTCCTCGAACCTATCGGGGTAGAACATTTTAGCCAGATAGCAAATGCCTACCGGCCACCTGGCTGATGAGAGCAGCATGCCAAAGGGGAAAGCATAAACCCTTCCCTCTACTACCGCATCTATCGCCTTTGCCGCAGGGCGACCTGTCATATCATCCACCACACTCTTCAGACAATCCGGGTCGGGCTCACTGGTGTACCCAAAGGGCATGATGGGGATTCCACCTCCCATAAGCTTTCCGATCATACCGGTCATCTCCCCCATGGGCATGTATTCCCCGATCATCACCTCAGGGTTAGCCCCTACTATCGCTTCAGGACTGACCAGGCGGAACAACATGGTGGGTATGGTTATCTCTATATCTTCTCTTCCCAATCCGGAAGGTAACAACATCTCGGGCAATCCTGCCTCCCCCATATCTATCTCCACCTCCTCTCCCCCAATCTTAACCTTGCCTTTATACACTCCCGGGCTTACCTCTTCCATCTTTACCTCTATCCCCTCTTCCAGCACCATCCCATTGGGTAGCTTTGTCCCCGCGGGTAGCTTTATCCGGGTGGGTATCTTCATCCCGGCGGGTATCTTCATTGAACTGGGCATCTGAAACAATCCTCCTCCTGCCCCAGCAAACACATTCTTTCCCCCCGCCATCTCAATCATAGTATTATGGGGTGAACCCTTGGTCATGGTCATGAACGGGAAATGAAATTCCCAGTATACTTTCGTCCTTTCCTCAGGTGGTATATCCTTCACTCTTCCCGCGACCAAATCCAGGTAAGAGTGAGTAAACTTAATGAGTTCCTCGGCTCTATCTTCTTTGCCCAATATCTTACCCAGAGTTCTTACATCCCGGTCATAAACCTCCGGCATCCATCCATCTATTGTCACTGTCTTGATGCCCGCCGCTTCCAGCTTCTCATTGAAGCCGGGAAGGAAGCACAGTATGCTACTTGTGATCACTACCTGAGGATTTAAGTCGATGACCTTCTCATAGCTGGGGAAATGGTGAAGGCCAACTGAGGCTTTATCCTGCAGGGTGGGATAGAATTCAGGCATATACAGGGGCATCAGGTCAACGCCCACCACTTTATCCTCTCCCCCCAGGGCAACGATGAGCTCATCAACCAGCATGTTCACACTAACTATCCTCTCCACAGGATAGGGAATGACAATTTCCTGCCCCCAGGAGTCCACCACTGTAATGGTCTCCCGGGCACTGGCTTGAGGGATGGGCAGCATAACCGCCATAAGGCAGGCAATAGTGAGCCCGGTCAGTAGCCGCGTCTTAGTTTTCCACCATCCAGAATTTAAGTTTTTCATCCTCTTTTCTCCTTCCTTACATCAGTGCACCCATCATCATGGGTATCATAAAACCAAAGATAAGCTCCTCCAGCACACCAGGCTGAATTAACCAATCAACCATTCCACCCATTGTCTCAAGGTTACAGAGCGGCCCTATAAACCCTAACCAGTCGCTGGCGGACCCCGCCGGGTCTGAGACCGTACCCGAGAGTATGAACGTCATCATCGGCATCATTGTCTCCCCCATCAACCCCACTATCAGATTCACCGTCCCTATGGGGTCAGAGAGCATCTTTCCCATCATGGGTGTTATCATCGAAGGCATCTCAGAGAGTGCCCTTCCCGCAAGCGATGGCATCATCCCACACATAAGCTCAATCGTGGAAGGCTCTTCTTGCTCCCCACCTGGGTTGTCGTCCAGATAGGCCGCCGGGGTATCACAGGGCACGATTCCGCTCGCCTTCATCCCACTATTGGCTAAGCCCACCGGGATAGAAGAAATTAAAAGACAGGCCACCATCACAACTGCCGGAATTATTCTTCTCTTCATTTTCACCTCCTTTTGCATTTTCACCTCCTCTTGCTTCCTTCTTTGCTGTTTTTCCCCTTCTCGTGGTATACTGTTAACGCACCAAGGGCGAGGCAAACTGACCCTAACGAATAGAGCAGCACTCTGATTTGCTACCTCTGAAAGTAACTTGCCAAAGCTTTGCTTCAGAGGAATGGCTCTCGCCCCGGTGCCCTTTTTATATATTTACATTTGTATCAAAAAGGAATACCCTTCTCCTTTTCTCATTAGCATTTACGCCCAGTTTTTGCAAATGCATAGTTTTCCTAAAACCGGAATCAGTATAACAAGCTTTTACCTTACCTGTCAAATTTTCGGGGGTTCTTTCTACTACAGGCTTTCCGTTAAACCCAGGCTCTCCGGGTAATAAAAACAGTGGTGACGGATTAGCCTGCCTGTCTGCTATATGCAAAGGCAACAGCTTGCCCCCTGGCTTCCTCAAACTCGCGGCTCCTGCGGAGGGAGGGGAGAGGATTCCCGTAGATTCTCCAGCCGCACCTCCCCGTGCACTGCAATGGAACTAACCTCATGTATCCCAGAATGTCCTTGACGGGATAGCCAAGCGCTAATCCAATCTCATGTGGTATCTGTCTTTCCTCTTGCCATCGCTGCCCGACTTCTTCCAATAACCTGGTTGGCCCGATGCCACGTGAGTAGCCCAATTTATCCAAAACCCGCTGTGGCACATCCGACAGTGTTTTTTGCACCCTTACCGGGTCGTACATGATAACCCTGGCACATATTTCACTACGGCAAAGCACCAGGCATGAAAGACCCCATGATTGCGAAAGCGTTGCTATATGACAAATACGTTGATCGATGCTCAACTCGGAATCTTCAGCCCTGAGCATCAACAGCTCACCAGCTTTGCTTGCCAGAAGTACGCCGGCGATATTAGAAAACAGCCATTTTTCAAAGTGGGCTACAGCCTCAGGCAACTGGCTTACCCGTACCTACCTTCCATTCTTCAAATTTCGGGGTCCATCTCAGCCATCGAGTTACAACACATCGAGTTACAACAACTTGACAAAGGCTGAATATTGGACTAAAATAGTCCTGATTAAATGTTGTGGAGCTGCATAGGTGTGGCTTGAAGGTAGGTGAACATACAGTGGAGATCGTGAGGAATGATACGGACTATGCGATGCGGGCTTTGGTCCATCTGGCTTTGCATAGAGATGAGGAGCCAGTTGCTGCAAAGGTGTTGGCCAGAGCAGAGGATATCCCTGTGGATTTTGCCTACAAGTTGCTTCGCAGTTTGACCAAGGCGGGATTGACGGAGAGCCACATGGGTGTTCATGGAGGATTTGCGTTGGCTCGGCGTCCAGAGGATATCACGCTGTTGGAAGTGGTGGAGGATATCCAGGGTCCTGTATTGGTGAGGAGGTGTCTCCTGGGTAAGGAGGATGCCTGCCCAAGGTATCCGTCGTGTCCTGTTTCGGCAAAGCTAGTGGGACTTCAAGATACTATTGTCGAGTTCATGAGCAGCATGACGCTTGCTGAGGTTTTGGAGGCTATTAATCCATCTGATGGCACCGTGACACAGTAGTTATCGCGGTAATCGTTGGGGGGGTTGATGATGTTAAAGAATGCGTATGTTAATAGGAGGTGACGAATATGAAGTGTCCGGGTCAAGAGTTGAGACAAGTGACAGCAGAGCTTTACACATGCCCAAGCTGTGGCTATCAGGTTGAGATTTTCTCTTTTGAGATCAGGGTTAAGTGCCATCAGTGCGGCACGATGGTGTTTAAGGAGGCCATTCCCTCCTGTATTGATTGGTGCGCGGCGGCTCGACAGTGTCTTGGAGAGGAGAGATGGAGAGCACTTAAGGGCGATGACCAGGAAAAGGAGTAAGCATTGTCTTGCTGATAGTTGACCAAAGTTCCAGCAAAGGTGAGATATGGTGACTAAAGTAGCCAGAAACATTATCAGGATAGACGAAGACAAGTGCGATGGTTGTGGGCTTTGTATTCCTGCCTGTGTGGAGGGAGCCATTCAGCTCGTTGACGGAAAGGCCAGACTTATCAGCGAGAAGTACTGCGATGGCCTTGGGGCGTGTCTTGGCGAATGTCCTCAAGGTGCGATTACTATTGAGGAGAGGGAGAGCGAGGCTTTTGATGAGGAGGCAGCGAAACACCATCTGGGGCAGAATGATGTCCTGGAGGGGAGTCTTCCCTGTGGCTGTCCATCGACCACCGTTACCCAGTTTGAAAGAGCGAAGATCACAGAGCACGGTGCGGTGTTGCAGTGTTGTCAACAATCGATGCTGACTCATTGGCCGGTTCAGCTTACGCTTGTTCCACCGGGTGCACCTTTTCTTGATGGAGCTGATGTGGTGCTGGCTGGCGATTGTACTCCCTTTGCCTATGGTAATTTTTGTCAGGACTTCATCAAGGACCATGTTCTTCTTGTAGCCTGTCCGAAGCTGGATGACTTTAAGACTCACCAGGCGAAGCTAACGGATATTCTGCGGGAGTCGGATTTGAAAAGTCTCACAGTTGTTCATATGGAGGTTCCTTGTTGCTCAGGTTTGGTGCATATGGCAAAAGAGTCGATACGTGTGAGTGGTAAGGATATATCCCTCATTGAAGTGACTGTGGGAATCAAGGGGGATTTGTTGTAGTGGAGAACAATGTAATACCAGTGGTGGTGGAAGGAGGTATTCGCTAATGAGGCAGAGGTTTCAATGTCCGTAGTTTCGGCCTTTTTTGGGAGGAACCGGAAATAATCGATACCTGGTCTCTCCCCCCGGAGGGGAGAAGAACTCATACGGAGATTTTGTAAGATACTATAACTACTCCAATAAAAGCAGGCTAACGGCCATAACCAGCATACCAGTGGCTATACCTATGACGACATGATGCTCCTTACCGTATCGGTGGGCCAGAGGGAGTATCTCATCCAGACTTATGTAAACCATTATGCCGGCCACGAAGGCCATGAGGCTTGATAGGAGCGCCGGTGTCAGGAAGGAAAATAGAAGCCCATAACCGATGAGAGCGCCCACCGGCTCGGCCAGTCCGGATAAGAATGAATAGGAAAAGGCACGGCGGCGACTGCCCGTAGCATAGAAGATAGGTACAGATACTGAAATGCCCTCAGGAACATTGTGGATGGCAATAGCCACCGCCATCATTATCCCAAAGGCAACATCTCCGGTAGCAGCACAACTGAAGGTGACCAGTCCCTCTGGAAAGTTGTGGATGGCGATGCCCAGAGCAACAAAGACACCAGATCTCATGAGGGATGACTGAGATGGGACCATCTTTAGGTGTCTATCTGTGACATGCTCCTCCTCATATTCATGCGGGACAAGTATATCTATCACCGCAATGAACAAAATGCCAATGAAAAACGCTATATTGGCCGTAGCAAAGCCAACATCCTCAATGGCTGTTCCCAGGAGTTCAGTAAAGGAGATATACACCATCACACCCGCAGAGAAGCCAAGCAAAACCGCCAGGTAGGAATACCTGGGCGTCCGTATAAAAAAGGCAATGCTGCTACCTATCCCGGTGGATAGCCCCGCCAGAGTAGTGAGCAGTATGGCAAACGATAGGTCGATTTCCATTTCAGGATTTACTCATGATCCACTTACTTCTCAGATCCACCCTTAAACATGATCAGCCTGGTCGAATTGAGGATGACGGCTATGGACCCCACATTGTGAGCAACAGCTCCCAGCACAGGGTTCAGCATGCCCGTTCCCGCCAGAAGCATCATGGCAAAACCAAAGGAGATAGCCAGCGCCAGATTTACATTGATCGTTCTCCTGGTGCGGCGGCCATGAGCGAGAAAGTAGGGTAGCTGCTCCAGACCCTGCTGCATGAGAACCACATGGGCCGTCTCCAGGGCAACAGTATCCTCTCGCGACCCGATACTTACGCCAATATCCGCTTGAGCTAAGGCAGGGCTGTCATTGGTGCCATCGCCAACATATAAGACCTGCCCTCCCTCATTCTGGAAGGTTTTAAGATGCTCCTGCTTTTGATCGGGCAGGAGTTCGGCGACGACTTGCTCTGGGGGAATGCCACATTGTCTGGCCACCGCATGGGCAACCGGGAGGGAATCGCCAGTAAACATGACCACCCTGTCAATCCCCATCCTCCGGAGTTCTTCCACAATTCGGGGCGACTCCGGGCGGATGCGGTCTTCAATGGAGATGAGCCCGATCACCTCGTCGTCCGCGGATATAAAGAGTGGCGTCTTTCCCGCGCAAGCGATGGCCGCCTCAGCATTCCCGACGTTATCAGGTAGGGAAAGCCCTAGACGCTCGAGAAATCGCCGGCTGCCAATGACAATCCGCTCACCCGAGCCTTGAGATTCAATACCCAGCCCACGGTGAGCCTGCATTTGACCTTTGAAATGTACATTGAGTCCTCGGGTGCGGGCAGTATCGAGAATGGCTCTGGCGACGGGATGCTCTGACCCCGCTTCTGCTCTAGCAGCCAGTGCCAGTAGATCGGCTTCCCCACAACCATTGAGGGGGATAACTTGCTCTACCGTGGGCTGACCGCTGGTCAATGTTCCCGTCTTATCCAGGGCCACACAGTTAATTTCGCCGCACGTCTCCAGGTACTTGCCGCTCTTAACAAGAATGCCCCGCCGTGCGGCGCAGGCCAGGGCGGCGATCACTGCCGAAGGTGTCGCCAGCACAATGGCACAGGGACAGGCAACAACCAGGATGGTAACGGCTCGTAATACATCTCCGCTAACCAATCCGATGGCACCAGCAATAACCAGGACAGCGGGGGTGTACCACTTGACGAGCTGATCAGCAATGCGGCGGGTGGGGAGGCGTTGATTTTCGGCCTCCTTGATGAGATGCACGATTTTCCCGTAGGCTGAATCCTCCCCCACCTTGAGGGCTTCCACCTGAAGCGCGCCGTCCTGGTTGGCCGTACCGGTGTAAACCACATCACCGATGGTCTTTTCCTGTGGTATGCTTTCGCCGGTTAAACTGGACTCGTCCACCCTTGACTGGCCGGCCACCACCCTTCCATCTACGGGCACGACATCACCGGGACGCACCAGAACGCGGTCTCCGACCGCCACCTCTTCCAGCAGGACCTCACTGAACTCAGCACCCCTTAGCACCAGGGCGTGGGTAGGGTGTTTAGCGGCGATAGACGAGATATCGCGCCTCAACCTGCCCGCGGTGTATTCCTCAAGCAAGGATCCCAAAATCATAACGAAGGCCACCACCGCGGCGGCGGTATATTCACCCAGAATAACCGCGGCTATGATGGCCAGGCTTACCAGCTCATCAACATTGGTCTCACGACGAATGAGTCCCTTTATGCTACCCTGGACGATGGGTAGGCCGGTAAGCGACAAAGACAGTAGGGAAGCAACCACAGAGGATACGGGCGGCAGGTGAAGGATATACTCAAACAGCAGGGATAAAACGATGAGCACGCCGGCTATTGATACCAACGCCAGCTCGCGTCCAAGCCCCCTTTTTTTATCCCGGTATCTTTCCGTCAGCGCCATTTCGACTTCGCCGGCTAAAGATGCTCGTTGAGTTTTCGCAGAATCTTTATGAAAGTATCGATCTCCTCCCTATCAAGCAGCAGCATCAGCTCCTGAGTTAAACGGAGGTGGTGCTTGTGGTGCTCCTCAAAGGCTTCCTTTCCGGCAGGGGTAAGCTCTATCATATACGTCCGACGGTCTTCTTGCACCAGTATGCGCTTGGCAAACCCCCCTTCCTCTAACTTATCCACCGTGGCGGTAACTGTACCTGTGGTGACCGCTAGCTTCTCCGCTAGCTTTTTCATGTTCATTTCTCCGTAAACGCCCAGGACTTCAACAGCATGGCCTTCGGCAAGGGTGAGATGGCTGGATCGTATTACTGAGGTTTCCCAGGAGGTGAGTCGGTTGAAGAAGTCGAGTAGCTCATTAGTTAATTGTTTTACTTCATCCATATCCACCTCTTGTTTAGGTATTCAAATAGTATGAGTTTCAAACTGTTTGAATGTTAATACATATTGAGAGGTCATGTCAAGAGATAGAAACCGAACCGTAGTACTAATTCTTTAATTAGAGCCTCTTGAGCATGCTCCTCTCATGGAGCTTCATTGCTACCACCAAAAAGAGGACGGTAAATATCAGGAGAACGAGCAAGTCAAGCCACAGCGGGTGATAGCTGATTCCCTCCAGGCAATGCCTTGCCAGGTCGGTAAAATAGGTCAAGGGTGAGATTGCCGCTAACCCCCTTCCCCAGGTCGCCATTTCGGCAAGCGGAGTGAAAATCCCGCTGATAAATATTAAAGGAAATCTCACTACCGCAGAGAGCATCTGAGCACTTTGAGGCATGCCGGTAGGAGGGGAAGAGAACATGAGTCCCAGGGAAGAGAAGCACAGGGTGGCCAGTAAAATTGCTACTGCTAGAACGAGAGGATAGGTTATGCTTACGCCAGTAACCACGCCAACCAGAATAGGTATGACACAAATGGCCAGTCCAAACATACAGGAAGCCAGCATATCTCCGAAGATAATTGTCGAGGTAGATATGGGACAGGATATTAATCTCTCCAGGGTTCTGGACATGGTTTCCCATGGAGCGACCACTGGCGTGAGGGAAGTAGATGCAGCGAATACAGTTATCCCCAGTAAGCCAGGCACGAGGGCTTTTAGTGACACATCTTTGCCTATGGAAAAGGCTAAAAAGAGGAAGGCAGGAATGAGCAGTCCACCCAGAACCACCGGGGCTTTAGAGTAGTAAATGCGAAGGTCTTTTTTGGCGATGACCAGGGAGCGCCTGAGCTGTTCCAGATATACCAGGTTAGTGGTCATGACCAATTCCCTTCTCGGTAAGCTCAATAAAGGCGTCCTCCAGAGAGGGAGCCAGGGTATTCAAGGTATTTATCCTCAGATTATGGAAACGAGCATAGTCCACCACCGAAACTACCACATTTTCAGGCGCATGGGTATACAGTCTGATCTTGTCTCCCATCTTCTTCACCATATATACGTCAGGCAAAGGAGACAAGGCTTCGATAGCTACAGGGTGGTCAAAGCTCACCTCTATTGATTGCAGTCGGTTAATCGTGCTTCTAAGCCTCTGTGGAGTGTCGAGAGCGGCGATTTTCCCGTGATTGAGAATGGCAATCCTGTCGCATAGCTGGTTTGCTTCCTCCATATCGTGTGTGGTCAAGAAAATGACCCTCCCCTTCTGGTTAAGTTCCCGGAGCATACCTCGAATAAACCGGGAGCTTTGAACATCAAGCCCGGAGGTTGGCTCGTCCAGGAAAAGAACCTGGGGATCGTTCACGAGAGCCATGCACAACAGAAGTCGTTGTTTCATCCCTTTGGAAAACTCTCTCACTGGCTGATTTCTTCTTTCATAAAGCTGGAGGTTTTCCAGAATCTCCCCTGCCCTTTGTTCTGCCTGTTTTTTGGGGACACCATAGAGCTCTGCCATGAACATCAGGTTGCCCCAGGCTGACAGGTCAGCGTAGGCATTTGCCAGCTCGGGAACCACTCCAATTCTCTGCTTGGCCTTGAGGCTTCCCGCCTCATATCCCATTATGAAGGCGCTCCCCGCATCAGCTTTGATGACGCCGGTTAGCATTCTTACCGTAGTTGTCTTGCCCGCTCCATTAGGACCCAGAAATCCAAACATCTCCCCGCTTTTAACCTCGAAATTGATGTGATCCACCGCCAACAAATCGCCGTAGTGCTTTGTCAAGCCCTGAACCTCAATAATATTTTCTGGAGTGATCGACATTTCGGGATGGCAGCAACACTCACTTTCACCCATCAGGTGGTGCCCATGCATCCCTGGATCTTCACACATCCTTCTTGCCTCCTTCTCTTTCCAGCAGGTTTATGACGATCTTTTCCGTTTTCAATTTCCAAACCTTCCGGGGTGCTCCCCCTCCTTCCTCCCTATATTCGGCTACATCAACTATTGACGCGCTTCTCAATTCAGCAAGGTGATAATAAAGTCCTGAAGGTGATATCCTTTTGCCCCTTGCCAGCAAGTGCTCATAAATTTCTTTGGTCTCTCTGCCTCCTCGGCCAATGAAGTCGATTATTGCCCACCTTGTAGGGCAGCGAAGCGCCCTCATGTATTTTTGTAACTCCTGTAATCTCTCCGAAGACCTAACTGACATCACACCATATCTCAGTCTCTCACTGTAATATTACTGTGGAAGTTTGTAGAAGTCAAGCGAGGGGTGTGTGATCTCGTGCTGTTCCTGGGCCTGCCCGGATGGCATAGGCAAGACTCAAATCAATATGTCTGAGTGCCAAGACAGATGTCCCATAGTTATTTGTTTATGGTCTTTGCTCCTATAGCGGTGATCCAATTTTTGTCTTCAATCACATCAATCTGTATTGAAGAGTAGCCCGCATCTCTCAGGAATTCTCTGAACTCCTCAGGTAGATGATAGGTAAAATCACCCATCCTGGCCCATTTTGCGTTCCTTTTTTCAAACCTATCATGCCGGTATGCTTCATTGATGAGTATTATAGATCCTCCAGGCTTCAATACCCGGCGTATCTCTTCAAGGTTCTTGATCAAATCTGGCCAGAAATAATAGGTTTCTACAGCCGTTACCAGATCAAAGTAATCATCCGGGAAGGGTAAAGATTCTACTGAAGCGTGAAGGATTTCGACCCACCCTGACTTGATAAGTTTCTTATTGATTTTACTGGCCACCAGCACGGAATCTTCTGAGTAATCGATGCCATATATCTTCCCTTTGGTGGCTGCCTTAGCTAAAGTGTTGACGGTTTTGCCTCCACCGCAACCGATATCAAGAATCGTATCATCTTTATTTATTGATACATAACTTAATCCCCACCGTGTAACCTTACTGTGACCGTAATTCATTGATCTAGCCATGAATCTGCCGAATCTTCCCGTTGGCTTCTTGCATTGTTTTACCATCTTTTCCATTAGTCCCATGCTAATCTCCATTTAGATTTCAATCGTTTATTTCTTCCCATAGAGAATCCCAATTTCTCCGAGCATCCCAGGAACGCGAAGTAAGTGAGGGATATCAACCAGGTCAGCGGTACTGGTAGAATGCACCTCCTCAATTCCCCACTCATGAATAGCTTCCAGAAGCTCATTTATCTCTCCATAAATCTTGTGGTTAAGAAATAAATCTTGAAATGAAAACGCTCCGCCCTTCCGTATCACACGGAGCGCCTCCCGGATTACGTCGCGTTTATTCTCGGTATCACGAACCTCATGAAAAACGAAATTACTCACAGCCGAGTCAAATTCCCCATCTTCAAATGGCAAGCTGGAAGCACTTGCCTTCTGGAAGATTATCTGCTCATCAACTCCTTCAATCATTGCGTTCTTTTCACACACTTTTTGAGCATAGCTCCATGCCTTCCCCCAAGTATCAATTCCCGTGATCTTTGAGTTGGGGAATTTCTTCGCTACCTTAACAGCACATGCTCCACTTCCCGTTCCGATGTCAAGAGCTTTTCCTTCTCCATTCCATGATAATTTGCCAATCATAGCATAGTGTATATTATGTTGTAACTCGTTACTATTTTTAGCAAATAGATAATAAGCACAAGACATATAGAAGAAAAGAATTAAAAAAAATGCTGAAATGATCCAGAGAATTATTTCTACAAAGAAGGGAACAGGCAAAAATGAGCCTGCTGCCAAAATCAATGCAACTCCTAAAAGTATCCACAACATTTTCTTTGGGACCCAATTCCCATAATTTACCCTTTTGTCGCTCATTTTGTGTCCCTCCCTTGCTTTAGTTTTGTTTAAATCTAACATCTCTACGCCTTCCTCCCAATATCGAGATCCATCGGGCCCCAGTCCGTGTCCAGCGTGCGTGAACGCACGTACTTGAACCCAACCCGGAGCATGGAATCGGCAATGAAGCCCTGGTCGAAGCACATGTCCTGTCCCATAAGCATCATGGACTGCATGGCAAGCACATCGGTGTCAGGCTTGGTCCGTTCGTGGGTCAGACCCTCGCAGAGACTGATGAATATGCCATCAGGATTAAGCGCGTCATAAACCTTGTTTGTAAGCGCATCCAGGTCATGTCTGGCAAAATTGAGCGTATTGCTGGCCCAAACCAGATCGTATTCCTCGCCAATAGGGTCATGGTTATAGTCGCCAGCCAGAATCTCTATTCTGTCTTCCATTCCATACTCCTTGATGAAGGTATCAGCTACCTTGACTATTGCCGCACGGTCAAAGATGACACCCTTCATGCTTGGATGTGAGGATACGATGGCAATTGCATAAATCCCTGGGCCACTGCCAAGGTCGAGCATCTTCTGAAACTGTGGGAACTCTGGCAGTTCTGAAACAATCTCTGCTGCCCACTGAGCCAAGCCGGCCCGTACAGAGTTGGCAAAACCAACGGTAAGCTCTTTCCACATCTCTTCACCACCCAAATCCGCTTCCGGCGAAGGCGGCGGAGGGCCTTCTTTAACCAGCTTAGGTAGATCATCGAGGCTGAAATAATAAGACTGTGCTTGTAACATGGACAGCCGCCCCAAAAATGTTGGACTGCCCTCTACCAGAAATGTCTGGGTGACTTCTGTGTTCTGGTACAATCCATTCTTTTTGACTAACAGGTCGCTCGCTGCCAGGCCATCCAGGAACAGTCCCGTGTTCCCTGGGTGTGTGCCGAGTGTTTTTGCCACAACTTCAGCCGACTTGGGTTCGCTCAACTGATTGAAGATCTCAAGCTCGATGCCCGTGAGCAACAATTTCGATTTAATCGGTGCGATGAGCATCCCATAAAGTTCCTCAAAGCTAACATTCATTTCCGGTAGTTTTTTCATAGTTCCTCCCTTTTATTTTTGTTTACCATCAGTTCCTGTTATTTCTCACTTTTTTTGCACAATAATCGTCCTCCGGCTGAAGGTTCAGCGCGGCAGCCACATTCTTATATATGGCTCTATGCGTTATCGCCATAACTCGAGCTTCAATCCTGCCCCGGAACCCTATGGGCTTTGCAGCTTGTGAAAGCTCTTCTTTTGATTTATTCATTTTTCATCTCCTCATTAAATTTTATTTCTCTGCATAGCTTAATTGAATGAGCCGCTCCACATTCTCCACCTCAACTGTTTGAAATCCTGCCTGCTTGAGCATATATTCCATATCTGAGTTTTTGTAGAGACGCATGGAATGAGA
>Ga0209633_10002252_pt1 | contig 18891 bp, 20 predicted proteins | sample Cruoilmetagenom1_FD_187290 | JGI IMG/M metagenome (GOLD analysis project Ga0209633, IMG submission 187290) | Oil polluted marine microbial communities from Coal Oil Point, Santa Barbara, California, USA - Sample 1 (SPAdes) (version 2) | ecosystem: Environmental > Aquatic > Marine > Oil seeps ... | reverse complement strand
GATCGTACTAGAGAAATTTATGAATTGGGCAACAAATCTATCATTGCTCAAAAAGGAATTTCTTTATTAACGAAAGGTGATGTTGTTCTAATTAGTGGTGGTTCTACTAATTTAGAGTTTGCAAAATTATTACCTCAAAAGTTAAATCTAACTTTTTTTACACCTAGTTTACCTATGGCAATAGAGTTGCTAAATAATGTATCTGAAGATGATAAGGTGATTTTTATAGGTGGGAAATTGTCTAGAAGATCTCAATTGGCCACAGGTGGAAGTGCTATTCAAATACTATCTCAGATAAAAGCAGACATTTGCTTTTTAGGAACAGGTTGGCTTGATGTGAATGAAGGTATTACGGCTATAGATTGGGAAATTTCTCAATTGAAAAAAGCAATGATAAATGCTTCAAAACGACTAGTTTCATTAACAATTTCTGAAAAATTGAATACTACAAATAGATATAAAATTTGTGATATTGGCGCGTTGGATACTCTTGTAACCGAGCTAGATCCTAATTCAGCAGTTTTAGATCAATATCGCGAGAGAGGTATAAAATTGCGTTAACTGAGAAGAATTATTTCTGATACTAAAAAAACACTTTAACCAAATTTATTGAAATTTAGATTGTAATGTTTTCAACGTTTGTAATAACATGAACTACCAATAGCTATTTACTAAACGTAGAAGCATTAGTTAAAAATAGAAAAGGATATTTAAAAAAAGCTCACAGTATCCATGTTTAGATAAAACCTGTGAGCTTTCTATGAAATTTTGACTATTTACAATCCAATAACCAATGTTGCTGTAAATTTATCGTTTGTTGTATCTAATTCAGCTATATCGGTACGTAAGTCATTCAAAAGACTAGAAGTACTAGTATTTTTTGAATTTTGATATGCAAGATCTAGTTTCATATTGCCTTTAAATTTAAAACCAATTCCTAAAGAGTATCCTGTGATATCATCAGAGTCGATAGCATCAATATAAGGATTTTCTTCAAAATGGTAACCTCCTCTTAAACTTACATTGTCAAGGCGCCATTCAGCACCAACTCTAAATTGCGAAGATCCTTCCAATAAATTAGAAAAATCTTGATTTTCACCAGTAAAAGTACTTGTTGGTTTTAATTTAGTGTTTTTAAAATCTGTATACGTATAGTCAACACTCAACAAACCTTCTTTACCAAATAGATAAGCAAAACTACCGGTTAATTTTGCAGGTGAAACTACATTATAATCGAAAACATTTATATCTGCAATATCTCTATTTATATCAGGACTACCATTAAAAAATAACACATCGTCAAATGTTGTAAGTTCTTCAGAAAGTTCATACCAAGTTGGTGTTTGTACCGATACACCTAACCTTACTTCTTGACTTGGCTTTGCTATTAATCCGAAATTTAAAGAAACACCGGTTCCATACGTTATTAATTGCTCTTTAGCAGAGACGTCAAACGTATTGCCGTTACCATCATTGTTAAATTCATCAGCATAAGCTATTTGGTTATATTCTATATCATGGGTAACCAATGAAGCTCCGAAGAATAATTTATCATTAGGTTGCGCGGCAAATGTTAGCACTAATTTTTTATTTGCACCGTCAGTGAAATTTTCAAATGCTTGATCTTCAGCATTGGGGTAAATAACATCCGGGTCATATATATTAGTAAGGGGTGTTATGGCAATCCCATTTTGATCAACACTACTCCCAGTGGCTAACCAGCTGTTTTCAAAATCTTTACTTACTGAATAGTTTAAACCTAATGCAATTTTTTTGAAACCGGAATGGCTTCGAGTGTTAAAAACCAATACGCCACCACCTTGATTTAGGTTGAAATAATTGTTATTATTTAGTGTGCTAGTCCCCGCAAAATTGGATGTAATGTCGGTGTCTCGTAAACCAAAAGAGATACTGGCTTCAGAATTTTTAAAGACTGCCAATCCTGCCGGATTTATATCTCCTGCAGATAAATCTCCACCTAAGGCTCCGAAGGCTCCACTCATGGCGTTAAAACGTGCAGAACCATTAATTTCTTGGCTTGAAAATAATATTGCAGCATCATTATAACCAATAATTTGGGCGTTGATTATTAAAGAGGATAATAATCCTCCTATTAAAAATAGAATCTTTTTCATGATATTTTTTTTATAAATTTTTATCTATTAGATCGTCTTGAACTACTTCTTGAAGGTGAGGATGATGATCTTGATGATGATCTTGATGATGAACTTCTTGTTGAGGACGTATTCGAACTTCTTCTACTCGAACTACTTCTAGTAGAAGAGCGATTATTTGAACTTCTGTTGTTCGAGCTTCTAGTAGAACTGCTTCTTGGGCTACTATAGCTTCTTCTACTTGTAGACTGAGTTCTAGTTGCTCTATTAGGACTGGTATTTGACCTTGAAACAGTACCTCTATTAGGGTTTGAATAACTAACCCTTCTTGCGCTTTGAGAAGTTCTTCTTACTCCAGAATTATTAGAATTTGAAACTCCTGTACTAGTTCTAGGTATTCTATAGGAAGAATATGATCTGCTTGTACTTCTTCTAATTCCGCTTGAGCGTGGTGTTGAGCTACCCGAAATTCTTCTAATAGTAGAGCTATTTCTAGAGTTGGTAGTCCTTCTAACAGCAGTACTACTTCTGTTAGTACTAGTTGTTCTACTACGATTAGTGGTGCTAGTTCTTCTTGTAGGAGTAGTGGTGCTTCTTCTGTTGGTAACTGATGCTCTTCTGTCGTAAGCACTTCTGTTACCTATTCTGCTGTTGTTATAAGCATATCTTCTTCCGTAATTATAATTATTGCTGTATCTGTTGTACCTATAGTTATAATAAGGGTTGTAAAATCTATAGTTACTGTAGAATGGATTGTAAAAACCTCCATATCCATAGTAATAAGAAGAGTAAAAATCTCCATAATAATATGGATTGTAATATCCTCCAAAACCGTAGTACGAGTTATAGAATGGATATCCATATCCGAAATAGGATCCATAATAACCACCATAACCTCCAGTATTAAAAGTTATAGAAACATTATCTGTGTACTCCCAAGGAGAATTACCTTCTACATATTCTTCTTCATAATATTCATCATCTCCATAACCTAAAGAATCAATATCAGTAAAAATATCATCATCATTAAATTCGTCATACTTTTCAGCTTCTTTCTTAAAATAATCTTGATATTTATTTGATTTATTTGCATCTACAACGGCAACTTCTCTTCTAGCTTCATCAGAAGCGTATATACCATCATCTTCATAGGTTGTACTTTGGTATGTACCACATGAAGTTAACCCAATTAATATCAATCCTATTAAAGATAAATAAATGGATTTTACGTTTGTATAATTTTTTATTTTCATGTTGAGTGAATTTAATTGTATTAAATTACAAAATATAATTAGTTTTGCACAAATAAATTTTGTGTTAATTATATCACAATTTTTATGCCAAAAACGAATATATGAGTAAAAATTTAACGAAACGAAGCGAAGATTATTCTAAATGGTATAACGAATTAGTAGTAAAAGCTGATTTAGCCGAGAATTCTGGAGTTAGAGGTTGTATGGTCATCAAGCCTTATGGTTTTGCGATATGGGAAAAAATGCAAGCTGAATTAGATAGGATGTTTAAAGAAACGGGTCATGAAAATGCTTATTTTCCTTTATTTATTCCTAAATCTTACTTTAGCAAAGAAGCGAGTCATGTGGATGGATTTGCCAAAGAATGTGCCGTGGTGACCCATTATCGGTTAAAAAATGATGCAGATGGTAAAATTGTAGTAGATGAAGATGCGAAGCTTGAAGAAGAATTAATTGTAAGACCTACTTCAGAAACTATTATTTGGGATACCTATAGAAAATGGGTGCAATCATATCGAGATCTACCATTATTAATAAACCAATGGGCAAATGTCGTTCGTTGGGAAATGCGTACTCGATTATTTTTACGTACGGCTGAATTTTTATGGCAAGAAGGGCATACAGCACATGCTACAAAACAGGAAGCTGTTGCTGAGGCAGAACAAATGCAAGGAGTATATGCAAATTTTGCTGAAAATTTTATGGCAATGCCGGTAATTAAAGGAACAAAAACTGAAAGTGAACGTTTTGCAGGTGCTTTAGAAACATATACTATTGAAGCTTTGATGCAAGATGGTAAAGCATTACAAGCAGGAACATCACATTTTTTAGGGCAAAACTTTGCAAAAGCTTTTGATGTGAAATTTACTTCAAAAGAAGGAAAGCAAGAATATGTTTGGGCGACTTCATGGGGTGTTTCTACGCGGTTGATGGGTGCTTTGGTAATGACACATTCTGATGATAACGGATTAGTATTGCCTCCTAAGTTAGCTCCGATTCAAGTAGTTATTGTGCCGATTTATAGAAATGATGAACAGTTTCAAGTTGTTTCTGAGAAAGCAAAACAAATAATGACAGATTTGAGATCGAAAGGGGTTTCTGTGAAATTTGATGATAGAGATACACATAAGCCAGGTTGGAAGTTTGCAGAATATGAATTAAAAGGTGTGCCTTTGCGAATAGCTATGGGACCAAGAGATATTGAAAACGGAACGGTTGAATTAGCTAGACGTGATACATTAACTAAAGAAATTGTTAAGCAAGATACTATCGTTGATGTTGTTGAAAAACTATTGATTGAAATTCAAGAAAGTTTGTTTCAAAAGGCGATTGATTTTAGAAAAGAACACATAACCGAAGTAAATAGTTTTGATGAGTTCAAAGAAGTGCTAGAAACTAAAAGTGGATTTATCTCTGCTCATTGGGATGGTACAACTGAAACAGAAGACAAGATTAAAGAGTTAACAAAAGCGACTATACGCTGTATTCCTATTGATACTCAAGAGGAAGAAGGGGTTTGTATTTTTACAGGAAAACCGTCAATAAAAAGAGTGTTATTTGCAAAAGCGTATTAAATTTTTAAAAAACATTTGCAGGGTTCAAAAAATGTATTATTTTTGCACTCGCTTTGTAAGTCAAAGAAAGTGTATGGTCCGTTCGTCTAGGGGTTAGGACGCCAGGTTTTCATCCTGGTAACAGGGGTTCGATTCCCCTACGGACTACAAAAAAATTTATTCGTTAAGAGATGTGTAATAATGTAGACGAGTAAACAAATAAACAAATAAAAAGTAATAAAATGGCAAATCATAAGTCAGCATTAAAAAGAATTAGAAGCAACGAATCGAAGCGCTTAAGAAACAAGTTTCAACATAAGACTACTAGAAATGCTATTAAAGAATTGCGTGGAACAGAAAAGAAGAAAGATGCTGAAAAGCAATTGCCTCAGGTTACAGCAATGATTGATAAATTAGCTAAGAATAACATCATTCATAAGAATAAGGCATCGAACTTAAAATCTAAGTTAACTAGATTTGTAGCGGCCCTTTAATTCAAATACAAAATAGATTATTTAAAAGACAGCTTAGGCTGTCTTTTTTGTTTTATTGGTGAAACTATTTATTGAAATTAACCAAATGAATTTATTCATGAGGTAAATTTACAAACCTCAAATTTATCTATGGCTTAGTTTTACCATTCATAAGTTTTATCTGCGTCAAGTCTAATAAAGATAAATAATAAAATTGTAAATCCCCATAAAGAAGAGCCTCCATAACTGAAAAAGGGTAGTGGGATACCTATTGTTGGTAAGAGTCCTATGACCATGCCAATATTTATCATAAAATGAAAAAAGAAAATGGCGGCTACTGAGTAGCCAAAGACCCTGCTAAACGTAGATTTTTGGCGTTCTGAGATTTGAATAAGACGTAGTAAAAAGGCTACAAAAATTATTATAACTGCGCTACTACCTAAAAATCCCCATTCTTCTCCAACAGTACTAAAAATATAGTCGGTATCTTGTTCAGGCACAAAATTACCTTGAGTTCTATCACCTTCTAAGAATCCTTTACCAGTTAATCCTCCAGAACCAATCGTTATCATAGATTGATTTGTGTTATAACCTATTCCTTTGGTATCCGTAGTTTTTCCTAAAAGTATGCTAAACCGATCTCTATGTCTTTGTTCAAAAACATTATTAAAAACATAATCTACACTAAAAATAAAGAATCCTACAAAAAAATAAAGTGCTAAGATTTTATACCATTCTCTTTTGAATGGAAATTTTTTATAATTTATAATATAGGCAAAAAAGAGGGTTAGTATAGCATAAATTATTAAAATAGAAACTGTAAATCCAACATATAATGTCGTGATAAATAATACCATAGCTATAAAACTAATGACTAAATAATACGCAGGCAATCCTTCTCTATACAATACAACTAATAGTGCGAAATATATTAAAGCAGATCCAGCGTCAGGTTGTAAGACAATAAGGAATGCAGGCAATAAAATAATTAGAAATGTTTGAAGCTGAGATTTTAAATTACTGAGATCTGTACCCGGATCATTAATAAAATTCGCTAAGGCGAGTGCAGTTGCAGCTTTCGCAAATTCAGATGGTTGTATACTAAAACCTCCAAAATTATACCATGATGTTGCTCCATTAATATTAGAGCCAAATATGAATAGCCCCAATAAAGATAGGACTGATACTATGTAAAAAATACCTGATAAACGTTCATAAAATTTTGAATCGATAGAAATAATTACAATTATTAAAAAAAAACTCAATCCAATCCATTGTAATTGTTTTCCATAACTGGTCGTAAAATCTAATATGTCGGTATGATTTTCTGATACGGTTGCAGCATAGATATTTAACCAGCCAAAAAAAACTAATACTACATAAAATAATACCAATATCCAGTCTATACCTGCAAATATGTTAGTCTTCCTTTTCCGCAAGTTGTTGTAGTGTTAGTAATTGTTTGTCATATTCATCTTGTAAAGTTCCTTCCAACATACGTTTTTCTAGCCAAGGTCTAGCGGTGTTTTCATTCAAATATTTTTCTATCATTAAGGTAGCTATTGGTCCGGCCCATCTCGCTCCCCAATATCCATTTTCTATATAAACAGCAATAGCAATTTTAGGATTGTCTTTAGGTGCAAATGCTATAAAAACAGAATGATCGGTAAATTGGACTCTTTTTCCATTAACACTGGCAAAGTTTTCAGCCGTACCTGTTTTCCCACAAATTTCTAGACCATTTACTTTTGATCCTCTAGCGGTTCCCTTTTCAAAAACATTAAATAATCCTTCAATCACAGGTTCAAAATGTTCAGGATCAATAGAGGTTTTTTTAGGTTTTGTAAAAGCATCAATTTGTATCGGTTTGTTATTTACTTTTTTTATGATATGTGGAGTAAAATAAAATCCTCTATTCGCAATAGCAGCTGTCATGTTTGCCAATTGTATTGGGGTTGTTAATACTTCACCTTGACCGATGGAATTTGAAATAGTTGCAGAGGCACGCCAACCTCCATTAGGATAATATCGATTATAAAATGCACCATTAGGAATTAATCCTCTTTTTCCGGTAGGTAAATCATATCCCAAAAAATCACCTAAACCGAAGCTCTTAGTATGGGTGCTCCAAGCGTTCATACCTTCTGTAGGTGTTGGATATTTTTCTATAATTCTTTTATACACATTCGCAAAATATGCATTACATGATTTATATATACCTCGATCTAATTTTATAGGAGAACCATGAACACCGCAATGGCATTTCATAAATGCTTTTGGGCCTCTTCCATATTTAAAACCACCATAACAATAGAACGAGGTTTCAGGAAAAACAACTTGCTCTTGTAAACCGATTAGTGCATTGATTACTTTAAAAGGTGATCCGGGAGGGTATTGTGATAATAAGCCTCGGTCAACCAGTGGCATGTTATCTTCATCATAATGTAATTTGGTGTAATTTTTAGAACGTTCTCTGCCTACCAATAAATTAGGATTGTAAGTAGGTGCAGAAACTAACGAAAGAATCTCACCTGTAGAAGGCTCAATAGCGACAATTCCACCTCTTTTATTTGCCATCAATGCTTCGCCATATTGTTGTAGTTTACTATCTAAACTTAAAGTGACATCTTTCCCGGTAATCGCCAATGTATCATATATACCATTTTTGTACGGTCCAATTTCTTTATTAAATCGGTTTCTTTGGATAAATTTAACTCCTTTTATCCCTCGTAACTCTTCCTCATATTCTTTTTCAACTCCTTGAATTCCGATTAATTCTCCAAGTTGATAGTAACTATCTTTTTTAAGTAATTCATTATTAACCTCGCCAATAAAGCCTAAAACATTGGCAGCTGAATTGATCGGGTATTCGCGTAAAGAACGTTTTTGAATATAAAACCCTTTAAATTTATGCATCTTTTCCTGTAGGTAGGCATAGTCACTTTTTGATAATTGTGCTAAAAATACTGAGGGTATTCTAGGGGAATAATTTTTTGCTCTCTTGTATTCTTTTATGAATTTTTCTTTGGATATTTTTAATAGATTACAAAACTCCAACGTATCTAATGGTTTTACATCTCTAGGGATAACCATGATATCATAAGAAGATTGGTTAGAAACCAACAAAACACCATTTCTATCGTAGATAAAGCCTCTATCAGGATAATCATATTTTATCGCAATAGCAGAATTATTAAAAGGCGAAGGCTTATATTTAGTAGCAATAATCTGCAAATAAAATAGACGCAGTATGAATATAATACCAATTAACAGTATTGAAAAATAGGATATATATTTTCTATTCATACTTATTTACTTTTATTCATAAATAATAAACTGAAAATTAACAAAATAATTGTAAAAATACTTGTTAAAATTGTTCTTGAAAAAATAGTTAAGATTGCATTCAGTTTAAAATACTCCAAGCTAAATAGCACAAAATGATGTGCAAAAGTTAAAATGGAAATAAAACTAAGTAATTTTAAAAACTGAAGTTTATTAATATTAAATACAGGAAAGTCTATTTCTGATTTTCTCATTAAACTTTTTAATAGAGGTAATCTAATATAAGCGATGAATAATGTTGCTGCAGCATTGGTTCCGCCAGAATTAAAAAAGAAATCAAGAAATAAGCCTAATAAAAAACTCAGAAATAAGAAAATACCTCTATCTTTTCTAAAAGGATAGATAATTACAAATAAGATATATAGTTGCGGATTGATATAATCCCAAAAGAGTACATTATTCAGAACAATAACTTGAACTAAAATTAAGGAGATAAATAAAAAAGTAATTTTTATAACATCATTCATTTGATGTGGTTTCTTCTAAAATTTGTATTTCTTCTTTGTCAAAATTTGTAACAATGTTTACCGGACCAATAGCACTCATATCATTAAATAATTTGATATTAATACTTTTATAAGAATTGTTTTTTCTATTAAAATCTAAAATGGTACCAATTAGAATTCCTTCAGGAAAAATAGTTGATTTTCCACCAGTTATAATAGTATCGCCTTTTTTTATGTTCGCTTGTATAGGTAGGTCGTTAAGTTGTAAAATGTTATAATCATTACCATCCCATTCTAAGGTGCCAAAATGAAAACTACGTAGCAGTTTTGCATTGATTTTTGAACTTTCGTTTATAATAGATAAAACTGTAGTGTAATTTTTTGAAACAGAATTGGTTATCCCTATAACACCTCTGCTATTGATAACCCCTTGATCAAGTTTTATACTATCTTTCGAGCCTTTATCGATGGTTAAATAGTTATACCTCATGTTGTACTTATTATTAATAACCTTTGCAGAAATAAAACTATATTTTTGAAAATAATGAACACTATCAATTAATTGGCTAGAATTTAGTGTGCTATCTATCAATCGTTGCGCCAGGATATTTTTTAACCGTGTATTTTCTTCAAGCAATTGTTGGTTGAATCCTTTAAGGTTGGTGTATTCTTTAAATGAATTTATACGATTATAAATACCACCAGTTATAGAATTCGCAGAGTTGACAAACTTGCTTTTATGATAAGAATGGCTTCGAATGGTAAATGAAATAGCAATAAATTCAAGCAACAAAAAGAATAAAAAGTATTTATACTTTATTATAAAATTAACAATCTGCTGCATTTGTTTTTAGAACGTTAACTATTTCATCAATATTATTTGATATTTCTCTAAATCTTTAAGTGCAATTCCTGTTCCTCTTACTACTGCTCTCAGCGGATCTTCTGCTACATAAACAGGTAAATCGGTTTTACGAGAAAGACGTTTGTCTAGCCCTCTAAGCATTGAACCACCTCCAGCTAAGTAAATTCCGGTATTGTAAATATCAGACGCTAATTCTGGTGGAGTTTGAGAAAGTGTTTCCATTACAGCATCTTCAATTCTTAAAATAGACTTGTCTAACGCTTTTGCAATTTCTCTATAAGAAATTTTTATTTGCTTCGGTTTACCACTTAATAAATCTCTTCCTTGTACTAAAATATCATCTGGAGGAACTGTTATGTCTTCAGTTGCCGCACCAACATCAATTTTGATAGTTTCAGCAGTAGTTTCGCCTACATATAAATTATGTTGTGTACGCATATAATAGGCTATGTCATTCGTAAATACATCACCTGCAACTTTTATAGATTTATCACAAACGATACCTCCTAAAGCAATAACTGCTATTTCTGTAGTACCTCCACCTATATCAATTATCATATTACCTTTAGGTTGCATAATATCAATTCCAATACCAATAGCAGCGGCCATTGGTTCGTGAATTAAATATATTTCTTTTGCATTCATATGCTCAGCAGAATCACGTACTGCTCGTTTTTCAACTTCAGTAATACCTGAAGGTATACAAATTACCATCCGTAAAGAAGGTGGAAAGAAAAAACGCTTTTTGATAGAAGGAATTTGTTTAACAAATTCTCTAATCATTTGTTCAGAAGCTTCAAAATCGGCTATTACACCATCTTTAAGTGGTCTAATTGTTTTGATATTCTCATGCGTTTTACCTTGCATGAGATTGGCTTTTTTACCAATAGCAATAATTTTACCGGTAGTTCTGTCTTTTGCTACAATTGAGGGACTGTCAATAACAACCTTACCATTATGTATGATAAGTGTATTGGCTGTACCCAGGTCAATTGCGACATCTTCGGTCATGAAGTCGAAAAATCCCATAGAGTTAATAGAGTTATTTAATTTGGGTTCGTAAAATTCACGAATCCGCCAAAGGTAATAAATTTAAGGGAATCAATAAAGATTTAATTAATGTTTAAAATGGCGCGTTCCGGTAAATACCATTGACATTTTATTATTATTACAATAATCTATGGATAGTTGATCTTTAATTGATCCTCCAGGTTGTATCACAGCATTGATTCCTGCATTTTTCGCAATTTCTACACAATCAGGAAATGGAAAGAAAGCATCGCTTGCCATTACAGCATTAGTTAGATCGAAATTAAAATGATTAGCCTTTACAATTGCTTGGTTTAAAGCATCTACACGTGAAGTTTGGCCCGTACCACTTGCAAAAAGCTGTTTGTTTTTAGCTAACACAATTGTATTTGATTTTGTGTGTTTACAAATTTTAGAAGCAAAGATCAAATCTTCAACTTCTCTATCGTTGGGCGCATTAGTGGTTTTTGTTTCGAGACCTTCAGTAGTGTCAGTTTTATAGTCTCTATCTTGTACCAAAGCTCCATTTAAACAAGTTCTAGTGATGGTTTTTGGTAATGTCACTTCTTTTAAAATTAAAACGATCCTATTTTTTTTGCCTTTTAAGATCGTGAGAGCATCAGCATCAAAAGAAGGTGCAATTACGACTTCACAAAATAACTTATGAATTTCTTCGGCGGTTGTTACATCAATTTCGGTATTAGAAATTAAAACACCACCAAAAGCAGAAACCGGGTCACCTGCCAACGCATCTTTATAAGCTTCAGAAATGGTAGAACGCTGTGCTAATCCACAAGCATTGTTATGTTTTAAAATGGCAAATGTTGGGGCATCATTGATAAACTCATTCATTAAATTTACAGCAGCATCGACATCTAATAAGTTGTTGTATGATAGTTCTTTACCATGTAATTTGGTAAACATTTCATTAAAGTTTCCAAAGAAAAAACCTTTTTGATGTGGATTTTCACCATAGCGTAATATCTTACCATTTGTTTCACTTATTTTTAACGCAGCGATACTATGGTCAGTATTGAAATAGTTGAAAATGGATGTGTCGTAATGAGAAGAAACATTAAATGTTTTTGCAGCGAAATTTTTTCTTTGTTCTAAGGTAGTTTCGCCATGTTGAGAGTCGATAATTTCTAGAAACTCACTGTACTGTTCCATAGAAGAAACACAAATTACATCTTTAAAATTTTTAGCCGCTGCTCTAATCAATGAAATGCCTCCAATGTCAATTTTTTCAATAATATCTTGTTCAGCTGCGCCTGAGGCTACTGTTTTTTCAAAAGGATATAAATCAACAATTACAATATCTAATTCGGGAATTTCATATTCGTTGAGTTGTGAAATATCACTATCGTTATCTCTTCTTGATAAAATACCACCAAATACTTTAGGGTGCAATGTTTTTACACGTCCGCCAAGAATAGAAGGATAAGATGTTAAATCTTCTACAGGTACAACAGGTATACCTAATTCTTTTATAAATTTTTCGGTTCCGCCAGTCGAATAAATTGTAATGCCTAGTTCATCTAATTTTTTAACAATTGGTGCTAATCCATCTTTGTGAAATACAGAAATTAGTGCTGATTTGGCTTTTTTTGAAGTGCTCATTTGGTTGTGTTATATATATACATCAAAGCTACTAAAACACAACAGTTTAATCACTAATTAGTACTTGAGAAACTATGAACAATTTATCAACATTAAAAGGGTTCAAGTTTTGGCTCTACAGATTTCATTCTAAATCGTATGACGTAGTTGAAATTTATAAATCTAACAGTCGCCTATGATAATTTACTTGCCCTAAATGATAGTTTAAATGGCCGTAAAGACGAATTAAAAAATACTCGGTAGTCATTGGTTGTCCGAACACTTCAATAGGATAATTTTTCTCTAAATCCTTAGTAGAAAGTGAAGAAATGACATCCGATAAGACAACTTTTAACGCGTCTATTTGGTCAATTATTTCCTTTCTTGGAATATTCTTATCGTTAAATTCATTATCTCGTTGTCTGATATAACCAGAATTTCCTAAAGTAGCTCCAATAAAATGATTCAAGTTTCCGATAAGATGGATGGTCAAGTTTCCACCACTATTTTTAATGTCATTTTCTATTTTCCAAAAATTGGCATCCTTCGAATATCCAGAAATTTCATCTTTTAAACTATTAAGTTCTCTTTTATAAAGTCTAATTAACGATGTTGTCATAACGATGGATTTAAATATTATTTATTAGCTCTAATTTAGCAACTTCTTGACAAACAAATTCAAGCAATTCAGTATCTTTTTCGGTAAACGGATTCATCGTATGTGAATCTATATCTATTTGCCCAATATTTTCTCCGTTAACGAAAATCGGAATTACAATTTCGCTCTTCACTTTGATACCACATGAAATATAATTTTGTTGTTCAGAGACATCTTGTACTACAAAATTTTGATTGCTAACAGCTACTTGCCCGCAAATACCTTTTCCAAAAGGAATAATAACATGTTCGGTTGGTTCACCTGCAAATTGAGCTAATTTAAGCTCCTTTTTGTTACCATTTTTAAAATAAAAACCAACCCAATCGTAATAATCTATTTCTTGTTTTAAATATCTACAAATAACCCGCAACACATCCTCTATAATTGAATTGTTATTTATTATGTTGATAATTTTATTTTTATGAAGAATTATATCCACAGTAATCAATTAAATTTGAAATTATTAATTTTTTTGTTACACAAAGCTAAACTACTTTCATTTGAAGAAGAAAAGAATAATCATAAAATTTTTACTTAAGTTTTTTGTAACTTATTTTTTGTTGTTGGCTGTATATTCAATTTATCTAAAACAAACACAACAAAAAGGTGATGTTTTTTCGTGTGATCCGATGACAGAAACGGTTGCCTATCAAACCCATAAATTAGCTAAGTTTTTAGGATTTAATACTTATACAGGGCAGCATGAATCTGAATTGTCAATGAAATTTTTTGTTGGAGATGTTTATGCCTCAAGAGTTGTTGAGGGCTGTAATTCTATCAGTATTATTATTCTTTTTTTAACTTTTATCATTGCTTTTTCAGGTAGTTTAAAAGCAACCATCTTGTTTGGTATTGTTGGCACCATAGTTATTTATGTAGTGAATATTTTCAGGATCCTGATCTTGAGTTTGCTGATGTATAAATATCCTGATTATCAATATTTTTTACATAGTTTGCTGTTTCCAGGAATTATATATGGGACCACATTTATACTTTGGATTGTTTGGGTAAATAAATTCTCTCACCTAAAAAAAGTAAAAAAATGAGCAAGTGGGTTAAAGGAATTATCATAGGCGGACTAGTTATTTTATTGATGTTGGTAAGAGCGTTTGGTGATAAACTATTTTATGATCCATTTACTTCTTATTTCGAAAATGATTATTTACACAATACAATACCAGGGTTTGGTACCTTAAAGTTGTTCTTTCATATTTTCTTGCGATATGCTACAAATGCCATAATTTCTTTAGTTATCATTTATGTAGCCTTTCAGAATATAAAATTAATTAAGTTTTCAATTCGGTTTTATATTATTGCCTTTATTGTACTGTCAATTGTTTATTATGGATTGTTAAGGTCAGGGATGAATAATGGATATTTATTTACTTTTTATATCCGCCGTTTCTTAATTCATCCAGTATTTGTATTGATTTTATTACCTGCATTCTATTACCAAAAAAGGTTAGTTCAACAATCTGAGAAGTCTAATTAATACAGATTGTAATTCTATTGATTAACTTTAAGTTTATTCTAGAAAGTTCAACAAAAACGATTTTTTATGCTGTAACTTAGAAAATAACTAGAATGGATTGGCGTTATTATTTTGTTAAGTATCTGAATAAGTTATGCTTACTTAAGTAAAAATTAACAATAATTTTTGAACTCGCTTATTCAAAAAGACTATTTTTGATCCGAAATGAAAGAAGTATTATATAAAATATCATCGATTCTAATGGCGCTATTAGTGCTGTTTTCATCGTTTTCTTTTACAGTGCATAAACACTTATGTGGTGATGAGATTTCAGATGTTTCTTATATAGTAGAAGCAGAATCATGTACTATGAAAATGAATGTATGTGAAAATAATGATTCTTCTCGGCAAAAAATAGAAAAAGAACCTTGTTGTAAAGATGTTTCTGAAGTAGTTGAAGGCAACCAAAATGAACAACAAGCTTTAGAAAGCTTAGAATTAGAACAAATACAGTTTGTTGTATTATTTGTTGATTCTTATATCAATCTTTTCGAAAAAGCGAATACTGATGCTTTTAATAAAGAATACTCTCCTCCTTTGATAGTCAAGGACATACAAGTTCTTGATGAAGTTTTTTTAATTTGATTTTATAGTTATTTCCGTATGCTCTATCATGCTGATTTTTTAAAATAGCATGATGATAATTAATACTTAAATAATAAAATAAAATTTCAAAATGAAAATCATATTAAAAATCATATTCATTTTTATTCCCTTAATAATTCAATCTCAAACTACAATTAAAGGAATGGCAATGATTAAAAATAGCGATGGTAAAACAAAGGGCTTACCCGGAGCTACCATTTATTGGTTAGATACTGAGGTAGGTACTACTACAAATGATCAAGGTTGGTTTACTATTAGTTATAAACCCGAATATAAGAAACTAATCTTTAGTTATGTAGGCTATAGAACCGATACTGTTATAGTTAATGAGCCTAGAGAGGTTCATCATTTTATGCAAGAAGAAGGTAAACTAGAAGAGGTTTTAGTAAAATCTAAAAAACAAAAAACAGCGGTATCTTATTTGCAATCTGCTAATATTATAAATATAAATGAAGGAGAGCTGTTAAAAGCTGCTTGTTGTAATTTATCAGAAAGTTTTGAGACAAACCCATCTATTGATGTTAATTTTTCAGATGCCTTAACCGGTACAAAACAAATTAAACTGTTGGGTTTAACAAGTCCATATATTTTAATTGCCCAAGAAAATATTCCTTCAGTAAGAGGTGCTTCACAGGCATACGGATTAACGTTTACACCAGGAACTTGGATTGAGAGTATTCAAATCACTAAAGGTTCAGGCTCTGTAGTTAATGGTTATGAAAGTATAGCGGGTCAAATTAATACTGAGCTGAAAAAACCATTAAATGATGATAAATTTTTCTTAAATGCTTATGGATCACTTAACGGAAGATTAGAATTAAACACACATTATAGCCAAAAAGTTTCTAAAAAATGGAATACCAGTTTATTTGTTCATGGTAATTTACGTGATGCCGAAATTGATAAAAATGATGATAATTTTTTAGATATTCCTTTAGCAAAACAAATAAATATTATGAACCGTTGGCAATATACTGATACAAAAAATGGATTCGTAAGTTTTATCAATTTTAGATATTTAAAAGATGATAAACAAACAGGAGAAGTTGATTTTGATCCGAATACACATAGATTGACAACTCTAAAATACGGTTCAGAAATTAACACCGAACGTTTTGATGTTTCAACAAAATTTGGCTATGTTTTTCCTGAAACACCATATCAAAGTGTAGGTTTTCAAATAGCTTATAGTAGACATGATCAGGATTCTTATTTTGGATTAAATCAGTACAATATCAATCATAAAAGTTTATATTCTAATGCTATTTTTAATTCTATTTTAGGGAGTACTTTACACAAATATAAAACAGGATTAAGTTTTACGCATGATGGGTATGATGAATTTGTAAATACAGCGAATTTTGGTAGAACAGAAAATTCTGTCGGAGGGTTTTTTGAATATAGCTATGATAATTTAGAAAATTTTAGTTTGATTGCGGGTCTACGCTTAGATTTTCATAATTTACTCGGTACGTTTCTTACGCCTAGATTGCATATTAGATATGTTCCATGGGAAAAAGGTGTCTTGAGAGCTTCAATTGGTAGAGGTAAACGCAGTGCAAATATTTTTGCCGAAAATCAACAGTTATTTGGCTCTTCTAGGGTAATGTCTATTTTAAATACAAATGGAAAAGTGTACGGTTTACAACCAGAAATAGCATGGAATTATGGATTTAGCTTTTTACAAGGCTTCAACCTATTTGATAAAAAAGCCGATTTCACCATAGATTTTTATAGTACCCTATTTCAAGATCAGGTTGTTGTTGATGTAGATGAGAGTCCACAACAAGTATTATTCTATAATTTAGAAGGGAATTCACATGCTAATAATTTACAAATTCAATTGAATTATGAATTATTTAAAAATTTAGATCTCCGTTTGGCATATAAGTATTATGATGTTAAAACAGATTATAAAAAAGGAACTTTACGAAAACCACTTCAATCAAAACATCGCTTTTTTGCGAATATTGGTTATGAAACCACTCCAAATTTTAAAGGAGGTCATTGGCGTTTTGATTATACTTTTAATTGGTTAGGAGAACAACGGTTACCGTTTACTGGAACTAATCCAACTCAATATCAATTAGCTGATTATGTATCAAGTTATAGTTTAATGAATGCTCAAATTGCTAAGGTGTTTTCTAAAAATTTCGAAATCTACGTAGGTGGAGAAAATTTCACTAATTTTAAACAAGAAAACCCTATCTTGTCAAGTGAAGATCCGTTTGGTGCAAATTTTGATAGTACTATTGTATATGCGCCCATTTTAGGAAGTATGTATTATGCAGGATTAAGATTTACAATAAATTAATAAAGTTTAATAAATAAATATTTTATGAATAAAAGAATAATTACATTATTGATAATAATGCTCACTTTTACGCTTACTTCAGAAGCACAAAAAACGTCAAAGACTTCTAAAGTAACTTTTGAAGTAGATGGGGTTTGTGTTATGTGTAAAGAGCGTATTGAGAAAGCAGCAGTATTAACAAAGGGGGTTAAATTTGCTACTTGGAATATTGATACCAATGAGTTGTATTGTATTTATAATAATAAGAAAACAAGTCTCAATAAAATTAAACAAGCAATAGCAAATGCAGGTCATGACACAAAAGAGATCAAAGCTTCTGACAAGGCTTACAATAGTATTGCTGATTGTTGCAAGTATAGAACATTAGAAAAACACTAAATGGGTAAAAATTAAACTTGTGACAATAATCACAAATATAAATTCAAAAAATACTATTTTTACAAAAATAAATAATCATTTAAACGTTCATAATGAAAAAAATAATTTTAGTACTGGCAATGATAGTTGCTATAGGATTCACTTTTACTTCTTGTAAAAATGACAAGAAAGAAGAGATTAAGGAAGAGGCAACAAAAGATTCAGCTTCTAATGAAGATGTTTATCAATGCCCTATGGATTGTGAGCATGGTAAGAGCTATACAGAAGAAGGTAAATGTCCTGTTTGTAAAATGGATTTAAAAGCTAAAAAAGCTGGTGCATCAGAAACTAAAAATAAACCTTTAGCAGAATGTAAATGTAAAGAGGGTGAAAAATGTACATGCCCAGAAGGAGAATGTAAATGTTCGGATAAAGATGATGCTAAAAAAGAATGTGCTAAATGTGGTAAAGATAAAGAATGTACTTGTCCTAAAGATAAGAAAGCATAAATTAACGTACGTAGTAAAAGATAAAATAGCTGTCTCAATTTTTTTGAGACAGTTTTTTTATGGAATTTGACACTATCTTATAAAGTGTGTAAGTTAAAAATAACTTGGGTTAGGTTTTATAAATTAAAGTCTGACCCTTTTATCATATATGGTTAAAAACTGATTTAAAATTAGCCCCCAATTTCTAATAGGCATTGACCATTTTTTGGTAGCTTCTCTTACTGCCAAATATACGGATT
>Ga0209633_10002251_pt1 | contig 18894 bp, 11 predicted proteins | sample Cruoilmetagenom1_FD_187290 | JGI IMG/M metagenome (GOLD analysis project Ga0209633, IMG submission 187290) | Oil polluted marine microbial communities from Coal Oil Point, Santa Barbara, California, USA - Sample 1 (SPAdes) (version 2) | ecosystem: Environmental > Aquatic > Marine > Oil seeps ... | reverse complement strand
ATTTGCAAGTTCAAAACTTACACCCTCTTTTGAATAATCTAAATTTGTATGAGCAGAAAATAATGTAATGTCATTCTTAATTAATTTTTCAATCAATCTGCCTTTGTCGTTATCGCCTATATGAATGTTTGTTAATGGTGTGAATATAAATGGGTGGTGAGTAAAAATAAAATTACATTTCTTCTTGATAGCTTCATTTAGAACTTTTTCAGTTAATTCTAAACTTAGCATAACATTGTTTACCTTGCGGGTAGTTGACCCGACCTGCAATCCAACGTTATCATGTTCCCAAGCTACTTGAGGCGGTGCCCAATTTTCAATGAATTTAATTATGTCTTTTGCTCTCATACAAAAAAAAAGCACCTCAGTTATTTGAAGTGCGTCTTGGTCTTTCTATTATAATGTTATTGATATTTCTTTTTTGCTATTGCCGTGTAAAATATTTAGTCTTTTCATAGTTAAGTAGGCAAAAATAGCATTAAATTTTGTAAGATCCAAGATTTGCGACTCATTACAAAAAATATTTTATATTATAAAACAAAATGTTCTCTTTGTTATCAAATCATTAAATTAAGACTAATCATATAACACCTGATTATATAAAATCAATTTTAAACTTGACAAATTATAAATGAGTTAGTATATTACCTAATAATAATTATCAATTAAAAGTAATTCTTAAAAAATGATTGAAACGCAAGACCAAATAACTGAATTTATTCAAAAATGCAAGACTAATGCTTTGAGTGTTACTCCGCAAAGGTTAGCTATATATAAAGCACTCTTAATAGATAAAAGTCATCCAAATCCAGAATGCGTTTACAACTCTATAAAACCGGATTTTCCAACAATATCATTGGCTACAGTTTACAAAACACTAGAAACATTTGAAAAAAACCATATAATTTCTGTTGTAACACCATTGCACGAAACTGTAAGATATGATGCAGAAATTGAACACCACCATCATGTGGTTTGTATAAAATGTAAAAAAGTAATGGATATTAAAGATCCTGAATTGGAGAAAATTAAAATTCCAGATATTGTAAAAGTTGGGAATCAGGTTTTGGATTATAATATTCAGTTTAATGTAATTTGTGATAGTTGTAGAGCAAACTAAAATTTTTTATATATAATAGATAATTATTATTAGATAACACATCTTATTTCGAAAACAAACAATCTTAGGAGATTAAAATGGAAGAAACACAAGAAGTAGTAAGTTTACCAAGACTAAATGAACCAGCACCGGACTTTACAGCAAAAACAACTCATGGTACTATTAAATTATCAGATTTAAAAGGTCAATGGGTAGTACTATTTTCTCACCCAGCCGATTTTACACCAGTTTGTACAACTGAATTTATGGCTTTTGCAAACAAAAATGAAGAATTTAAAAAATTAAATACAAAGGTTATTGGATTAAGTATTGATAGTATTTACTCACATTTAGCATGGGTAAAAAGTATTAAAGATAATTTTGATGTTGAAATACCATTTCCAATTATTGATGATTTAGATATGAAAGTTGCAAAAGCTTTTGGAATGATTCATCCGGGTGCTTCAGATACTTCCGCAGTTCGTGCAGTATTTGTAATTGATGCAGAAGGTATTTTAAGAACAATGATTTATTATCCATTAACTAACGGAAGAAGCATTGATGAAGTTTTAAGAATAGTTGAAGCACTACAAACTAGTCAAAAACATGGAATTGCAACTCCTGAAAATTGGAAACCAGGTGAAAAAGTTATTATACCTCCTCCAGCTACACAAGAAGAAGCAAATAAAAGGAAAGATGAAGGATACGAATATACCGATTGGTATTTCAGCAAAAAAGAATTGTAAAACCAGTTTTTAATTTTTAGAATGGTTGTCTTATAAATTTGAGACAACCATTTTGAATGACCGTAACAAATAATTATTATTATATAACATTAAATATCAAGGAAAGTAAAATGAAAAAACAAAAATTAGCTAAAAGCTTAAATCAAAATCTTGCAGATGTACAAGTACTTTACGTTAAACTACATAATTATCACTGGAATGTAAAAGGATCACATTTTTTTGGAATTCATAATTTAACCGAAGGTTATTACGATTATTTTGCAAAACAATATGATGATATAGCTGAAAGAATATTACAACTTGGCGGAAAGCCTTTAACAACTATGAAAAGTTATTTAGAAGTTTCCAAAATTAAAGAAGAAACAAAATCTAAATTTTCTGCTTCTGAAGTAATTAAAAGCTTACTAGTTGATTTTGAATATTTGAAAAAAGAATTTTCAAAAACATCTGAAGATGCTGAAACTGAAAAAGATTCTACAACTTTAGGTTTATCAGATGAAAATGTGGCTTGGTTAGAAAAAGCAATTTGGATGTTAAAGGCTAGTGTTTAATAACATCAGATTGTAAGGTATTTACATGCTAAAGTGACTTTCAGATTTCTTAAGATTGTTATTTCGTAATGACAAATTTTGTTTTAATATAACTGCCAATCTCTAATAATCGAAATGAGATTGGCAGCAAAAATTAATCTTTAATTTTGATGGTTGTAAACAACTCTGTGAGGATAAGGGATTTCTATATTTTCTTTATCTAATTTCTTTTTAATATCTTCAATTACACTATAATAAACATCCCAATAATCTTCATTTTTGCACCATGGTCTTACCTCAAAATCAACACTGCTATCTGAAAGATTGCTGACTAAAATATCAGGTTGAGGATCTTCTAAAACTTTTGGATTATTTTTTAATGCTTCACTAATTGCAATTCTAACATTATCAATATTTTCTTTATAAGCAACTCCAAAAACTAAATCCACACGTCTTAAATCTTTACCAGAATAATTAACAATATTATCAGAAGTCATTTTAGAATTTGGGATAAATACTTGTTTGTTATCAAGAGTAATAAGGGTTGTAACAAATATTCCTATTTCTTCAACAATACCCTCAAGACCTCCACCCTCAATATAATCCCCTACTTTTATTGGTCTAAAAATAATTAACATTACTCCAGAAGCTAAATTTGCAAGAGAACCTTGTAGAGCAAAACCAATTGCCAAACCAGCAGCACCAATTAGTGCAACAAACGAAGTTGTTTCAATTCCAACCTTGCTAATTGCAGCAATTACTACAAAGGCAATCAGAGCAATATTTGTAAGTGCAGTTAAAAATTTTATTAAGGTTGGATCAACATTTTTCTTAACCAATAATCTATTTACCAAATTTGTTAGAATTTTTGCTACCCACAATCCAATTACTAATATTAAAATTGCCCCAATTAGTTTCATCCCATACTCTGTCATATATCCTTGAATTTGTGCTATATAATATTCCATTTTGTTTTCCTTTTGTTTGTGATAATAGTTTGAATTATAATTATTTAATAATATACAAAATAATTTTGTTTTTAATATTAATGTAATATTAAGAAATACTAATATAATAGGATTGTTTTTTCTTTAATATAAAATTGAAGGTTTTAAGAAAAAAGGAAAGCCACAAATTCTTACTAAAACACTTTAGAATTTGTGACCAATGCAAACTTTTTTGTAAGTAATTGTTACTTAAGCAAACGCAAAATGAATCCAACTTTTACGAGTTTCATCTGTTATAGGAGCTCCAGCAGTAAATAGAATTAAATCACCTTTTTGGCAAAGATTATTTTCCATTAGAATTTCTTTAGCTAATTCAATACTTTCTTCTTCGCTATCAATATTTTCTAAATAAAATGGACTAATACCTTTATATAAATTCAAAACATTAAGAGTTTCAAAAGAATTTGAGAAAGCAAATATGGGAGCTCTTGGCTTAAATTTAGCAAGCGTTTTTGCTTTCCTTCCATGATGCGTAAATGCAACTATTGCAACGGCATTTATTTGATTCGAAATTTCTGCAAAACCTCTTCCAGTTGCATCAAAAATATTATCTTCTTGCGTAGTAGGAATACTATAGTTTACTTTTGTTTGAAACTGACTTTGAGATTCTGTAGATAATAAAATATCTCTCATAATTTGTATTGTATCAATTGGATATTTACCTGCAGCTGTTTCACCACTAAGCATAACAACGTCTGTCCCATCCAAAACAGCATTAGCAACATCTGAAGCTTCTGCTCTGGTTGGAATAGGATTGCTAATCATTGACTCTAACATTTGCGTTGCAGTTATAACTAATTTTCCAACAGAGTTACATCGTCTAATAATATTTTTTTGAATAATAGGAACTAGTTGAGGTGCTAGTTCAACTCCAAGATCTCCCCTTGCAACCATAATTCCATCAGCTACTTCAAGAATTGCTTCAAAATTTTCTACAGCTTCAGGTTTTTCAATTTTAGCTATTATTGGTTTATTATGACCTAAATCATTCATAATCTTTCTTAAATTAGTAACATCTTCTGCAAAACGAACAAAAGAAAGAGCTACATAATCAATTCTATATTTTAACGCAAACTCGAGATTTTCTTTATCTTTTTCAGTTAAAGAAGGCGTGCTTAGTTTCATCCCTGGAAGGTTCACGCCTTTTTTGGGTTTTAAAGTTCCACCTTCTATAATTTTGCAAACTAATGAATCTTCTTTCTTTTCAATAACTTCCAATCTTAACAAACCATCATCAATCAATATTGTATTTCCGATTGATGCATCATTTACAAGTTGACTATATGAGCAAGAAACTTTCTCTTCCGTTCCAAGAACCTCTGTTACTGAAATTTCAATTTTATTGCCTGACTTAATTTGTATTTCAGGTTTTTCAAGTTTTCCAATTCTGATTTTTGGACCTTGTAAATCCTGGAGAATTGGAATTGGTTTTCCAAGTTTTTCACATACTCCGTTAATTTTTCCAAATAACGCATCAAAATATTTTTTATCGCCATGAGAAAAATTTAATCTAAAGGCATTTACTCCTGTTTCAATTAAAGCTGCTAATTGTTGTTCACTATCAGTTGATGGACCAATAGTAGCAAGGATTTTGGTTTTCACATTTCTTAAGCTCATTTTTTCTTTTTCCTTTTGGTTGGTTTTGCTTTTTTATTTGAATCCTCTTTTTTTACCACTGGTCTTGGTTTTAATCTTAATCTCATTTCCCTTAATTGTTTTTCAACTAAACCATAAACCGTATTTGCTTGGAACCTTCCATGACTAATTTGTTTGCCTGCTTTTACTCCTGTTAATATTTCAACAGCCTCATCAACAGTACTTATTGAATGAATTGAAAACTGATTGTTTTTAACTGCATCAATAATTTCATCTTTCAGCATTAAGTCTTTTACATTTTGGATTGGAATTATTACTCCTTGTTTACCAGTCAATCCTTTGTCTTTACAAACATCAAAAAATCCTTCCACTTTTTCATTAACGCCACCAATTGGTTGAATCTCCCCTTTTTGATTTATAGAACCTGTAATAGCAAAAGATTGTTTAATTGGAATTTCTGAGATACTTGAAAGCAATGCACAAACTTCAGTAACCGAAGCACTATCACCATCAATCATTCCGTAACTTTGTTCAAAAACTAAATTAGCGGTAAATGAAAGAGGAATTCGTTTGCCGAATTTTTCTCTGAAGTAACCTGTAATTATTAGGATACCTTTATTATGCGAACTACCGCTCAAACCAGATTCTCGTTCAACATTAATAATATTACCATTTCCCAATGCAACTGATGCTGTAATTTTGGATGGCTTTCCGAAAGAATAAAAGCTTCCACCATAAACAGCCAAGCCATTTATTTGTCCAACCTTTACTCCATCTGTCTCAATTAAAATTGTTTCATCCTTCATCATCGCTTTCATCTTACTTTCGTGCATGCTATGTCTTTCAATTGCAGAGTAAAATGCTTTCCGCACATGAACCTTTGTAACAACTGAATCTCCAACATCTTTTGCCCAAAAATTTGCCTCTCTAGCAAGGTCAGAGATATAAGAAAATCTTGTAGTTAATTTTTTCTTCTCTCCTGCGTATCTAGCTCCATATTCAACAACCTTTGCAATTGCTGTTTTATCAAACTCTAATAATTTTTCTTTGCCTACTAATTTTTTAATTAATCTCGCATATTCAAAAAGAGTACTTTCATTTCGATCCATCTCATAATCAAATTCAGCTTTAATTTTAAACATTTTGTTAAAATCATCTTCATGGTTTGAAAGCAACGAATATGAATAATTATTACCAATTAGAATTATCTTACAGTTTATGTCAATTGGCTCAGGCTTAATAATACTAGGCGTAACCTGGAATATACTGGCAGTATCTTGAATTTCTAATTTACCATAAATCAAAACCCTCTTTAAAGTTTGCCAAACTCCGGGTTCAGAAATTGCATCTTCTGCTTTCATTACTAAATAGCCTCCATTGGCTTTTAAAAGTGAACCAGATTTTATTTTTGTGTAATCTGTAAACCAAACTCCATTACCAGTATTATATTTTTCAACAAGTCCAAAAAGATTTGTAAAGCTTGGAGAAGTTTCAATTACAACCGGCGTAGATTTTGCACGAGAGTTATCCAATAAAAGATTCACTTTATAGTCATACAAAATATCCGGTGTAACTTCCATTGGGTTTTGATTTGGAATTTGTTTTTGCTTAAAACCTTCTAAGTTTTGGAAAATATTTTTTTCAGCTTTATCTAAATATTTTTTTACTTTTTTCTGATTATAATTCTTTTTTAATTCTTCAAAAGTAACCTTTACAAGATCTGTTACCGCTGATGTTTCCAGATCATTAAGTAATTGGTGAAAGTTTTGAGTTTGCTTTACTGTTTCCTTAAAAACTTTCTGCAGTTCATCTTGATGCTCAGTATATTTTTTAACTATTGTATTAGCTTTACGTTTTGTGAGTTTTTTTGTAGTTACCAATTCATCAAGTTGTTGAACATAATATGCTTGATCTTCAATAACAGCAACAAGTTCTGGACGTGTAACTTCTCCTACTTTTATCTGGCCAAGACTTAAACTGTCTTTTTTTAGTTTTGTCTCAAAAACACTCATCATTTTTTTTTGAGCTTCCCCGTAATCTTTTATAAGTTTTTTTCTTTTACTGAGGAATGGTTCTGTATCTAAAATTTGTGGAATATTATCTTGAAAAAATTTGACTGCATTTTCAAAATCAATTTTAAATTGTCTTCCTTTGCCTGCAGGGAAAACTAACAACGTAGGATGATCTTCGTCTCTGAAATTATTTACATATGTGTAATCATACAGCTTTGGTTTTTCGGGTAATAACTCTGTTAATATTTTTTGAACAGACGAAAATTTTCCAGTTCCTGAAAGTCCAGTAATAAAAATATTATACCCAGGGCCATCAATATCAATTCCAACCTTTAATGCCTTTAAAGCTCTTTCTTGTCCAACTATTCCATCAATTGGACTAATTGAATTTGTTGAATCAAAATCAAAACTATCTGGATCACAAGCAAGTTTAAGTTGATCAGGATTTAAGGGTTTATGTTTAGCTGCTCGGGAATACGCCATTAGTAACCTTTTCTATAATTAAGAAATCTAGTTTATAAAATATAAACAAATCCTTAATTGAATAAATGTTAAATTTGAGTTTATAATTACAAGATTTATCTTATGATAATTAAATGGTAGCAAGACTATAATAACATTCTTACATAAAAATTTTCTGTCATTGCGAATTCAACGTTCTTTGTTGGATGTGGCAATCTGCTAAATAGTTAATAATTAGATTCAACAGATTGCCACGTCATAAATAACATTCCTCGCAATGACGATATTTTTTTTATTATTCTATTTACCATAAAATTAAAATCTGATAAAGAAATGAATTTTCAACTAGCACTTTACCATTTGTTAATGGTTTAGTGTGTTTATTATTTTAAAATATGAAATCTGACTTTCTAACAAAACTTAAATCTAATAAAACAATTTCCAACTTTATAAATGAGATTGATAATCTAGACGAGCAAAACAATGTATTATATTATTCACCATTGTCTGGATCCTCAAAGTCTCTCTTAATTGATTCTTTATCTTCGAAAAAAGATCAAATAGTTTTACTTTTACCAACAAGGCATTTGGTAAATGAATTGACGGTTGAACTTACCATTTTAGGCTTAGAGAACTACTTAGTTTCCATTGACAAAATTGATTACGAAACCATTCATGAAAAGCTTACATCCATAAATAACAGAAAACAATCAATAATAATATCTACTTATGATTTGTTAAAAATCAAACTGCCTTCTAAGTCCGAAGTTGAAAAATCTACAACAAAACTAGAAGTTGGAAGTGATATTACCTATGATGAATTAATTGAGTACCTGGCATCAATCAATTATCAAAATGAAAAACTTGTAATTGAAAAGGGATGTTTTTCCGTAAGAGGTTCAATAATTGATTTTTGGTCATATAGTGAAGAACATCCATGTAGAATTGAATTTGATGGAGATTTTCTTGAATCGCTAAGATTTTTTGATCCCGAAAGTCAACGATCTTCTAATAGGGTTGATTCTGTTACAATTGCTTCTAATATTGATTCTGTTGATGTAACATTCGGTTCAACAATTTTTGATTACTTAAATTATCCATTTGTTTTTGCTTCTAGTACAGAACTTTACAATTCGCTCTCAAATAAAAGTAAACCTAGCAAAATCTCTTCTAAAATTGAGGATTTAGACGATGAATTAAAAACCGAATTATTAGACAACGAAACCAACTTACAAAAAGTTGAAGAGGAAATTGAGACAGATCACTCAATAACAGCAGAACAATTACTAAAAGAGAAAGCAATTTGGCTTTTAGAAGATCCTATTCAAAGTAATGCGACTAGATACGATATCAATATTTCCTCTGCTCCATCTATAAATTCAAATTACAAATTACTTTTCAAAACTCTTAAAGACTCTGCTAATAAGGGCTTCCAGATATATTTCACAGTTGAAAATGAAATTCAATCAAACAGAATGTACGATTTACTTTATGAATTTAATGATGAGCTAAAAAATTTATTAGATTCTGCCACAATCAAATTAGAAGTATTAGCTATTAAAGAGGGTTTCATTTTAAACTCAGAAAAACTTTTAATTTTAACTGATTATGAAGTTTTCAACAAACCGTACAGAACTAAAATTTCTAAAAAGCAAAAATTAAAAAAATCTAGAGTAAAAGAATTTAGTACGCTGAAGGTTGGCGATTATATTGTTCATGAAAATTTTGGTATTGGGAAGTATGTTGGATTGGAGACAATCAAAATTGGAATGATTGAACAAGAAACCATTAAAATTTTGTATGCAGAAGGTGGACTCGTTTACTTAAACCTAAATTATCTTTCTCTAATTAAAAGATATTCCTCTGGCGATAAAGCTCCACCAAGACTTTCCATTTTAGGAAGTGGTGTTTGGAAAAACTCAAAGAAAAAAGTAAAATCAAAAATTAAAGATGCTGCTCGCGATTTAATAAAATTGTACGCTAAAAGAAAATCAGCTAAGGGAATTACATTTAGTGAAGATACGGTTTGGCAACAGGAACTTGAAGCATCATTTTTATATGAACCAACTCCCGACCAAGCCAAAGTTTCTACAGAAGTAAAAACCGACATGGAGATGGAAAACCCTATGGATAGGCTTGTCTGTGGTGACGTTGGTTTTGGTAAAACTGAAATTGCAATTAGAGCAGCATTTAAAGCAGTAAGCGATGGTAAACAAGTTGGGCTTTTAGTTCCCACAACAATTTTGGCTGAACAACATTATAATACTTTTAAGGATCGTCTTTCTCAGTTTCCGGTTAAAGTAGCAGTACTTTCTCGGTTTGCAAAAAAGAGTGCTCAAACTGAAACTATAAAAGAAATGGAAGCCGGAAGAGTTGATATTGTTATTGGAACACACAGATTACTTTCTAAGGATATTAAGTTTAATAATTTGGGTCTTTTAATTATTGATGAGGAACATAGATTTGGTGTAATGGCAAAAGAAAAACTTAGAGCCATAAGAACAAATGTTGACACACTCACTCTAACTGCAACTCCAATTCCAAGAACTCTTAACTTAAGTTTACTTGGAGCAAGAGATCTTTCAATAATATCAACCCCTCCGCCGAATAGACAACCAATCTATACAAAGGTTGAAACATTTGATATTATAAAAGTTAGAGAATGGATTTTAAAAGAAATTGGTAGAAATGGACAAGTTTATTTTGTTCATGATAGAGTTCAATCAATAGAAAAAATTGCCTCTTATATTAAAAAGCATATTCCAGAAGTAAATATTCTAATTGCTCATGGACAAATGAAACCTGCAGAGCTAGAAAAAGTAATTTATGATTTTATGAATAAAGAAGCACATGTGTTATTAGCAACAAAAATAATTGAGTCTGGTTTAGACATTCCAAATGTTAATACAATTATTATAAACCGTGCAGATAGGTTTGGACTTGCAGAATTGCATCAATTACGTGGAAGAGTTGGTCGTTCCAATAGACAAGCATATAGTTACTTTTTAGTTCCTTCACTTAATTCAATTAATGCAAAAGCTGTTAAAAGATTACAAGCAATTGAAGAGAACACAGAGCTTGGTGGAGGTTTTAATCTAGCAATGCGCGATTTAGAAATAAGAGGTGCAGGTAATTTACTTGGCACTGAACAATCCGGCTCAATTGATACAGTTGGTTTTGATATGTACGTAAAACTTTTGGATGAGGCTGTTCATGAATTAAAGCAAGATGAATTCAAGAATGTTTTTGATGATTTACCAAAACATATAGATAGAACAGAACCAACTATTGATACATACTTTGAGATAGGAATTCCTAAAACGTATATGCCAGATCAATCAGATAGATTAAGCTTTTACCAAGCTCTTTTTTCAATGATTAAAATTGATGAATTAGAAGAAATAAAAGATGAGATGATTGATAAATTTGGAAAAATTCCTAAAATAATTGAACTTCTGATTCAAACTGCGATTCTTAGATTTCACGCTTCCTTCGCTCAGTTTGAAAGAGTTGTTATTACACGAAAAAAGATTGTTCTAATTTTACCAAAAGGAAGTAATGAAGAATTTTATGCAAATAACTTTGCAAAACTAATGGATTTTATAGTTAAAAATTATTCTGGTAAAATTAATTTTGTTCAAACAAAAGATGTAATGAAATTAGAAACTGAAAACAGAACAGATTCACCAGAAGAAGTATTAGAAGAAACTAATAAAGTTATTTTAGAAATTTTGGATGTTTATAATTAAAAATTTTTGCGAATAATTGGACAATATGATACTTTAATAGTGAATTAAATATTGTATTTTAGGACTTAAATTATTTAGTATGATTGCAAAATTGGAGAGAAATTGAATGAAAATTAATTTTTTATTAACAATCGTAATGTCAAGCTTTCTTGTACTTAATTGTGGTGGGGCTTTATCACTATCACCAAATGAAATGATTAAACTTTCTGGACGAAGCACCTTACCAACTCAAAGTGAATATCCTGATTATGGTGCAGTTATTTTATGTGAAGACACTTACTTAAAGATTTTTCTTGATTCAGAATGGGATGTAAATATTCAAGAAACATATCACAATGCTACTTTATACTTCGATGAAAGAGATAATCATTTATTAACTAGAAAAATCTATCTAGATCCTGATGTTACATTACATAATTTTTCCGCCCGAACGATCAAACCAAATGGTGAAATAATTGAATTAACTGAAGAAAGCTTATTCTCAGCAAAAACGAATAGTGATCTAACTGAATTTACAGACGAAAACTCTGTCAAATTTACTTTCCAGGGTGTGGTACCCAACTCTATTGTTGAATATAAATATACAGTAAACAAGCAACGTTCCTTTCTAAATGGTGATTTATGGGCAATCCAAACTTATGTTCCAAAACTATATAGTAAATATTCCTTGGAACTTCCTAATATCTTCTTCCGGTATGGCTACAATTGGAATTTTGCAGAAAAAAATATTCAAGTAGGTAAACCTAAAACGTATAAAAATCTAGTAACTGAAAGTTCAAAAAGAGATGCGAGTAAAATATATTATTGGGAAGTTAAAAATATCAAAGCAATAAAACCTGAACCTGATCGTCCTCCATACAGAGAAATTGCAAAACATGTTAGAGTTGCATTAAAATGGGAGAATTGGAATGAACTTTCCAATATTTATTGGAAAAGAATCAAGGATCGATTTAAGATAAGCAATACAAAATATTTTGAAAATTTAAGCAAATCAATTGTTGGCAACTCTAATGACGAAAAAGAAATTATAGAAAAAATATTCAACTATGTTCAGGAAAACTATAGATATATTGCTGTAAATATTGGAGAAAGTGGATTTGTCCCGAATACTCCAGAAGATATTGAAAAAAACAAATATGGTGATTGTAAAGATATGACAGTTTTAAATGTAGTTTTATTACAAGCACAAGGAATTGAATCTTTTCCAGCACTTATAAATACAACCGATCGGGGTGATATTCACAAAAATTTAACAAGTCTTGATTTTAACCACATGATAACATACGTGCGCGATAGAAATGGTAAAGAATATTGGCTAGATGCTACAGGAAACAGTTGCCCATTGGGTGAAACTAGCTCTGGTATAGAAGGCATGACAGCTTTAGTATTAAAAAATACAGGCAAGAGTTTCTTTAAGAAGGTTAATGAAAGTAGAAGTCAAGAAAATAAAATAATTAGAAACACACAAATTGAGTTAGTGAATAATAGTAAAGTTATTGGGAATGCATCACTAGTATTTCATGGGAATTATAATTTATTCATCCGATCCTTATTAAAAGATGAAAGCCAAACTAAAATGAATTCAATAATAGAAAAATATGTAAAATCGAGTAGTCCAAACTTAGAGCTAGAAAATATTAAATATGATGATTTATCAAAAATAAGAAATGAATTTCAAATTTCATTTGATTTCAAAATTGATCAGCTAGGTACTACTTCAAACGGTTTTTTAATGTTTAAACCACATCTTTTCACATTAGAATCAAAGTTAAGTAAGTATTCAAAAAAAGAAAGGGAGTATGATATTGAGTTAAGTGAACCTTTTAAGATTATTGATAATGTAAATTTATCCATAGTCCCAGAAAATTTTGCAATTGAATCTCTTGGGAATAATATTTTTGAAAATAATAAAGTTGGTAGATTTTACTTAAAAAATGAAAAAATAAATGATGAACATATTAGATTTTCAAGAGAATATACAATTAACAAGAAGCTAATTCCTAAATCTAGATACGATAATTTTAAGAAAATTCACAAAGCCATTGCAAAAGGAAATGAGGAAACAGTTTTATTTAAAATACGCTAAATTTTTTATAAAAAATATTTTAACTACAATTTATATATAGGAATTTATTTTGAACAATTTTTATAAGTCAATTATAACGAAATTTTTAATTTTATTAATTTTCTCTGCTCAAGAAGATTTTGCAAATAATTCAAGAAACAGTTATGAAAATTTTTATCATCACTTCGAGAATATTACAGTAGATAATAATTTTTCAATAGAAGTAAATAACTATACAATTAAAAGAGACATAGGAGAATTTTCATTTAGTAACGGAACATTTTATTTTAGCAAACCTTTTAATGAAAGAATTTACTCAGCAGTTTTTATCGGAGATGGAACTTTTATTTATAAACCTCCCAATGAAATCGAGGAACAACAATTGTATAGGTTTTTTAATAAAAGAACATTAAGCGAAAAATTTCAAAAAATATTTTTTCTATTTACTGATTCTACATTTTTTGAAATAAAACATCAATTCCAAGCTTTTGGTAAAGGCCAATTTTCTGAAGCAAATAAAATATTCAGTAAAAGTATTGAATATTTTAGAGATGATGAATATAAAATGATAGATCCAAATTTTACAACAATATTACTTGACAACAAATTTAAAAGGTATTTCTCAGCACAATTTGAGATAAAGGAAAATGATGGATGGTTTGATAAAAATACTCGTCTATTTTATACTGTCAATCCCTTTGAAAAAGAGGATATTACTTTATCAAAAGGAGAAGATCGTTTTAAACGATATTGGACAGAAGTCGTAAATAAATTTCAATCTAAAATTAATAAGCAAGACATAAACAAAAACTTTCATGAAAAAATAATTGATATTACTAAATATGACATTGAATGCAATATTAGTTCCGGATTAGATTTTTCAGCCAAAACAATTATAAATTTTTCTCCTTTAATAAAGAAACAAAAATGGATTTACTTTACTCTTTTTGAAGAATTAGAAATAGATTCTATATTTTGGTCAACAGGTGAGAAAGCTCTTTATACTCGTTTTGAAGATAGTTGGCAACTATGGGTAAAACAGCAAGATTCACTTAAAACTATCAGGAATCAATCACTAACTATTTTTTATCATGGGGATTTACTCGATAAAGAAATGGGTATTTGGATAAAAATGAAATCTCCAACTCAATGGTACCCACGTTCTGGAATTCAAAAAAGTAATTATTTTTTAACATATCATTTCCCTGCCAAAATGAAATTAGCAAGTACTGGAGAAAAACATTTCCAAAGTGAGACCGATGAAATTATTACATCTAAATGGTCTTCTCGCAAAATAAGATATAATGCCTCTTTCAATATTGGCTCTTATAGGGAATTTGTTGTCAAAAATGATACAATTCCCAACGTTATTATTTATCAGAACAAAACTAAAGGTTTTGGTTTTAATCGAAACATGGATGAAGAAGTTGGTGGAGATATAGTAAATAGTCTTACTTTTTTTCAACATCTTTATGGTAAAATCGATCTTAAAAACTTATACGTATGTGAACATCCTTTCAGTCATGGTCAAGCATTCCCTGGTCTTCTCAATTTAGCATGGAGTACCTTTGCTGAAACAGATAATTATGGACGTGATGAGGTTTTTAGAGCACATGAAGTTGCTCATCAGTGGTGGGGAATTGGTGTTGGTTATAAATCTTACCATGATAAATGGCTAAGTGAGGCTTTCGCAGAATATTCTGGATTATGGTATATGCAGATTATACTGAATGATAATAAAAAGTTTTTTAGTCTACTAAAAAATTGGAAAGAAAATATAATATCAAACAGACAATATTTGTTTGATTCTGGACAAGAGGCTGGCCCTATTTGGTTAGGTTCGAGAACTGAAAGCCAAGAAACAGAAGGGGATTATAGTTTAATAATTTATAAAAAAGGTGCTTGGGTTATACATATGCTTAGAAATATGCTTCTTGATTTAAAAACCATGAATGAAGATAAGTTCAAGAATATGATGCGAGATTTTTTTAGAAAGTATCAAGGTAAAAATGCCTCTACTGAAGATTTTAAAAAAATTTGTGACAATCATTTCGGTATAGACATGCAATGGTTTTTTAATCAATGGGTTTATAATACTGATATTCCAAAATATAATTTTACATATAATTATTCTAAAACTATGGATGATAAATATTTAGTTAAATGTAAAGTTAACCAAAATGGAGTCCCTTCTAATTTTATAATGTATGTCCCAATTTTGGTAGAGTTTAGTGAAAATCGTTTCGTTAGGCTAAGAGTTAAAATTACAAACTCCATAAGTGAGTTTAGTTTACCTTTACTACCATTAGAACCTCAGAAAATAATATTTAATGACTTAAGTTCAGTTCTTTGTGAAGTAGATTATAGTGATTGGGAGTAATTTTTTAAGAATAAATTGAATAGAAATTGTCATTAAAAAATGATAATATTAAAACTAAATTCAAATAAAAACGTCTTAATATTTGAATGATTCTCTTATTTATTATAGATGACAAATGACTAAAAACAATCCAAATAAAGAACAAAAATTATTTCAAACCCTGAAAGATGATATACGAAAAGGTGGTTTCACAAGTTCGTTAAGTAGTGAATTTTCTGATGTTAAAGATTTCTTTATTACTGAAGAAAGGAAAAAACAACTTGCCGGAATGGGAAGTATAAAAAGTTTTTTCTATACATCATGGTGGGGATTAAAAGAGCTTTTATTTAAGCTAACTCCTATTCGTAGAATGTTACTTGTAATTGGAATTTTGCTGATGTTATCAACTGGTACAATTGGTTTTAATGATGGAGACTCATTAATAATTTCAAGAGACACAAGTATTTTTGGTGGAATTATTATATTGTTCATTCTTATGCTTGAGTTAAGAGATAAATTACTTGCAAAGGATGAACTTACAGCAGGCAGATCTGTTCAAAGTGCATTAACTCCTGAACAAACACACTCGATTCCGGGTTGGGATATTTGGTTATATACAAATTCAGCAAATGATGTTGGCGGAGATCTTGTTGATATTATTCAACTAAATGATAACAAACACGGAATCACAATTGCGGACGTTTCAGGCAAGGGACTTGGAGCAGCTTTGCTGATGGCTAAACTTCAGACAATAATACGTGCGTTTGCTCCAGATTATTTTTCTATCTCAAAACTTGGTGAAAAAATCAACAATTCTTTCTTTAAAGATATACTTCCAAACAGTTTTGCATCAATGGTTTATTTTTTAATTTCGGAAGAATCAAATTCAATAGAAATTCTAAATGCAGGACATTTACCTCCACTCTTATATCAAAACGATGAAGTAGCTGAACTTTCTAAAGGAAATGTTGCATTAGGTTTGGCAAATAATTCCAAATATAAAACAGAAAAACTAAAATTAAAAAAAAATGATATTTTAATGGCGTTTTCAGATGGATTAACTGAAGCAAGAAATTTAGAAGGTAAATTTTATGGAACTGAGGTTGTTAAAAATTTATTAAAATACCATCATAAATTATCAACTGAAGAAATAGGAAACAAAATTGTTGCTCACGTAAATATGTTTATTGGTGAAGCAAAAGTACATGATGATCTTTCTGTAGTTATAATGCAAAAAAAATAGATTTTCATAAATTAGAATTTAATTTTACTCAAAAAAAAAAAGACCATGAAACAAATTCATGGTCTTCAAAAATAAACTATCGCTATCTAAAAAAGTCCGCTTAGTAAATCTTTTCCTTTGCTTAAAATATCACCTTCAGGTACTGCACCATCAGGAGTAAGTTTATCAATAGCTTGAGGTAAAAGATCTGTAAGTTGAGAAAGTACAGAGTCAGAATCTGTTCCGAGTTGAGAAGCAATTTCGCCTATTTTATCTGCTCCAAGAGCACTTGTTATTTGATCTGTTGAGATAGCTTTGTTTTCTCCTGTACCAACCCAAGAGCCAATAAGGTCTTCTAAACCATTTGAAGTAAACTGACTTACTAATCCACCCAATCCACCTTCTTGACCACCGATCAATCCTAAAACTGTTGACATCATATCATTTTTACCGCCACCAAGTACTGAATCTAATAAACCCATATTTTGTTCTCCTTTTTTTATCACGGCATATTTACTTTTTAATTAAGCCGGATTGTTAATGTAGTTCTTGTTGTTAATTAATATACAAAAATTCGGACAAAAGGTTTCAATTTAATTTGGATATTTTATAGTTTAATTAGTTTTTGTAAAAAGTACTAATTTTTGAATTACTGATACATGGAAATCGAATAATAGTAAAGTTATCTCAAAACAACAAATTTGTCATGTTGAATTCATTTCAGTTTCTGTTTTGTGTTAAATTAAGGTAAGTGATTCTGAAGCAAGTTTAGAATGACCCTTATTAGACAAAATTACTGCCCCACAACAATAGACTAAACCTTGAGTTAATGTCGAGAGCCATTCCTCATTATAGATTAATCATTGTTTTCTTTTTCTTTATCAGCTTCATTACAATTCTTCAAAAATCCTTTATTTATTTTTTGTTATAAAAATTTAAAATATAGTTGCATATGCAACGTATTACGCATAAAAGTATTGCACATCACACAAATCTACATTAACTTATATATTATAAATTAAAAAAATAAGTTTTTGCTCAATTTTAAACAATACTTTTTCTTTGAAGAAGACAAGATGCCTTTTAATAATTAAAATAAAAGGGAAATAATTACACATGGATGAAAATAAATCAAATAATCAACAAACTTTAGAAGAACTCGAAACTCGTGAATGGCTAGAATCTCTAGAATTTGTTCTGCAAAATGGTGGACCAGAAAGAGTAAAACAACTTTTACATGATTTGGACACATATGCTCATGAAGCCGGAGTTGAACTCCCTTTTACAGCAAATACTCCTTATATAAATACAATTCCAAAAGATAAGCAGCCAAAATTTCCTGGCGGACGTGAAATTGAAAGAAGAATAAAAAGTTTAGTTCGTTGGAATGCTATGGCAATGGTTGTGAGAGCTAACAAATTAGATCCGGGCATTGGCGGACATATTTCAACTTACGCTTCTGCTGCTACTTTATATGAAATTGGTTTCAATCATTTCTTCAAAGGTAAAGACCAAAATTCAGATGGCGATCAAATTTATTTTCAAGGTCATGCAGCTCCGGGTATTTATGCTCGAGCTTATTTAGAGGGCAGAATTGACGCTAAACAATTACACAACTTTCGTCACGAACTTGCTGAAGGCGGAGGTTTATCCTCGTATCCACATCCGAGACTTATGCCGGACTTTTGGGAATTCCCAACAGTTTCAATGGGACTTGGACCAATAATGTCAATCTATCAAGCAAGATTTAATAAATATTTAGTAAATCGAGGTCTAAAAAAACCTTCTGATTCAAAAGTGTGGGCATTTCTTGGTGATGGGGAAACTGATGAACCGGAAACACTTGGTGCAATAACGCTTGCCTCAAGAGAAAAATTAGATAATTTAATTTTTGTTATCAACTGTAACTTACAACGTTTGGATGGACCAGTTAGAGGAAATGCTAAAATTGTTCAGGAGCTAGAAGCTAGTTTTAAAGGTGCTGGTTGGAATGTTATTAAAGTTATTTGGGGTGGCGATTGGGATCCATTACTTGATGAAGATAAGT
>Ga0209633_10002250_pt1 | contig 18902 bp, 16 predicted proteins | sample Cruoilmetagenom1_FD_187290 | JGI IMG/M metagenome (GOLD analysis project Ga0209633, IMG submission 187290) | Oil polluted marine microbial communities from Coal Oil Point, Santa Barbara, California, USA - Sample 1 (SPAdes) (version 2) | ecosystem: Environmental > Aquatic > Marine > Oil seeps ... | reverse complement strand
TTCAAAGATGAAACCAAGAGACGCAAATTCATTCTTTACGTCTTGCGTGGATCCGGGCGTGGGCGTGTATGTCCCAACCGCATCTTCAAATGTTACTGTAACAGTTGCAGCGTTTGCTGCTGATGTTATGCCCGCCGAAAAAAGACACGCGACGGCACATGCCAGAAGTTGACGCATATGGTCCCCCAAAATTTCCTAACCGCACTTAGATAATTTTATCTTTATACGAAAAATATGCCAATATCAATGCCTTGCGGGCAAATTCGCCTACAGAGTGAATCAAAATATCGCGCTTCTCGCTTCGCTTGTGCGTTCCGGGAGATAGCGGGTGACGCTGCTAGGTGATGACATAAACCCTATGGTAAATTCATTCCGCAACCGCAATGTGCCAGTTTTTATAAGCGCCGCCGCCTAGAACGCTGGCTTGGATTTGCGCCATCGCGGCGTTTGCGGCGTCGGTGGCGGCCGTGTTCGGGTGTACCGGCCGGCGCAAGGGCCGCTTGCCGGCGGGCAGTGCGATGATCTCAGAAATGGCGCGGGGCACATCCATCGGATCTGTGCCGCGGCCGGACTGAAACAACCCTTCAGCCATCTGAATATGCGCCGCGTACGCCGTTTTGCGTTCATCGCTTGCTCGCGCGAGCAGATCTCCGACGTAGCGCGAGCCGTTTTCCCAGATTTTTGTCGGATAGCCGCCAGGCTGAATAATGGTGATTTCGACACCGAAAGGGGCGAGCTCATACGCCATCGCTTCAAACATGGCCTCAACGCCGAATTTCGTTGCGCAATACATGCCGATATTCGGCACGATGATCCGGCCGAGCTGCGACGACACGTTGAAAATCTGCCCGGCGCCTTTTTCGCGCATCTTCGGAAGCACGGCGCGCGCCATGCGCAGATAGCCGTAAAGGTTGGTTTCAAAAATCAGCCTTGTCGCTTCCATGTCGTTAATTTCAACCGGCCCGCCAAGGCCGATGCCGGCATTGTTGATGAGAACGTCAAGCGCACCGCCGGCGATCTCTTCGGCCTCCGCGACGCCGTCCGCGACCTGGCCGTCATCGGTGACGTCAATTTCGACAATGGCGAGTTTGAGGTTTTCCGCAGATGCGATCGCCGCCAGCTCTTTTGCTTCAGTGCGGGCGCCGCCGTCGAAATTGCGCATCGACGCGATGACAGTGGCGCCAAGGCGGGCAAGATGAAGCGCCGTCAATCGTCCGAACCCGGAACTTGTGCCGGTGATCAGGACAGATTTTTCGGAAAAATCAGGGGTTGCTGCAGCGTCTTCCGCCATAGATTTTGGCGCCACTGTCGCCGCGGCGGCGAGCGCCGAAGCGCCAGCAAGAAGCGTGCGTCGGTTGGGGTGGATTGTCGTCTGTGTCATAAGCTTTGCTCCTGAAAACGCTGCGGCTGTAGGCGACAGTTTAAACCAAGTGAACGACGCCGTCAGGGGCGCGATGCAGGTAACATGGTTTTGAATTTGGCGGCGATGGCCGATGGGTCTTACCCACTGGTTTACATATTCATTTATGTATCCTGGTCCAAAACGTTTGCAACATTCAGTTGTCTGGTAATTGTCAGTGCTGCGGCTTCCAGGTCATTCACGTCAACCATGGTGCGAAGCCGTCCGTCATTGCAAAGGACGGCCATTCCGTGAACCATGGACCATGCGCCGGCGCATGCTTTTGCGACCTGCGTTTCATTTGCGCCGGGAATGCACGCGCCAACAGCATCGACAAGCGGCGCCGCGCTTTGCTCGCGCGCTTCTGCGAGGTCGCTTTCACAACTTCTTTCCTGGAACGCAGGGCCTTGCATCAGCCGGAATAATTGGGGGTGTTGCACGGCGAACTCCACATAGCCGACGCCAAGCAATTGCAATCTTTCTTGCGGCTCTTTGGCGGCCTCGGCGCGGTCGATCATGGCGCGCGTGAAGGCGCGAAAGCCGTCCGCGGCGACAGCGGAGAGGAGCGCGCTTTTGTCCTTGAAGTGGTGATAAGGCGCCGCCTGCGACACGCCCGCTGCCTTCGCGACGCTGCGAAGCGAGACTTTATCGGGCCCTTCGCGTTCGACTATTTTCTTTGCTTGAGCAATCAGCGCGCTTCGCAAATCACCGTGATGATACGCGGATGCACGTTTTTTTTTATTGTTTTCAGTTGGTTGGGGCATTCGTTCTAATTTCGCTCTTAGATCTTGACACTGTTAAGATGAGTGTTATCTTGACACTGTCAAGAATTGGTTTGATGCGCAAGTCACCGCCATCAGATCGGGAAAACGGCAAGGAGTGCGGAATGGAATTATTTAGGAAAATTCTGACCTTCAGAAAAATGGTTTCACCTGTTGTGCTGCAGCTTCTGTTTTGGGCTGGCGTCGGGGGGACGCTCTACGGGACGTACATCCTTATCGAGCTGAAAAATTGGGCGTGGATTTTTGCGATTACCTTTGGGCCGTTGGTCGTGCGGGTTTTGTTTGAGCGCGCGATTCTTGCTTTTCGCACCTTTGACAGGCTTGGAGATATTCATGATGAGTTGGCCCGGCTGAATGAGAAGGTGTCATGAAAAACACATTTCTTCCAGCGGCAATCATTCTGTCTACGTCTCATGTGATGGCGGCTGACGAGCCCATTTCGTTGACTCTGCATATCGAAGGCGGCGAGCCGAGTACCGGGCAAGTCATAGCAACGCTGTTCGCGTCTGAGGGCTCTTACATGAAAGAACCGTCAGCCGAATTGGCCACAAAAGTAGACGCGCGCGGAAATGCAACAATCATATTTGAAAGACAAGCCCTGGGCGAATACGCGGTTAGCGTCATTTACGATAAGAATTTAAACGGAAATCTTGACACTGGGTTTTTCGGCATACCGAAAGAGAAAATCGGATTTTCAAACAACGCCAAACCGCGCATGGGCCCCGCGTCCTATAGCCTAGCGAAATTTACGCTAACGCACGATGCAACGGAAATGACTGTGAGGCTCGGGCGCGCTTCGCGCAACTGAAACCATTCAAGCTGAGTGAGGGAGAACCAATATGGCAATTATCCGGCATAAGTCTGTCCAACGAAGAACAGTAATGAAAGGCGCAAGCGCCTTGGCGTTAACCGCCGCCGCCGGCGCTTGCGCGCGCCAGGCCGCCGCGCCGTTTTCCGAAGCGCCGACATGGATGACGCTTCTCGGCAAGTCCGAAGCCGGCGGGCGCGATTACATTCCGCGCGTTGAAGGGGAGCTCCCCGCAGGCCTTTTAGGGTCTCTCTACCGGAACGGCCCCGGTCTGTTTGAACGCGGCGGCGTCCGCATCAGGCATTTGCTTGACGGCGACGGGCTCGTACAACGCTTGAGTTTTTCAGCCGGTGGCGTGCGCTATCAGAACAAATTCGTCCGTACACAAAAATTCCGGGAAGAAGAGCTTGCAAATAAACGGCGCTACGCCACCTGGACCACGAGAAAATCAAACAATTTTCTCGATAATCTAGGCGGAGGCGTTACACAGAGTCAGGCGGGCGTGACGGTCTATCCCGTCCACGGCAAAATAATCGCGCGCGACGAGCTGGGACCGAGCTATGAGGTCGATGCTGAAACGCTGGAAACGCTCGAAACGATCCCGGCAGGTCAGGGGCTCGAGAGCGTCGGCTTCAAGGCGCATAGCAAGCTCGACCCAGAAACCGGAGAATGGATCATGGCCGGCTCGCAATTTGGCCGGGTCATGAAAATTCACGCGGCAATCTACGAGCCAACCCTCAAGCTCAAAACGCAATTCTCATTTGAAAGCCCGCGGCAGGTATACATCCACGACTTCATCGCAACGAAGAGCCATCTCATTTTCGTATTGCATCCGTGCTATTTTTCTCCTTTGCCGTTCCTTTCAGGAATGAAGAGTTTCACCGACAGCTTTAGTTGGAAAGGCGACGACGGAAACTTGATCGCCATTGTGCCGCGGGCGGGCGGAGAGGCGAAATTTTTCGACGCGCCCGGCTCTTTCATGTGGCATGCGCTGAACGCCTATGAGGAAGGCGGGGAAATCATCGCCGACATCGTCGGCTATGATGAGCCCGATCATTTCATCGGCGATAACGCCTTTTTCTATAACATCATGAAAGGCCGGATGGGTCGCGCGTCGTCGGCAGGCATGATCCGCCGGTACAGGATTAATCTCAACGCCGGTTCCTTAAAGGAAGAAATCCTCGATAGCGGCAGTCACGAATTTCCGATGATCGACGAGCGCGTTGCAATGACCGCCCAGCGCATCGGTTATTTTTCGTGCGGCGGCCTTGGCGCCTTTAATTCCGGTTTAAAGCGTCTCGATTACCGAACAGGCGCGACAAGGGAATTCGACTTCGGCGCTGAGACGCAGGTAGGCGAACCGGTATTCGCTGCGCGCCCTGAAGGAGATGGGGGCGTTGAGTTAGATCAGGGCTGGCTGATCGCACAATGCCTTGATGGAAAATCGGAAAAAACGTTCTTCGCCGTTTTTGATGCGGAAACAGTGGATCGGGGGCCAGTTGCCAAGATATGGCTGGAACATCATGTGCCGATTTCATTTCACGGCGCGTGGGATGCTGCGGCCTGACACAAAAAAAATCGGCGCCGGAAAAATGGCCAGCGCCGATCAGATCTCAATTATTTTAGCTGAAAGGGCGACGGCGCCTAAGCCTCGACCTCTTCCACGTCTTGCGGCTGGCGAGCTTCCTTGTCCATGCGCTTCATGGCTTTTTGAAGCTTTTCAAAAGCGCGTACTTCGATCTGGCGCACGCGCTCGCGCGAGACATTGTAGACTTGGGAAAGTTCTTCCAGCGTAGACGGTTTATCTTTTAAGCGCCGCTCGGTGAGAATGTGCTGTTCGCGCTCATTAAGTGTTGCAAGCGCGCGTTCCAGCAGCCCCATGCGCATGTCGTATTCGTCTTCGCGCGCGAGCTTCGCTTCCGGATTGACGGCGTTTTCATCGACCAGCCAGTCCTGCCATTCGCCGCCGCCTTCGGCGTCTTTCGACATCGGCGCGTTGAGCGAGGCTTCCCCGCCGGACATGCGCCGGTTCATGGAGATAACATCGTCATGGGTAACGCCGAGCTTGGTGGCGATATGCTCAACCTGATCGGGTTTGAGATCGCCTTCGTCGACAGCGTCAATCTGGCCTTTGATTTTGCGCAGATTGAAAAACAGTTTCTTCTGCGCTGCGGTGGTGCCGATTTTCACAAGGCTCCATGAGCGCAGGATATATTCCTGGATCGAGGCGCGGATCCACCACATCGCATAGGTCGCGAGGCGGAACCCCTTTTCCGGATCAAAGCGTTTGACCGCCTGCATCAGGCCGACATTGCCTTCGGAGATGACCTCGCCAATCGGCAGGCCATAGCCGCGATACCCCATGGCGATTTTCGCCACGAGCCGGAGATGGCTGGTGATCAGCTGTTGCGCCGCGTCCGCATCCTCATGCTCGGCAAAGCGCTTCGCCAGCATATATTCCTGATTTTTTTCCAGCATGGGAAATTTGCGAATCTCGGCGAGATATCGCGAAAGGCTCCCTTCCGGCGTCAGGGCGCTGGCGGTTGTTGTCACTGCATTACTCATCGGCGCGTTCTCTCCTTCACGGCGAAGCATAGGTCTTACGGGTTTGTTTTTCGATAGGCCCCTTCAGATGCGCTCTTTTCGGCGCGCTGGCCTTTATATAGGAAGCCGAAGGGGCCGGCCCAAGTCCTTGCCTGAATATTACTGTTAGCAAGCATATTCGCCGAAAATAGGGCGAAAATACAGTAAAATGGCGCTCTCGGCGGCGCAATAAATCGTGAGAAAGTTAAAAAAAATGGCTCCCCTGCTTACCGGACGTTTCTAGCAGGGGAGCCGTCTAGCGCCCGGAGGGATTATCCTTGCGCCAGTTCTGTGCGTCGGTAATGGAGCGCCGACAGATGTTGGTGATCAATTGCTGAAACGATGTGGGCCGTGACGTCCTCAACGCAGGCGAGCGCATGCCGCCGCGCAATACCGCGGTCGCTTGGGGAGACGCAGGTTGCGCGCGCCTTTTTCTCGATCCGTTTATAAACAGCGCGTGCGCCGCCGTCAGTTTCTAACTCATAAGCGTAGTAGGCGAAGTTATAAGGGACGTTTTCAGCGCTTGCCGGCGCGCATATCATTGTCGCGGGCAAGAGGAAACATGCGAGTCTGGCGAGTAATCTTGATGTGGCGGTCATGGCGAAATCCCTTTCTAAAGCGACCAAATTGAAGCGCCCGTCGCCAACAATCATTGGAGTTCGTACCGATGATGCCGTCGTCTGTGGTTAACATGACGGTCAGCGAACAAATTATCCTGATGTCGGGGTGACTTTGCGCGATAGAAAAGCGTGGGAGGATTAAGTGCATGATCTTTAGGGGTAAATTTGGCCAGCTTGGCGGGCGATTGTGCCGCCTAGCGCGCCTGCGAGATTTTCTTCACAAGAACATCAGGATATCATCGGCGAAACGCTGCATTAGCGCGATGGTTCGAGTTGTTCTCGGATCGGCGCTAGCTTACTTTTAGAGAGGAGTCCCGGTGTGGAACGGCTCTGTCCGCCCCGAAACGCGCAAGCGAAGGAAGTGTTGTGAGCCAGCCAGAAATGCAAATATTGTCGCGCCGGTTTCGTATCGGCGATGTTGACGTTGAGATAGACCGCAATCTGCTAAGAGGCGCCGATTGGGAAAGACACCTTGAACCCAAGGTTATGGATGTTCTGCGCATGCTCGCGGCGCGCCAGGGCGATGTTGTCTCTCGCGCGGAACTGATCGAAACAATCTGGCAGGTTGAATATGGCGCTGATGAAAGTCTCACCCGCGCCATTTCACATTTGCGCAAGGCGCTCGGCGATTCCCGCGACGCCCCCCGTTTTATCGAAACGATATCCAAGCGAGGATATCGGCTGGTCGCGCCGGTGAGCGAGGCGGTCGAAGCTGAGCCAACAGCCACTGCCCCATCGCCGGAACCCAGTGCAGACGTGCAGCCGTCGTCGGTTCTGAAGAATACGCATCGGCGAACGCTGATCGCCTTGAGCGTTTTCGCAATTCTGGCGGCTTTCCTTGTCACGCTGACGACATGGCGGTTCGGCGGCGGCGAGAATGGCTCAGCGGTCGCAGGCGTTGATGCAGCCATTCAAGGCGAGATCGATAGTCGCCGCCGCATCGCCGTGCTGCCATTTTCATCGCTCAGCGCCGGTGAGGATGACCGGTATTTCGCTGACGGCCTGACGGAAGAATTGTTGGTGACGCTCGGGCGCGCGCCCGGTCTTTCGGTGACCGCGCGAGCGTCGTCCTTCAAGTTTAGAGACGCCGGATCGCCGCATGATGAAATTGCGCAGGCGCTTGACGTCGATCACCTTGTTACGGGGACCGTACGCCGAGCGGGCGAAGATCTCAGGATTACGATCCAGTTGATCCGCGCGAGTGACGGCGAGCAGCTTTGGTCGCAATCCTATGATCGGACTATGGATGATGTTTTTGCCATTCAGCAGGACATCGCCGAAAATATTGCGGCCGCGTTTGAGATCGTGCTGGATGACACGGCGCGCTTGCGGATGCAAAACGCCGGCTTGCATGATGTCGAAGCGTTCATCGCCTATCAAAAAGGCGTCGAGCATTATTTACGCGCCCACATGCCGGGATCGCAGCTGTTTAGCGAATTGCGCGCCGCAGACGCATATTTCGAAAAGGCGGTGTCGCGCTCGCCCGGCTTCGCAAATGCCTGGGCATTGCGCGCCGACTTCCAATACCATCTATTGCTTGGCGCCTATCGCGAAGATGATCAGCCAACGGAGGAGGAGAAAAGGGAAGCCCTGGAAAAGGTGCGCTCCTATCTCGAAAATGCTTACGAGAACGCCAGTGACGATCGCATGCGTGCGCAATTTGACGCAGAGCGCATATTCTTTTCGGATAGCTGGATTGGTTTTGGCGCAAAACTCGACCGTTTTCTGGAGACATCAGAATGTTTCGGACAAAGTTGGGCGTTTGAAGCTGCGGTGGCTGTCGGCAAAGCGAGCAGGTCGCTGGCAGCGGCGCGTCGGTTTATCGCCTGTGATCCGCTTTATGTCGGAGGTTGGTATTATAGCGTCAAGGCCGCGCTTTGGAAGGGTGACCACGATGTCGCGGAAAGACTTCTCACCGAATATGATAGTAAGTTTACGGAGAATTTCGGCCTTATTCGACAGAACTGGCTGATATTACAGCTGATAGAGGGAAATAGCGAAGGCGCGGCGGCGCTGATAGAGGGATTTCAGCCGCCATTGAACGAGGCAGCGGCTATCATGCTTGCGGCGTTCGAGGGTCGCAAGGATGATGCCCGGCGCTTGTTCGGTGAGATGAGCTCGAAATTTGGGCAGTTCGATCAAACCAAAACTCTGTTACACTACGCCATGCTTGGCGACCGGCAAGCAGCGAATGATTTAGCTTCCGAGATCGATCAGCGTCCGGAAGGTGCTGTCATGTTGCTGGAGATGACCCAAATGTGTGGCTGCGGCGCGCCGTTTGATTTGGAGGCGGCGCCGAATTTTGCGGCCAGGCTGAAAGAGGCTGAATTTTCATGGCCGCCAAAAACGCTCATTGATTATCCGCTGAAAGATTGGTGAGGCGTGACCTAGCGGGGCATCGCTTTGGCGATCTCCCGTGAGCCGAGCCGCGATTGCTGGCAAAAGCCTTGCATCACCGACCGGTAATGTGCGCCCTGGTTGCCGAGCCATTTCGCCAACCATAAGGTGTCGCCCACAGGGCATTAAAGGGGGGCTTTCCATGCATGGGGCGGAGGACAAAAAACGCCAGTCGGCGAATTTCCGCCTGCGCGCGCCGGCATTTGTGAGACGCGGCGCCGACGCCTTGCTTGGCCTTCCCAAGATCGTTCTTGGCGCGGCGGCGATTGCCTTTATCGCCGGCATTGCGGGCTTTAGCTTCCTTGTCGGTTTCGAGGTCGGGGTGCGTCAGTTTTTCCCCTATTCCGTCATGGCCAAGGTCGACGACAAGCTGGGGCGGTTTTTACAGGACCGCCCCCGCCAATCGCCCGCGATCGAAACCACCCTGATCGTGCTTCAGCGCGAGGACGCTGCAGTGACGGATAAGGACGATTTGCATTTTAAAAGGGGCGGCGGCCTAACATCGTTTGGCGACGCCGTTCTCATTCTGCCATATCGCGGCGAGGTCATTGCGGCGAGTTCACCGGGCACTGTCCGCAAAACAGCGATCACCGCGCCGGACAATAACCGCGCCGCATATCAAAAAACATATCGCGCGCTCAGCGACGATCCGGACTTCGGAACGCCCGCACCGCGGGGTATTGATTATCTCCGGTATAATGACATTCTTCATTTTGACTCGCCAATCTGGCGCGGCCTGATCGTTTCCTATACGGAATATCACCCGGAACGGCGATGCGTCACGAACACGCTCGCGCGTTTTGAAATCGACAGGGCGATTGAAACAATCGATGCTGTCTTTGCAGGGCCTGACGATTGGGAGATATTCTTCCGCTCCGAGCCGTGCGTGCCGTTCAAACAAAAGGGCCTCGCCATAGACGGCCATATGGTCGGCGGGCGCATGATCGCAAAGGGCGACGCCTCGATTTATTTGACCAACGGTGATTTTGGTTTTGACGGCGTGCGGGCGGACGGCCCCGTGCTTGCGCAGGACGATGCGGCGCAATATGGCAAAGTCTTGTCTATCGATGTTCTAACCGGGGCGGCGACGGCCGTCAGCAAGGGGCATCGCAATATGCAGGGCATTGCCCGCACCGCCGACGGCGCGCTCTTTGGGGTGGAGCATGGCGCGCGGGGCGGCGATGAGGTCAATCTTATTCGCGAAGGGGCGAATTTCGGCTGGCCCCATGACACCTATGGCACGCTATACTCAAAACTGCGCCCGCCCGGCGCTGAGGCGATCGGCCGCCATGACCGATTTGAGCGGCCGATCTATTCTTGGCTGCCGTCGATAGGCGTTTCCGGTCTTGCGGTTATTGACGGGTTTCATCCCGCCTGGGACGGCGACCTTCTCGCGGCATCGCTCATAAATCAGAGTTTGCACCGCTTGCGCATCGTCGATGGGCGCATTGTCTACGCCGAGCGTATCCGGATCGGCTTTCGCGTGCGCTATGTGCATCAGCATACGGATGGGCGGATCGTGCTGTGGACGGACAGCCATGAATTGATCTTTCTGACGGGCCATGATCACCCCGACGCAGCGGCGCGGTTCGACGACTATTTGGCGATCGCCAAGCTGGGCCCAAAATTGAAGGAACAATTGCGTGAGACGATTTCAGCTTGTGCAGAGTGCCACTCGTTTTCTCCAGGAGGGAGCGAGACGGCGCCCAATCTTGCATGGATTTACCGGGACCGCATCGCTGCGTCCGGCTATGACGGTTATTCCGATGCGTTGAAATCAAAAGGCGGCCATTGGACGGAAGATCAACTCACGGCCTTTCTTGCGGACCCGCAACGCTTCGCACCGGGAACGGTGATGCCCGATCAGGGGCTTGAAGACCCGGCGCTCATCGAAGAAGTCATCGCCTATCTGAGACATATTGATAATCAGCGGTAAGCGCCAATTTCTCCCCACGAGCCAATAATCGCCGGCTTCCCGAGCCCCTCGCATATGCCTGCCGAAAAAATCTCCGGCCACTGCATCCAATTCCTGTTCGGGCGCGTCTTTAAGTTTGTGGCTAAAACATAAATTGGGAGATGCGGATGGCTGGAGAGATAGTGAGCACACGAGCGCGGGATTTGGATAGGCGTCTGCGCGCTATCGTATCTATTTTTTGTTTTGGGTCGCTGGCGTTAGCAACAATCGGCTGCGCTGCAACTGTCGAGACGCCGCAATTACCGGAGCGGGATAAGGCTTTCATTGAGACGGCCGACGAATTCTTTCCCATAGCGCTCGCTGAGCTTGAGGTTGTTCCGGGGCTTGGGGTTGCGGTCGTTCGAGATGGAGCGGTTGTCTACGCAAGGGGATTTGGCGTTACCGACTATGACAGCAACACGCAGGTCACGGCGGACACGTTGTTTTATATTGCGTCGTCAACGAAGAGCTTCACCGGCCTTGCGATCAACCTTCTGGATCATCGTGGCGACGTGGATCTTAATTGGATCCTTGCGGAATTGGCGCCGGATATCGAGTTCGCCCCGGAAATAAACGCCGACAAAGTTCGGCTAATAGACCTCCTGACGCATACGCACGGTTTGGAGAATGACCCGATTGCATTTCGTTTGGCGTTCACCGGTCAGCATAGCCCCGAAAAATTATGGTCATTGCTCGCGCACACGAGTGTAAATGAAGACGCGCCGCTAGGTGAATTTGATTATGGAAACGTCGGCTACAATATTGCGACGATCTTGCTTGAGCGGCGGCTCGGGAAATCATGGCAAGAGCTCGTTGAAGAAGAAGTTCTTGCTCCGCTTGCAATGACCCACACGACCACACGGGTGTCGGCGGCGAAAGCAAAAGGTCATTTGTTTGCGCGGCCATATTTTGGTCCGGCGCCCGGCGGGCCGCGCCGTATTCGTTTGGAAAAGCGAGATGAAACAATGCAGTCTGCAGGCGGCATGTACGCATCGCCAGCCGATATTGCGCAATGGCTAAAGGTCAATCTGGCGGCCTCGCAGGGCGAAACAGTTTCGTCTTTGCCCGCCGACGTCGTTGCCGGCGCCCATCGTCCGATTGCAGATCTTGAGCTTGAATTTAACGGGTTCAAAAGAAATCATTATGGGCTCGGCTGGTATGTTGGCGAGTATGACAGTCAGGATTTCGTTCATGCATTTGGTAGCTTCGAGGGGTTTCGGTCGCATGTCTCATTCATGCCTGAGCGCAATCTTGCGGTGGCCGTTTTTGCTAATGAATCCGTGATTGGGTCACGATTTGCAGACACGGCCGCGCGGTTCATATATGATTGGTACGCCGACGATGAGAGCTATGAGACGAACGCACAGGCAGAGGTCGATCAGACTAAAACCCTGAAGCCGAGAATAATTGCCGCCCTGACGCAAGACGCAGAAAGCCGCGCCGAGCACAAATGGGAATTTACGGCTCCTCGCTCCGAATATGCCGGCGTTTATGAAAATGACATTTTGGGTTCCTTAACGATTACCGAAACGCAGGCCGGCTTCGACATTCAATTCGGCGCCATAGAAACTGAACTCACGCCGCTGGGTCGGCCCGATACTGCTCGCGTTGAGCTTACGACCTTTCGCGGCGAAATTATTCGGTTCGTTGTAGATGGCGATAAAGTCACCGGCGTGGATATCCAGGGCGGGTTATTCGAACGAATATCGGAGAAATAACCCAAAACCCAATCGGAGTAATTACCATGGCTGAACCAATGGACGCGGGCAATATCGTTGTAATGATAAACACAGCCGTCGTGGCGACAGCATTTGTGGCGCCGATCATGTATATGATTTGGCATGGCGGAAAAATAAAGAGAGAGCGGCAGGAAACAATCCGGCGCCTCGCCGACAAAGGCGTTGAGCTAACACCGGCAATAATCGAAAACATTAGCCGAGAGCCCGCATCAAACAAGGCGGATTTCCGCCGCGGCGTTTTGCTTATGGGGCTTGGCGCCGCAATTATTGCGTTTGGGGCGTTGCTGGGCGAGACCGAGACCATTCGGCCATGGATTGGCATCGCAATGTTTCCGGGGATTATCGGCATAATATATTCCGTATTCGGCATATTTAAATTGAAGTGACAGCGCACACGGAATCCAGGCTGGCCGACAATGATGTCGTCGCCGCGGTTGTCGGCGGCAATCTTGACGCATTTTCGATTTTGGTCGTGCGGTACGAGGCGCCGTTGAAGCGTTATCTCGTCCGGCTTTGCAGGAATACGGCGATCGCCGAAGATCTGTCGCAGGATGCATTTGCGCGCGCGTTCGAAAATATTCGGTATTATTCTCGCCGCCGCCAGTTCAAAGCGTGGTTATTTCGGATCGCGCATAATTTGTGGATCGATAAGGTTCGCAAGGAGACGCGTCATACTACGCCGCTGGTCGATGTGGATGACATTGTCGATCCGCCAAATGCGGACGCAATCGACTTGGAGCGCGCTTTGGCCGCTGTGACGGAAACAGAAAAATCCGTGTTGCTTCTCAACCATGGTTGCGGCTTGTCGCACCGGGAGATTTCCTATGTTATGGATTTGCCTCTTGGCACGGTCAAATCCCATGCTCGGCGTGGTCTTGAAAAGGCTGCAAAGGCGGTGAGAGGGAGGGTGGAATGACCAATAACGAAATTGACCGTCAGGAACGCGCGATCACGAATGCAATCGTCAATGAGTTCCAACAGGCGAAATCTGACAGCGCTTTCACAGCGAAAGTGATGAAGAAAATTGTCGCAACACAGGCCAGTCAGGAGCCGCGGCGTAACCGGCGCTTCCTCAAACCATTAGCTGTTGCGATGGGAGCGGGGCTCGGCGGGCTTGCCGCACTGAACTCAATTTCCACCCTTGCCAATGAATTAAGCAGCTCGAACGCGGCGCTTTATTCGTGGCCGCCAACGATTGACGCAAGCGTCTTTCAGCTCGCAGCGGTCATTATTGCCGTCAGTGCGATGGGCTGCATCGTTTTTTCCGAGCATGCGCCGTACAGTTAAACTCGGCAGTTCGCGCGACCCGCGCTTCGCTTCGCGTCTTTGGTCGGCGGGCGCGCGTTCCGTCTGCCGCCCGCTTCGTGTTTAGTTGGGCCGCCTCATCGCTTTGCCAATCTCTTCGCGTTCTTCGGCGCTTTTGAGATATTGCGGTTCGGCGCGATGGTGCGTCGCCTGCTCATAGGCATAGCCATAGGAAAGGACGGCGGCGTCCTCATCTTTCGCGCCAATGAAGGAAAAGCCGACCGGCACGCCGTGAACCGTTCCCATGGGAACGGTTATGTGGGGGTAGCCGGCAATCGCGGGAAGGCTGCCGGCGCCCGCCCATTCCGGCCAGACATCGCCATTGATCGGGTCGACGCGCGGCGAGACCGGGCCGGACGGCGAAACCAGAACATCAACTTCATATTGGGCGAGCAGCGCGTCGATCCCGTTCTCGCGGGTCGCCGACTGCACATTGTCGCGGGCGGCGACATAGCCGTCATCGTCAAGACTACCCATCTCTTGCGACTCTACGAAAATACTCTGGTCGAAAAGTGCAAGCTCGATTTCTGCATTGGCTTCGTTGAAGGTGATCAGTTCCTCCAGCGTCCGCGCCGTCACGCTGTCTGGCGCATCGGCGAGATACTCATTGAGCGTTGCTTTGAATTCATATTTCAGAACATCGTAAGCCTCGCCCCAGAAATTTTCTCCCTGTGGCTCAAACTCTTCAACCTCAACGAGGATCGCGCCGGCCGCTTCGAGATCTGCGACCGCTTTATCGAAATGCGCAATAATGTCTGCGTTAGATCCTTGCGCATACCGCAGCACGCCAACGCGCGCGCCTTGAAGCGCGCCTTCGTCAAGCGCGGCGGCATAGTCGGTTTTAGCCTCGCCGGTAGCCATCGCGGTTAGCATCATCGCTGCGCCTTTGACGGTTTTGGTCATCGGTCCGGCGGTGTCCTGCGATGAAGAGATCGGCACGATATATTGTTGCGAGACGAGGCCGACCGTCGGCTTGAACCCGACAATGCCGTTGACGTTGGACGGGCAGATGATCGAGCCGTTGGTCTCGGTGCCGACAGCGCCGGCGGCGAGCGAGGCGGCGACCGCCGCGCCGGACCCGGAGCTTGACCCGCAAGGGTTACGGTCGAGCATGTGGGGGTTCCTGACTTGCCCGCCCAGCGCCGACCAGCCGCTCATGGAATCATTTGAGCGAAAGTTCGCCCACTGACTAAGGTTGGTCTTGCCGAGAATAATCGCGCCGGCCTCGCGCAGGCCCGCAGCGAGAGGCGCATCGCGGCCCGTGACATTGTCTTTCAGCGCCAGCGCCCCTGCTGTGGTCGCGAGATTGTCTCTGGTCTCGATATTGTCTTTCAGGACGACGGGCACGCCGTGCAGAGGCCCGAGCGCCTCGCCCGCTGCGCGCTTTGCATCGAGCGCGCGCGCCTCATCCAGCGCATCGGGGTTCAGCGCCAGGACGCTCTGCAAGCTTGGCCCCGCGCGATCGACCTCCTCAATGCGCGCCAGATAATCTTTGACCAAGTCTTCAGACGTCACCTCGCCCGATTGCAGCGCCGCGGCAATTTCCGGGAGTGATTTTGCAAGCAAGCCGTGCGGGGCGTAATCCGCCGCTTCTTCAGTTGCAGCATGGATATTCGCATCGCCGGTTTGCTCATCCGCAGGCGCGCAGGCCAGCAGAGCGAAAGCAGGCAGGGTGATAGCGAAAAGCGTAAAAGCGGTCGGGCGGCTCATGAAAATCCCCTCGTAATTGTATTTGCGGGCGAGTCTAGCCGCCATAAAGCGCGCGCGAAAGCGCCGGGCGTATTTTTGCCGCCGCTCAAAGCGCCCGCAGCGCCGCGAGCAGCTCTTGCAAATCCGCCGGCGCGGCGCGTTCAAAGCGCATCGCCTCGCCGGTGATCGGGTGGGTGAAGCCCAAGACTTTTGCGTGCAGCGCCTGGCGGCGGAATTTGGCGAGGACGGCGATTGCGCGGTCCGCCGCCTCGTCACCGGGCTTTAACCCGGCAAGCCCCGGGCCCCGCCCATAGACCGGATCGCCGATCAGGGGGTGGCCGATATGGGCCAGATGCGCACGGATCTGGTGGGTGCGTCCGGTTTCCAGCTGGCATTCAATCAGCGAGGCGAGGGCGTCGCCTTTCAGTTTCGCGCGGGGGCGGCCGTAACTTTCAATCAGCTTATAATGGGTGACGGCGCGGCGCGGATTGAAATGCGTGCGCTCATCGACAACCGCCATTTTTTTGCGATCGCCCAGGGCGCGCGCCAGCGCGGCGTTGATGGTTCCGATGCCGGGGCGCGGCGCGCCGACGGCGATCGCCTCATAGATACGGGTTATATCGTGTACGGAAAAAGCCGCGGTGAGGCCCTGATGGGCCGCATCGTTCTTGGCGACAACGAGAAGGCCGGACGTGTCCTTGTCGATGCGGTGGACGATGCCCGGCCGCGCGACCCCGCCAATGCCGGAAAGGCTATTACCGCAATGATGGATCAGCGCATTGACGAGCGTGCCGGTCCAGTTGCCCGCCGCCGGGTGGACGACGAGCCCCGCCGGCTTGTTGACGACGATCAGATCGCCGTCCTCAAAGACCACATCGAGCGGGATATCCTCGCCTTTCGGCGTGGGGTCCGCGGTTGGCGGTACGGTCAGCGCATAGCGCTCACCCTCGCGCAGTTTCCAGGACGGGTCGGTGAAGACGGCGCCGTCGCGGGCGAGCGCCCCGCCCTCGATCAGCGCCTTTATCCGCGTGCGGGTGAGGGGTTCAATGCGTTCTGACAACCATTTATCAAGCCTTGCGCCGGCATGATCGGGCTCGATGAGGAAGCTATAGGCTTGTTCCCCCGCTTCGGGGTCCTTATCAGCATGGCTGATGTCTTCGGGGTTGAGAGGCGCGTCGTCGCTTGTCATAAGCAGGCTCTAGCCGCGCAAATTGCAAATGTCGAATGGAGTTGCGAGACGTGAAACTGGGAATGGCCGACAAAACCCGCCGGGAGAGCGAGGCGCTCGACTTTGAAGAGGCCGCGCCGTCCGCCGGTTCGGTCGCCGCAATGATCGGCACGAAGAACCTTCTGATCGCCATTGTTACGATGCCGTTCGTGTTCCTCGTCGTGGTGATGGCTATTATCTCCATTTTCGGCAGCCCGGACAAAGACCGGAGCGCCGCGCGCGAAGCGCCCGCTGAGGCGGCGAGCCCGGTCGCAACACAGGCCGAGACCCAGGCCGCGACACAGGCGGCCACATTGGAAGAGCCCGCGCTTTCCGGCCAGCAGGCCGTTATCCCGATACCGACATCGGCAACGGCGCTTTCTTCGGCGATTTCAATCCCCGAAGGCGCGCGCGCCGGCGCGATTTCCCTCGACGGCGACCGCCTCGCCGTGCGCATCGACGGCGAGAGCGGCGCGATGATTGTGATCTATGACCTTGAGAAGGGTGAGCCGGTGCAGATCATTCCGCTCACTACCGATGGAACAAACTAGACCACGTTCATAAATCATAGAATCAAAGAACGTGGTCTAGATTCTTTGATGGTCGCGCATTCTAAGCCAAAAACCGCACACACTTTTTGTGAATGGGCTCTAGCGCCAAATAAAGCGCGTCAACCGTTTTCCGGTTTCCACTAATATTGCGCCCGCCTGTGCGCCCCGTCACAGCCTGATCTCAGAGGCGGGGCCTATTCTCTCCAACAGCAGTCACGGCCCCTTAGATCGGCCCGTTCATTGGAGAGACATGATGACCCGCCCTGCCGCAAAACTTTCGATCGCCCTCGCTCTGGCGCTTGCCGCCGTCAATGGCGCGCCGGCGAGCGCTCACCCTGACGGCGCCGGTTCGGGCGGCGCCCACGCAGGCGACGCATTGCAAAACGCCCGTCAAAGCATGCCGAAATATGGCGGGCGCGCCGGCAGCTCATACGGTCCCCACGATTATCGGCTTGGGGCTCGCTTTGATTATGGCTTCGATGGGAGCAAGGCGTCGAAGGCCGCCGAAGGCGCGATGGAGAACGCAGCCGATCACACGCAAGATAACGATTGTCCGCCCTATCTTGGGCACGGCATAGCGCCGGGCGCCACGGGTGATGGCGGCGAGCTCGGAGACGGAGACCCTCCCCCCAAATACCTCCCAGGAAAAAATGGCGCGTCAGGCAAGGCGTCAAGCACCGACGGCAAACCAAAGCCGCCTGCAAACAAAGACACCCCGCCCAAAGAGCCTGCGAAGTCCGGCGAGAAGATGACGGAAGTCCCAGAGCCCCCCGCTATTTTGACCGGCGAGAATGGTCGCCGCGATCGCTTTGATGTCTTCCCCGACCCTAAAGGCGTCGATTACGAAACGGCTGGTTCAAAAGGCGGGTTTTCCGAAGTTGGCGGGCTGGAGCTTGAAAACGATCCGATCGAATATCGTGATGGAAGCAGCGGCGAGTACAACAAAACCAAGCAGCCGGGCCTCCCGAAATATACGAATATCAATGGCCCGAGACCGCCGGTTGACGGTGAGCTCGCAAAAGAATTCTTGCGCGAAGTTAAGTTCCGGATTGAGGTCGAGGAACTCGAAGCCGAGCATTTTCCCGAACGTAAGGGCAAGCCCGCTCAACACCGTTCGAGCCAGGAGCGCTGACGATAATTATTCTTCGAGGGCTTGGATCATCCGTTTCCGGAATGCACTGTCAGGCATGGGGCCTGACAGCGCGCCCATATTTTCACGCATATGATCGACGCGTCTGGTCGCGGGAATGGCGAGCGTAAGAGCTGGGTGCGAGATGATAAATTTCAATAAAAACTGCGCCCAATTCACGACGCCGATCTCCGCCGCCATATCGGGCAGTGGGCGGCGCATCACCGCGTTGATGAGCGCGCCTTCCCGGAATGGGCGGTTGGCGATGACGGCGATGCCTTTTTCCTGCGCCAGCGGTAGCAGGCGGCGCTCGGCCTCGCGGTCGGCGAGGTTATACGTGATCTGAATAAAATCGATTGAGTGGGTTTCCATGATGCGCTCAATGTCATCATAGCGCAGGCCGGCATAGCTGGTGACGCCTACATAGCGCAGGCGCCCTTGCTGTTTCATTTCGAACAAGGTTTCCAGATGCGCGCGCCAACTGACCAGATTATGGACTTGCAGGAGATCGAACTGATCAACGCCCCAGCGCGATGTTGTCTGTGCGATCTGGTCCGGCCCAGCGGCCCCGTCACCGATCCAGACTTTGTCGGCGGCGAAGAGCGCAGCCGGATGACCCAGACGATCAAGCCCGTCGCCGACAACCGATTGCGACGAGCGATACATCGGCGAGGAATCGATGACGGCGCCGCCCATGTCGAAGAAGGTCTTCAAAACCTCGGTGCGCTGCCGGCGAAGG
>Ga0209633_10002249_pt1 | contig 18903 bp, 11 predicted proteins | sample Cruoilmetagenom1_FD_187290 | JGI IMG/M metagenome (GOLD analysis project Ga0209633, IMG submission 187290) | Oil polluted marine microbial communities from Coal Oil Point, Santa Barbara, California, USA - Sample 1 (SPAdes) (version 2) | ecosystem: Environmental > Aquatic > Marine > Oil seeps ... | reverse complement strand
TCACTGACTTTAGGTTTTGTAGATAATTATTATAAAATAAATAAAAAAGAAAAAGCTAGAAAGACAGTCAAAACCCTTGTTGAAATATTTCAAGATAGAATTCAATATTATGGGAGATTAGACCCTTATAATGCTGCTAGATATGCAGACGATATAGACGCAACGTTTATAATGTTCAATAATGTGGTTGCAATGACTAATGAATATGATAGAACATTCTCAAATAACTTGGAGAAAAAATTTATTAATTCTTTTAATTTAATAAAGCATCAAATAGATATTTGATTTATTCGAATTTTTCTCTACGAAGAAAAATCGGTTAAATCGTAATAATCTGTTAGTGAATTGCTTAGAAAATTGAATGTTGTACATATGTTGTACTTTTGGAAAAACAAAAAGCTTACATATTTCTGTAAGCCTTTTGTTTACTGGGCTCCTCCTCTTGGGCTCGAACCAAGGACCCTCTGATTAACAGTCAGATGCTCTAACCAACTGAGCTAAGGAGGAATTTAGTTCCCTTTATGGGAGTGCAAATATAAAAGATTTTCTATTCTCTACAAGTCCTAATTTATTTTTTTTTGATCAAATAAAACACGTCAATAACAATATCAATATAATTATGCTATAATAATAAAAAGTGTATTTTTGTTTTTCATATTTTTTATAGTCATAAATGGACAAATAAATGGATAGGTTTTCCTTTTTAAACGCTGCACATACTGGTTTTATAGAAGATTTGTATACTAAATATTTGGTGAGTCCTGATGCTGTAGAGCCTAGCTGGAGAAGCTTTTTTCAAGGATATGATCTGGCAAATACAGATTATTCTTTGGATGGAGAAGAGTCTTTGCCGGTTGCGATTCCTGAACATGTGCATAAGGAATTTCAGGTTATTGAACTAATGAATGGTTACCGCTCAAGAGGACATTTATTTACAAAAACCAATCCTGTACGTGAGCGTAGAAAATATACTCCAACATTGGCAATTGAAAATTTCGGACTTTCAAATGAAGATCTTGATACGGTTTTTGATGCCGGTGAGGTCTTAGGAATAGGAAGTACGACATTAAAAGAAATTATTGCCCACTTAGAAGAGGTATATTGTGATTCTATTGGTGTCGAGTATATGTATATTCGTAAACCAGAAGAAATAAAGTGGTGGCAAGACAAATTGCATGAGAACAATAACCACCCTAAGTATTCTATTGAAAATAAGAAACATATCCTTTCAAAATTAAACCAGGCGGTAACTTTTGAGCAATTTTTACAAACGAAATACGTAGGTCAAAAGCGTTTCTCTTTAGAAGGAGGAGAAACATTGATTCCTGCAATTAGTATGACGCTTTTTCATGCGGTTGATAACTATGCTCTGGAAGAGTGTGTAATCGGAATGGCACATAGAGGACGTTTAAATACCTTAATAAATATCTTTAGAAAACCGGTAAGAGAACTTTTTAATGAATTTGAAGGGAAAGATTTTGAAGATGATGATATTGATGGCGATGTAAAATATCATTTAGGATTGAGCCTGAACAAAACATATCAGAATGGTAAGGATATAAAAATGAATTTAGTACCGAACCCTTCTCACTTAGAAACGGTTGATGCAGTAACTGAAGGAATTACCAGAGCTAAAATTGATAGAAAATACAATGGAGACAGCTCTAAAATATTGCCTATTCTGGTTCATGGAGACGCTGCGATTGCGGGCCAGGGTATAGTATATGAAGTGATACAAATGAGTAAATTAAAAGGATACTCTACCGGCGGGACAATTCATATTGTTGTGAATAATCAAATTGGTTTTACAACGAATTATTTAGATGCAAGGTCAAGTACCTATTGCACAGATGTTGGTAAAGTCACCTTATCTCCTGTACTACATGTCAATGCTGATGATGCCGAAGCTGTTGTTCATGCTGTAGAGATGGCACTTGACTTTAGAATGAAATTTAAACGTGACGTGTTTATAGACCTTTTAGGTTATAGAAAATATGGGCATAACGAAGGAGATGAACCCCGTTTTACCCAGCCAAACTTATATAAGGCGATAGCCACCCATGATAATCCCAGGGATATTTATGCACAACGTTTAATAAATGAAGGGGTTATAGATGAAGCTTATAAGAAGAAAATTATAGCCGATTTCAAAATTATGCTTGAGAATCAGTACCTGATGTCTAAGAGAGAAAGTACATCCACCGTGAAACCTTTTATGGAAAATACTTGGAGAAAATTCTCTCGCAAAGGGGTAAAGGAAATGTTATTACCGGTTGACACAGTATACGCTGAACAGAATTTAAAAAGTATTGCTGCTGTTGTCTCTACCGTCCCTAAGAGTGTAAAATTCTTAAGAAAAGCTGAACGTATTCTAGCAGGACGGGCCAGAATGGTAGAAACTAATACTATTGATTGGGGATTGGCAGAAACATTGGCCTATGGTTCATTATTAGAAGAAGGTTACAATATTCGTATTTCAGGACAAGATGTGGAAAGAGGTACTTTTAGTCATCGCCATGCTATTTTACGTGATGAAATTTCTGAAGACCGTATCAATCTATTGAATACAAATCCTGATAATAAAGGGCAAATGTATATTTACAATTCATTGTTATCAGAATATGGTGTGCTGGGTTTTGATTATGGATATGCTATGGCAAATCCCGAAACTTTGACGATCTGGGAGGCGCAGTTCGGCGATTTTAGTAATGGTGCTCAAATTATATTCGACCAGTATATTTCTGCTGCCGAGGATAAATGGAAATTACAAAACGGAATTGTTGTGTTATTACCACATGGTTATGAGGGGCAAGGGTCTGAACATTCTTCTGCCAGAATGGAGCGTTTTTTACAATTATGCGCTAATGATAATATGACCGTGGCAGATTGTACTACACCAGCAAATTTTTATCATTTATTGCGCAGACAAATGAAACGTGATTTTAGAAAACCGTTGATCGTTTTTACTCCTAAAAGTTTATTGCGCCATCCTAAGGCAGTGTCAAGTTTGCGTGAATTAGCTGAAGGAGAGTTTCAAGAAGTAATAGATGACACAATTAATCCCGTTAAGATTAAAAAATTAGTATTTTGTACGGGTAAATTTTATTATGATCTCCTAGCAGAACGTGAAAAATTAGCGAGGGAAGATGTCGCATTGATCAGGATAGAACAATTGTTTCCCTTGCATAAAGAAAAATTAAAACAAATTATAGATAGATATAAAAAAGTGAATGATTATGTTTGGGCACAGGAAGAACCTCGTAATATGGGTGCCTGGAGTTATCTATTACAACGTTTTGAATTGGTGAATTTACAAGTGGCTTCCAGGGCATTTTATGCGGTTCCGGCAGCTGGCTCCAGTACAAGATTTAAAGAAAGGCAACAAGGGGTAATTGATGAAGTTTTTGAATTAAAGGAAGAGTAAAATATACTAAAATGTCATTCCGACAGAGTTTAGGAAGAACAACAAGAAATCTCATTGAAAATAGTTAAGATTTTTTTTGCCAAGAATTTCCAGGCAAGAATGACAAAAATGTAAAGAGAAATTATGATTTTAGAAATGAAAGTTCCTTCACCGGGAGAATCCATCACAGAAGTGGAGATTGCAACATGGTTGGTTGAAGATGGTGATTATGTTGAAAAAGATCAGGCTATTGCCGAAGTAGATTCAGATAAAGCAACGCTTGAATTGCCTGCTGAAGAAAGTGGCACGATAACACTTAAAGCGGAAGAAGGTGATGCTGTGGCCGTTGGCGCTGTGGTGTGCCTGATAGATACAGGTGCTGCAAAACCTCAAGGGACCGGTCAAGTAGAAAAAAGTAGTGAGCAATCATTAGTTAATGAAAAGAAAGAGGAACAAACGGTAGAGGAGAAGTCAACTTATGCAACTGGAACAGCTTCGCCGGCAGCTAAAAAAATACTAGCCGAAAAAGACATACCAGCCGAAACTGTTAAGGGAACCGGTAAAGATGGTAGGATTACGAAGGATGATGCGATAAAAGCAGTACCAAGTATGGGTACACCGACTACAGATAGTACAAGAGGAGGAGAACGTAAAAAACTATCAATGTTACGCCGTAAAGTGGCCGAACGTTTAGTTGCTGTTAAAAATGAAACAGCAATGTTGACTACCTTTAACGAAGTGAACATGCAACCTATATTCGATTTGCGTAAGAAATTCAAAGAGGACTTTAAAGAGAAACATGGTGTAAGTTTAGGTTTTATGAGCTTCTTTACAAAAGCAGTGGTAAGAGCATTGCAGATGTATCCTGACGTGAATTCAATGATCGATGGTGATTTCAAAATATCTTATGATTTTCAGGATATTTCTATTGCTGTTTCCGGGCCTAAAGGCTTAATGGTACCGGTTATTAGAAATGCTGAGAATTTAACTTTTCGGGGTATTGAAAATGAAGTAAAGCGATTGGCAATCAGAGCGCGTGATGGTGAAATTACTATCGATGAAATGACAGGTGGTACCTTTACCATTACCAATGGCGGTGTCTTTGGATCCATGTTATCAACGCCAATTTTAAATCCACCACAAAGTGCTATTTTAGGAATGCATAATATCGTGAACAGGCCTATGGCTGTTGAAGGTAAAGTGGTGATACAGCCAATTATGTACGTGGCTTTATCCTATGACCACCGAATTATTGATGGAAAAGAATCTGTAGGGTTTCTGGTAGCTGTAAAAGAGGCTTTAGAAAATCCTGTAGAAATCTTGATGGATAAAGATGCTAAAAAAGCATTGGAGATGTAATATTTTCTTTTATTCAGATTTATATCTTTTAAAAACTTGCCAATTCCAGGTTTAATCTTATAACGAATATCACATTTATAACGGTACTTCTATTTGTCTGGTTTCGTTTTGTACTCCTCCAGAATTTGTCGTACACTATTATATTTTGATAATAATTTACGAGCTTGTTCCTCATCAATTTCGAGTTCATCCATGATCATTTTGATACCTCTTTTGGTTAATTTGATATTAGATAATTGCATATCAACCATTTTATTACCTAATACCCTGCCCAATTTGATCATTACGGCAGTAGAAATCATATTCAAAGCTAATTTTTGAGCTGTTCCGGCTTTCATTCTAGTACTTCCTGTTACAAATTCTGGCCCTACGATTAATTCAATAGGGTGTTCAACTGCCAATGACAATGGTGAATTTTTATTACAAGTAATACATCCTGTAATGATACCATTTTTTTTTGCGGTTTTCACTCCTCCTATGACATAAGGAGTTGTTCCGGATGCCGCAATCCCGATAAGGACATCCTTTTTATCAATGGAATATTTTTGTAAATCACTCCAGGCAAGGTTGGTATCATCTTCAGCATTCTCAACTGCTTTTCGCAGTGCGCCGTCACCACCTGCGATCAAACCAATAACCCAATTATCAGAAACCCCGAAAGTTGGAGGGCATTCGGAGGCATCTAAAACACCTAATCTGCCACTGGTACCCGCGCCAATATAAAACAACCTGCCTCCATTTTTCATTTTTGAAACGATAACATCTACGAGTTTGTGAATAGCAGGAATCGATTTTTCAACCGTAAGAGCAATAGATTTGTCTTCTCTATTAATATTAGTCAGCAATTTTAATGTACCCATCTTTTCCAAATCATTGTACTTAGAAGATTGTTCTGTAGTGAGTTTCGATGTATCCATTTTACTTCTTTTTAGTTATTAGTAAGAGGCCGATTATGGTCAATAGTGCGTTTACAGCGATACTAATAAATCCGAAATCGAAATCGTATGTATTTTTTAAATACATGCTTAATAAATAGGTGGCAATAGGAGCTACTATACAAATTATTGGTACCCATTTATCTTTTATATGAAGTTTGGTAAACATTCCAAATAAATAAAGGCCTAAAAGAGGACCATAGGTGTACCCTGCTACTTTAAATATTAATGAAATAACATCACCTCGACTATTTGAGAACAGCATTATTATCAAAAAAATCACAATAGAAAACCCGAATAATACCCTATTCTTTAATTTTTTCTTTTCTTCACTTGATTTATGTGATATGTCTAAAAAATCATATGTGAAGGAGGTGGTTAGTGCAGTTAAAGCTGAATCAACACTCGAAAATGAGGCAGCAATTATTCCTAATAAAAAGCTAACCCCCGCCAGCAATCCCAAATAATTCAAGGTTAAATTAGGAAACAGCGTATCAGTATCAATAAATTTTCCATCCTCACTAAGTGGAAGTGTGATATTATTATTTTCGGCATATATATATAATAAAATTCCCAATCCTAAAAACAGAAATTGTGTTACTGCCAATATTAAACTAAATGATAAGGTGTTTTTTTGTGCATCCCATTGGTTTTTACAAGTTAATGTTTTTTGCATCATATTTTGATCTAAACCCATCATAGCGATTGCAATTAAAATTCCTGCAATGAATTGTTTGTAAAAATTATTACCTGATTTGTTATCCCAATCAAAAATTTTAAAATATTTATGGCTGGTAACTTCATTAACTGATTCGGCCAACGATAAATTTAATGAAGTGGTGATGGCATAAATAGTTACAATGGCTCCGAGAATCAAAAAGAATGTTTGCATTGTATCTGTCCAGACAATTGTTTTAATTCCTGATTTGTTAGTATACAACCAGACTAATAATAATATAAGAATTACAGTTATAAAAAAGGGGATATGAAGTTTATCAAAAAAAGCAAATTGTAGAATTTTCGCAGCCAACAATAAGCGCAATGCCGCGCCGAAAGATTGTGAAACTATAAAAAATAACGATCCTGTTTTATATGTTTTTACTCCGAACCTTTCATTTAAATATGCATAAATTGAAACTAATTTCAATTTGTAATACAACGGAATTAAAACAAATGTGATGAATAAATATCCTATTACATTACCCAGGATAAATTGAAAGAAGTAAAAATTATTGTTGCCTACCATTCCCGGTACAGAAACAAAAGTAACTCCTGAAAGTGCAGCGCCAACCATACCAAAAGCGACTAAAAACCAAGGTGATTTCCTGTCTCCCGTAAAAAAAGATTCGTCACTTCTGTTTTTAGAAGTGAAGTGAGAGATTATCATTAGCAAAACGAAATAAATTACAATGACAGAAAAGACAAAAAGTGGACTCAAATTAATATGGTTTTAAATTGCTGAAATTTCAATATATTTTTATCTCACTAAGCTGATGTTTATATTCTTCTAAATTTTCAAAAGAATCAAGCGCTTCCAAAGGATCATTATTTTCTACCCAATGCCTTAATTTGTCAGTACCATTGATAATGTCAATCGGTTTTTGAATATAATTATATTCATATGGAGGTTTTTTCCATTCAAAATCATTTCCTAAATGATGGTATACTTCGCGTAACAGAAACTGGCCGGCACGCCATGGGTTGAAGGTTTTTTTATCGGTAATATGAATTTGAAAACCTCCACAAATAGTATTGGCATGTTTCTGAAAAGTAGGGAGAAATGTTATGGGCCTCAAAGCAAACCCTTCTAATTTAGAATTTTTAACCACTTTAGAGAGATGCGTTGTATAAAAAGAAAAGGGTTCAATTTTTGGATGCCCCACAATTTCCAAAGGTTGTGAAGTGCCGCGTCCTTCACTTAAATAGGTCCCTTCGATGATAACTGTTGCAGGAAAAGTAAAAGTACTTTCTGAACGGGCGAGGTTTGGAGAGGGTAAAAGCCACGGTAATTTAGTATCATCAAAAAACATTTCACGGTTCCAGTGTTGCATTTTTATTACTCGAAGATTTACTTTCTCTTTTGCCCATAAATTTTGATGCATCAATGCAACTTCTCCAATGGTCATTGCATGCCGTACCGGAATAGGGTGCCTGCCGATGAATGATTCAAATTCAGATTCTAATATATTTCCTTCGATGTCAATTCCGTTAATTGGGTTTGGACGGTCCAATACAATAATTTCAATATCTTTATCAGCACATTTTTCCAAAATGTGAGTTAGTGTATATATATATGTGTACATCCTGCATCCTATATCTTGCAAGTCAATAAAAAAATGATCAATTCCTTCCAGCATTTCATCAGTAGGAATACGCGTTTCTGAATACAATGAATATACAGGTATGTTGAAATAGGAATGGATAAAATGATCAGTTTCGATCATATTGTCTTGTGCATCGGTTGAAAAACCATGCTGAGGTCCAAATAATTTTACAAATCTGGAACCAAAAATTTCTTTAAATTTTAATGCAGCATGGGTAAAAGTAGCATCAATAGATGCATTATGGCATAATAAGGCTACATTGCCATTAAACATATGTTGCAGTTTTTTATCCTTGGTTAATATATCAAGACCTGTTCGTACTTTCATAATGAACCTTTAATTAGAATTTATATTTTAAGTATTATCATTTGTATATAAGGCAACAAATTTGCTGCCTTATATACACAATAAACTAACTCAAATATTAATAAATTTATTTTATATAGATGGATCCGCAGGCGTATTTGGGTTGTTATTTCTTTCAGTAACGGGATACGGATAAAAATTTCTATTTCTCTCATCAATAAAAGTCATAGGTGTAAGACTAGGTTCAGGCCTTTCAAACCTTCTACTATCTTCTAAACTCATACCAGTCAGAAATAATTCTGCTCTTCTATTCACAAAGACTTCGTCTAACAGTGCATCCACTGTTTCTAATCCGCTATAAGTTGCAATATTTGCATTTACTCCGAACACATCGTTATTGTCTGTTCTAACTGCGTTTATTTGGATTAGTGCAGCTGATGTACTTGGACTTGCTTTTCTTAATTCAGCTTCTGCTATAATTAATCGCATTTCGTCTGGAAGATATACAGGAATAGGGTCAGAGTCGTTTTTAAAAAAACCTGCTAATTCTTCAATTTCAAAACTGTTTAAACTGGTTTCATTTGAAGAGACTAAATAAAAAGCGAGTCTTCCGTCAGTAGGGTCTAAGTTTAAACTTGCAGGGATTCCAAAGTTATCCTGTGGTAAAAAATCAAAAGCATCATTTTGGAAAACTCGACCCCAAATCGGATTCGGATTTTGAGTGTCGTATGTAAATTCAGAACTACTTGAAAGGTCAACTGAATTAGCAGCTTCAATAGCAGCTTCATAACTACCTGCAAACAAGTTATATCTTGCAAGCATTGCTCTAATTGTATTCGCCAAATCAATATTGTCTTTGAGAATTTCTGATTCAAAATCATCTGAAACAGGATTAGAACTTAATAAACTATTTGCCTCTTCAAGTAATCTGATTGCTTCTTGAAACCCTGCTTGTCTAGCCACAAATGCAGCATCATTGTTTAGACTGGTTTTAATGATAACCTGTTCAAAATTTTGTGACAGGGTACCAATACTCAATGCTCTGAATAAGTTGGCATAAGCCTTCAGAGCACTACTTGTGCCTGGCTCTAAATCTACATTTGGAGTATTTTCTGCAATATCTTCAGCTATACTCATAACTCGTAATAAATTTGACCATTGCCCTGCAACACGAGTGTTAGAATTTGGAAGCCCACTACCACCACCATCTTCTAATTCAATTAAGCTCAGAAAAGTACTATTAATTGCTACCTCTCTTGTGGTAATTGCCGATGTTTCAGTAAGAAATTGGATACCAGCGGTAGAGTATAGTTGGGTCATCCCAATGGTGACAGCAAAAAGACCTTCTCGAGAATTAAACACTTCATCAGCCGATGCTGAATTAATGTTGTCAAAATCTGTCTCGCAAGATGTAACCATTAGAAAACCAAGTAGTAACATTGCTAGTATATTAAATTTTATATATTTTTTCATGATTTTTTATGATTAAAAGTTTATATTTATTCCCACTTGATAGGTTCTTGGAATCGGAACAGATGCAAAATCAAAACCTCGTACTCCGTTACTTTGTCCGGGTGTATTAACTTCAGGATCGAATCCACTATAGTCATCCCAGGAAATCAAATTTCGTCCAACGAGGCTAATTTTCACAGCGCTTATAATTCCATTTTTAGGATGAAAAGTATAGCCTAATGCTAGCTCTCTTAGTTTTACAAAAGAACCATCTTCAACAAATTCTTCAAAGACATTTGCCTGAGCCCTACCAAAACCTTTAGGTCTATTACCTAAAAGCTCTTCACCTACATTAGCACCACCTCCAAAAATTACATTATCCATAAGTCTTCTGTTGAAATTCAATATATCAAAACCTTGAACAGCATCTAATTGTACTTTAAGGGTAAAGTCTTTATATTTAAATTCATTGATTAAAGAGCCAAACCAATCTGGATTTGGATCACCAATTACTTTTGCTGTTGCACCATCAGCGGTAGTTCCACGAAAAGGGAATCCGTTTTGATCTAATGAAATACTACCATCAGGGTCTCTTGCGTAGAAGGATCTAAAAAAGACACCTAATGGCTGCCCTTCAATTACAAAACTGGTAGAAAAACTTCCTGCTAATGTTAATTGGTCTCCTGCTACATTAGTTACTTTATTTTCATTATTAGCAAAAGTAGTTGTAACATCCCATGAGAAATTGTTATTTTTAATAGGTGTTGCTCTTAAAAGTATTTCAATACCTTTATTTTCAAGATCACCTACATTTTCAAATCGTGTTTGAAAACCAGAAGAATTTGCTAACTCTCTTTGAATAACTAAATCTTCTACTTGTTGCTTGTAATAAGTGAATTCTATATTTATTCTACTATCCAAAAAACTAGCATCAAAACCTATTTCAAACTCATCTTGTCTTTCCGGAGCAGCATTTTCATTACCTAAAACGGTAGATGGTAATAAGCCACTTGATCCATTGATTGAAAGTGGATTAAAAAGTGAAAACCGATCAAAAGGGCCTAATACAGTTAAGTTTCCTGCTTGCCCCCATGAACTTCTTAATTTTAACGAATTAAATGATGTTCCGAAAGTATCTTCCCAAAAATCTTCATCAGATATTACATAAGATCCGCTTATCTTAGCATATACTTGATTTCTTTCATCTTCGCCAAATACTGAAGCTCCATCATATCGAACTGCTCCATTTATAAAAAGTCTATTTTTATATCCAAATGATTGTTGTACAAAGCCACCCCAAAATGATTCCTGACTTCTAAAATCAGTTTGTCCGGTTATAGTACCGCCACTAGCAACTTGCACTAAAGGAGGGAGTCTATCAGATTGAATGGCTACTAGTTCTCTTTCCTGATATTGCCATGTACCACCTACTACGGTTGTTGATTTAAAGTCTTCAGTAATGTTTGTTTTGTAACTAAAATTTAGATCGTTATTGAAAAGAAAACTATTGGCATCTGCTCTTCTTGCGAAGCCAGAAGCATTAGGAGATGTATTACCTGGAGGAACAAACGCAGTTCCCGACTGATTAAAATAGTCAAAACCAATTTTATAATTTGCTGATAATTTATTAGTAAAATCTATATTGGTGCCTAAGTTAGTGATTACCCGATTTGTTTTTTGTCCGAAATCAAATCTTGCAACAGCTTCTGCAGGGTTTGTTCTTGCAACTAATAATGAAGTTACGGGGTAAACTCCAGCCTCATTCGGTGAAGGATCAACAGAGTTATCGCTAAAGTAAAATCCGGTAAGGGCTCCATAAGCTGCAGAAATTCCTCCATTAGGAATGTCGCTACTTTTACTTCTAACATAATTTAAACCAGCATTAAAAGAGACTTTATCATTCACTTTTTGGTTTAAATTAACCTTTATTCCGTAACGTTCAAAATCAGTGTTTTTTACAATTCCTTCATTATTTAAATAAGATAATGAAGCAAAATATTTAGTATTTTCTGAACCTCCTGAAGCCGATAAAAAATTTTCAACTCCTGTGCCTGTTTCAAAAATCTCATCTTGTAAATTAAAACGTTGTACGGATACCGTTTGAAGATCATTATTATCAAAAGGATCAACCCAAGCAAGAGGTGCTTGGTTATAAGCTATTTCGTCTCTAAGTTCATTTGATTTAAAATTTGTGGTAAAAGAAAATTGTGTTTTGCCGGTTTTTCCTCGTTTTGTAAAAATCTGGACAACACCATTGCTGGCTCTTGAACCGTAAATAGCAGCTGCGGCGGCACCTTTAATAATTTCTATTCTTTCAATATCGTTTGGATTGATGTCTACTAATCTATTTTGAGAATTTCCACCTAGATCAATTAGTTGAGTACTTGAATTGCTCATAATAATTCCATCTATAATGTAAAGAGGGTCAGACGAACCGTTTACAGTACTCGCTCCTCTTAAGCGAATACTAATACCCCCGGCAGGATCTCCAGAGTTTTGTTGTACTAAGGCTCCTGCAATTTTACCTGATAAAGCCTGGTCTACTGCAATTGCAGCATTGTTTTGAATACTTGTTGCTTTAATGGTCGAAATTGAATTTCCTAGTTCCCGTTTTTTAGTACCAATTGTACTACCAGTAATAACTACTTCATCAAGATTGGTTGCATCTCCTTCTAATACTATATCTATAACTTGATTTTCACCAGTTAACTTAACAGAAACAGTCTTAAATCCAATAAAACTAAAAATAAGGAGTTTGTCCTTGAAATTGTCTGCATTAATGGAATATTTTCCATCAAAATCTGTAACACCACCAGTTGTAGTTCCTTGAATAAATACACTTACACCAGGTAAAGGATTTCCATTTCCTTTTTCAGTAACTGTACCTGAAATGGTTATTGATTGTGCAACTAAACTTTGAACAAAAAACACCATCAGGATTGTCGAAAATAGATAATAACTTTTTTTCATTTGAGTTAGAATTAATTATTAGTATATGTCAAATATATAAAACATATTGCCAAAGCTGCAATTTAAAACCGCAAAATATCGCAATAATTTGCTGTTTTAAGATACGAATTTGCTTTAAGTAGTATATTTTTGCTTAAATATATAGCATTTTAAACATTGAATTGCTTTTTAATATCAATTATTATTCTATTATAAATCTTAATTTTTTTTGTAATTGAAAAAACAACAACGACATCAAATCATACTTGACGAGGTACATATTCATAATAGAGTTTTGTTGACAGATCTTGTTAGAATATTAAAAGTTTCTATGGATACTGTCCGAAGAGATGTCAAAGAGATGGATAACTTAAAAGAATTAAAAAAGGTACATGGCGGTGCAGTTTCAAACGGTTTTAATATCTATACAGACCGTAAACGGGAAATTTATGAATTGGGCAGTAAATCCATTATAACACAGAAAGGAATTTCTTTATTAAATAAAGATGATGTCGTTCTGATTAACGGTGGTTCTACGAATTTAGAATTTGCCAAGTTACTTCCTCAAAAATTAAATCTTACCTTTTTTACTTCTAGTCTACCTATGACAATTGAGTTGCTGATTTTCAATATTTCTTAAAAGTGGGGTGAATAACCCTGTACGATAATATTACCATGTTTTCCACTTTAAGAGTTAGTAGAGAAGATAAGTCTGGCTCATTTTTTTGAACTCAGTCAGTTCTTGTTCCCATAATGCGAAAATCTCTGATGGGTATGCTCCATCGCGAATCATAATATCCAACCTGCGTGTAGCAACAAGCCTATTCATAGTTCTCTCGTCCCATTCAATTTTGTCAGGATGGATTTTGTAAATTGCCCAGATCATTGCTATACCCGTTTTATATGATTCAAAAAGATCTCGGTCTAGGATTCTGACAAATATACCATTACAAACTTCACCCGCAAGATATGGATTCCGACTGTGAAAGGGCATTTTTTTTGGTATAAACGTAACAGTGTCAAAAATAACACCCTTCAGATTGAGATTATTTAGTAAGGACACAACTTGATCATGATCAACCCAGGGTGCACCGATATATTGAAAGGGCTTTTTAGTACCTCTGCCTTCAGAGATATTTAATCCTTCAAAAAGGCAGGTTCCGGTATAAGTAAGTAACGATTCGAAAGTAGGAAGATTAGGGGATGGTTTTATCCACTTTAGTCCTGTCTGATTAAACCACATCGATCGCTTCCATCCCAACATTTCAATTACATAAAGTTTAGCATGCATTCCACCTCTTAGCATATTTTCACCATTGTATAATCTGGCCAGTTCTCCCATTGTCATCCCATGTATTACAGGGACTTTTCCAAAAGAGCCAAAACCAAATAGGAATTCATCATCTGTTATAAATCCATCCATTCTTAGACCAGTAATTGGGTTTGGCCTATCAAGAACTACAATTTCAATATCGTTTTCTCCAGCAGCCTCCATTACAAAACCAAGGATATTTATGTGTTCATAAAAACGGGCTCCAACTTCCTGTATATCAAATACGATAACTTCAACATCTTTTAACATTTCAGGTGTTGGTTTATGATTTGAACCATAGAGAGAATACTTAGGAAGACCCGTTTCCAGATCAATATCTTTATCCCTGTCTCTTTGTAGAGAATAATCGTTAGTGCGGATATTGAAGTTCGTACCAAAAAGTACAATAAGTTCAGAATAAGGATAATTAAAAAGGGTGTCGGCTAGGTGTGTTCCGTTGGACAATCGACCCGTGTGATTGGCAACCAATGCTACCTTCTTGTCTTTTATGAGGTGAGAGAATTCTGAAAAAAGTCTGTCAGCTCCAATTTTAACAGGTTGATATAGACTTGCAAGTATCTTTTGCTCCTTTACTCTTTCCTTTTTAAGCGCATTCCAATTATTAACCTGCAATGCAATGAATATTCCAATAACGACAAGTACAATCACACCAATAGCATAAAGTAGATTCTTGCTGACTTTATTTTCTTTTATCATATGTCCGATTTTTCTAAAGAATTTTATCATTGGTTCGTCGGTTAATCATAATGAAGGCTAACTTGTTTATATAAGGAACTCTTATCTTTTTATCGCACTATATAAGTTGGCTATACAGAACGTTAGTTCATTTATGTGTTTTTTAGCGTCTATTATTTTTATACAAAAATCCTTATTCATGACAATTTAGCGATGTTTTATAAATTATCAAACGGGTTTTTAATTTTTCTAATACTAGTTTCAGCAACATGTGTATAAATCATAGTAGTTTTAGCGCTACTATGACCTAATAGTTCTTAAATATATCTAAATCAGTTCCATTTTCTAGTAGGTGAGTAGCAAAACTATGTCTTAAGGTGCAATGTTATAGATTTTTTTAATCCTATTTTTCTGATGCATTTTTCAATATTTTTTGTGCGTTTTCGCTACTATATTGCTCTTTAAACTTGCCCTTCAAATAAATAATTTTTCAATTTATTTTATTCCATTATTAATCCTCAATGACAAAATGCGGGGATTTTTTGAACTGAAAATATAAATTGTAATATTAGTTTAAAATATATATCGAAATTTAAATTAAAAGACTATGATTACTAGATAGTTTATGTTAACTTTATGATACCTATATGAATAGGTAATAAATTTACAAGGCTATCATAAATTATAATAAAATGACACCAAAACAAATTTCAAAAAGTATTTTCCTAGTTGCAACACTGTTTTTATTTTTTATAACCCTAAGTTGTCAAACTCCAATTAAGGATCAAGAATCATCTATTAAAGAACAAAAAGATATCGTTGTCGCCGCAAATCAAACGGAAAAATATATAGACCTTTTAAAGGACAAAAATATTGCCATCGTAGCAAATAATACCTCGGTCATTTTTAAAAATTCCAGCTACCAACACCTTGTTGACTCTTTATTGTCTTTAAAGATCAACATTACAAAAATATTTGCGCCCGAACACGGTTTTAGAGGAACGGCTGATGCCGGAGATATTATAAACGACACTAATGATAGCGAAACAAATTTACCGGTGATCTCTCTTTATGGAAAAAATAGAAAACCATCTCCCTCTCATTTGGAGAATATTGATATAGTTGTTTTTGACATGCAAGATGTTGGCGTGAGATTTTACACCTACCTTTCTACCTTACATTATACAATGGAAGCTTGCGCGGAAAACGGAATCCGTGTGATTGTTTTAGACAGACCAAATCCAAATGGACATTATATTGATGGGCCCGTTTTAGAAGAAGAATGTAAAAGTTTTGTCGGGATGCACCCGGTACCCATCATATACGGCATGACCATTGGAGAATATGCCAAAATGATCAATGGCGAAAAATGGTTAAAGGATGGTATTCAGTGCGATTTAACGGTTATTCCTTTAAACAATTACACCTATACATCAACCTATAGTCTCCCCTTGAGGCCATCGCCTAATCTTCCTAATGATAAATCTATAAACTTATACGCCAGCATATGTTTATTTGAAGGAACAAACGTTAGCTGCGGAAGAGGAACTGAAATGCAGTTTCAAATTTTCGGATCCCCTTTTCTACCTGGTGACACCTACACCTACACTTTTACCCCTCAACCGAACTTTGGTGATAAAACTCCGAAACATTTAAATGAAGAGTGCTTTGGACTTGATCTATCAAAAACTGAAAATTTGAGCAGTTTAAATTTCTCCTGGCTTTTAGATGCCTATAATTCTACTTCGGAAAAAGACAAATTCTTCAACAAATTCTTTTATAAATTAGCTGGAACACATGATTTGAAAGAACAAATTGAGAAGGGACTTACAGTCGAAGAAATTAAAGCAACCTGGCAGAAAGATCTAGTTGCTTTTAAAAAAATAAGAGCAAAGTACTTACTCTACCAAGCTGAATAATAAAATAAGGGTTTTCATTCAAAAATTGAATTAAAATGTCAATTAAACAAAAATCAATAGATATTTTCTTATTTTCCACACTGTTTTTATTTTTTTCAGCAATAAATTGTCAGACTCCAACTAAAGACCAGAAGGTATCTTTTGAAGAAAAAAAAGACATCATTGTTGGCGCAAATCAAACGGAAAAATATATTAACCTTTTAAAGGACAGAAATATTGCGTTAGTGGCAAATCATACCTCAGTCATTTTTAAAAACGACAAAACAAATTCCGATTACCAACACCTTGTTGATTCTTTATTATCCTTAAAGATCAACATTATGAAAGTTTTTGCCCCCGAACATGGTTTTAGAGGAACAGCTGATGCCGGTGAACAAATATCTGACATTAGTGACCCTAAAACAGGTCTACCGATAATTTCATTATATGGCAAAAACAAAAAACCAACCCCGGCACAATTATACAATTACAAAAAACCAACCCCTGCACAATTAAATAATGTAGACGTTTTGGTTTTTGATATTCAAGATGTTGGTGTGCGCTTTTATACATATATTTCTACACTTTTTAATGTGATGGAAGCTTGTGCAGAAAATGGAATCCCCGTAATTGTTTTAGACAGACCAAACCCAAACGGACATTATGTTGATGGGCCGGTTTTACAAAAAGAATCTAAAAGTTTTGCCGGAATTGGCCCCATACCACTGGTATATGGAATGACCATTGGAGAATATGGTAAAATGGTAAATGGCGAAAAATGGTTGAAGGATGGCATTCAGTGTGATTTGACGGTTATTCCTTTAAAAAATTATACCTATACTTCAACCTACAGTCTCCCCTTGAGACCATCGCCTAATCTTCCCAATGATAAATCTATAAACTTATACGCAAGCGTATGCATGTTTGAAGGTACAAACGTTAGTTGTGGAAGGGGAACCGAAAAGCAATTTCAAATTTTCGGATCACCTTATTTACCTAAAGATACCTACACCTACACATTTAGCCCTCAACCGAATTTTGGTTCAAAAACTCCAAGATATCTAAATGAAGAATGTTATGGTCTGGATCTGTCAGAAACTGAAAATTTGAGCAGTTTAAATTTTTCCTGGCTTATCAACGCCTATAAAGCTACCGCAGAAAAAGACAAGTTCTTCAGAGAAGAAAAATTTAATAAATTGGCAGGTACAGTTATACTGAAAGAGCAAATTGAGCAGGGACTTACAGTCGAAGAAATTAAAGCAAGCTGGCAAAAAGAATTAACAGCTTTTAAAAAAATTAGGAAGAAATACTTACTCTACCAAGCTGAATAATAAAATAAGGATCTTCAACAAACAATTATTTTTTTCCTAGTATTATTGTTTTACAGCTAAACTTTATGATTATGAGAGTTTATTAAAGACCATTTCTTAAATTTTTATAAATTGGGAAGTATTTCTATTATACACAATTCTTTGGGCAGTAACGTAAAATTAACCTTGATTTTACCATCAGAATATGTAGTCATAAATCTTTTCCCTTCAGTATCAATAATATTAATCGTACCTGATGAAGGAAGTTCATAATCATTAGAATTGATACTAAAATTAACAGGATAAGGATGATCACTAATACTTGCTAATGCTATGCCTATTTGATTGTCATCAGATTTCCAGGTCCCGGAATAAATTAAAGGATAATTTTTTTGAAAAGTTGTAATTGATTCTCCCGTTTTGCCAGCATAGATCGATAGCCTGGACATCTTTAATTCTTCTTCAGGAAATTCCATGTCAGGAGATCGTAAGAACTTTCCGTGTAATAAGTATTTTAATCCACTATACCTTACTCTTGCTAGATTTAATAAATAATCGATCTCTTCCTTTCTTTCTGAAGACAAAAAACTTTGATAATTGGAAATTGTTGGCTGAAAACCCCATACGAATGACCTAGCTTGCTCCATCAAAAATTGCTTATTATAACTTTCGTCTAAAAGCTTCAATTGATCTGCTGGTGTAAATTCTTTAGGCCAAAGTTCATCATACGGTGGAACAATTAGAGAAGAGTAATTCCCATAAGTAATGGCATATTGATGATAGACTGCCTGAAAGAAAGGGATAGGTTCCCATCCATTATCCCCGGCATATCTTTCCATACTGACTTGCAAGGTGAGAAAAGCATCCAGATATGGAAGCCAGGCTTCACTTACGCCTTCACCTGCCAGAAATGTATCATTATTCTGAGGAAACTTTGAGCGAATCTGGCGGGTAAGTTT
>Ga0209633_10002248_pt1 | contig 18905 bp, 19 predicted proteins | sample Cruoilmetagenom1_FD_187290 | JGI IMG/M metagenome (GOLD analysis project Ga0209633, IMG submission 187290) | Oil polluted marine microbial communities from Coal Oil Point, Santa Barbara, California, USA - Sample 1 (SPAdes) (version 2) | ecosystem: Environmental > Aquatic > Marine > Oil seeps ... | reverse complement strand
ATCACGAGAATGCCCTGATGGCACTTCGGGCACAAGTACGGATCATTGCTGGAACACCCGTTCGATGATGCAGGGTTTTCCTCGGCGTGAGTTTCGGCCGGCTGATTCAGACAGTCCCGGACCTGCTGCAATCTGGCTTTCCGGCGAATTCGGCCCAAGTAGAAGGTAAATGCCAGGAAATTAAACGCACCACCTTTTTCACCCTGCCGCTGGAGTGGCCGCTCTGGATGGTCTCATTGTTCGAATGTCTGCTTGAAGCCGTCGAATTCGACGCTAAAATGAAAGTGATATCGGTCCTCACGAGGACCATTGGAACCAGAAGGCGCCGTTTCCACGAACGCAATCGAACGAGACCCAGACACAGAACCAGCCATGAGCGAACCAATTCAGGCAGCCCTGCACCAACACTTCGGCTTCGACACCTTCCGTCCCGGTCAAAAGGAAGTGGTCGGACGCTTGCTGAACGGCCATTCGGCCGCCGCAGTTTTCCCAACCGGCGGAGGAAAATCACTCTGCTACCAGCTGCCGGCGATCCTGCTGCCCGGCGTCACCCTGGTGGTTTCGCCGTTGATCGCGCTGATGAAGGATCAGATCGATGCGCTGGCGGTCAGAGGCATCGCGGCGCAGCGGCTCGACTCCACCCTCGATGCGGAAGCCTACCGAGGCGTGATGGAACAGGTCCGGCGTGGTGAGCTGCGTCTGCTCTATGTCGCGCCCGAGCGCTTCAACAATGAGCGGTTCCGAGAAGCGGTCCGATCGATCCGAATCTCTTTGTTCGCTGTCGACGAGGCCCACTGCATCTCCGAATGGGGGCACAACTTCAGACCCGATTATCTCAAGCTGGCGGGCTTCGCCCGCGAGTTCGGCGCCGAGCGGATTCTTGCCTTGACCGCCACCGCCACCGAGCGGGTGCTCGAAGATATCTGCTGCGGCTTCGACATTGCTGTCGAGTGCGCGGTTCGGACCGGGTTTTATCGGTCCAATCTCACGCTGCTGACGACGCCGGTCGAGGAGAACGAAAGGGACAGCCGACTGCTGGCGGCCCTTCATGAGCGTCCTCCGGGTTCGACGATCGTTTATGTCACTTTGCAAAAAACCGCGGAAGCGGTAGCCCAACGGCTGCAGGCCGATGGGTTCCCGGCGCGGGCCTATCACGCCGGAATGAAGGACGATGTTCGCGGTTCGGTTCAGGATTGGTTCATGGGTTCGGATCGAGCCGTCGTCGTGGCGACCATCGCCTTTGGCATGGGGGTGGACAAAGCGGATATCCGCTACGTCTACCACTACAATCTTCCCAAAAGCCTGGAAAACTATGCCCAGGAAATCGGCCGGGCCGGCCGCGACGGAGAACCCGCCATCTGTCACACGCTGGCATGCCTCGATGATCTCAACGTGCTCGAGAATTTCGTCTACGGCGACACGCCGGATGCCGAGGCACTGCAAGGACTGATCGAAGAGCTGTTCGGGTTCGAGGGGGAGTTCGGCGTCAATCTGGTCGGCCTGTCGAATAAGCACGACCTTCGTCCTCTGGTGGTGCGAACGCTGCTCACTCATCTGGAGCTGGAGGGCTACCTGCAAGGCGGCACGCCTTATTACGCCGATTACTTGTTCAAGCCCCTGATGACCTCCGGCGAGATCCTCCAGCAGTTCGAGGGAGAACGTCGAACGTTCCTCGCCGACCTGCTTCACCAGGCTGTCAAGGCCCGTACCTGGTACCACATCGATCCGGCCGCCGCGGCCACAGCTTTAGGCACCGATCGGGAGCGCATCGTCCGAGCTCTGGATTGGCTGGGCGAAAAGCAGATGCTGGAAATCAAGGTTACCGGTATCCGCCACCGTTACCGCCTGATCGGAAAACTGGACGATACGGCAGCACTGGCGGATGCATTGCACCAGCGTGTCGTGAAGCGCGAAGCCGCCGAAATTACCCGATTGCATCAAGTCATCGAACTGGTCGCCCGCGATGGCTGCCAAACTGCCGCCTTGGCCGCCCATTTCGGCGAGACACTGCAACAACCGTGCGGCCACTGCTCTTGGTGTCTGGATGGCAAGATAGAACTCCCTGAACGCCGAGAGCACCGCATTCAACCGGAATCACGTTCCGACGTTCAAAAACTGGTGCGTGAAGATGAAGCGGCAAAGATTTTGCAGAGGCCGCGCGCGCTCGCCCGCTTTTTGTGCGGCGTCAGTTCACCGGGGGTAAGCCGCGCCAAGCTCGCCAAACATCCGTTGTTTGGCGTAATGGCGGGTGTTCCGTTCCGGGAAGTGCTGGAGTGGATCGAAGAATCCGAAGCAGCGCTGTGCGGGTGAAAGATTTGAAAGCACGGTCTGCCTGTGTGGAGCAGGTGGAGGATGTGATTGAAGATTGTTGTTTAAGCGGTGTAGAGCGCGTCGGCTCATTCAGCGTTTTCTGTCGGTGAAGCCTCAAACACAATCTTCCCCGCCAGCACGGTATGGGTAACCCGTCCTTTCATCATCTGCCCCCAGAACGGCGTGTTCAGCCCGCGGCTGCACCATGTGTCGGAATTGACGATCCAGGCCTGTTCCGGGTCGAAGATGCACAGATCGGCCGGTGATCCGGGAGTCAGGGTACCTGACGTCAGATTCAATATGCGGGCAGGCCCGCTGGTCAAGCGTGCGATCGCCTGCGGCAGGCTCAAATCACCCCCCTGCACCAGCCGCAAGGTCAGCGGCAGCAGTGTTTCCAGTGAGGAAATACCCGGCTCGGTCGACGAAAATGCATCGAGCTTGGCCCCTTCTTCGTGTGGTTGATGGTCTGAGCAGACCGCGGTGATGGTTTCGTCAAGCAGCCCCCGGCGCAAACGCTCCCGGTCATGCTGCGTGCGCAGCGGTGGAATGAGATGATAAAGTGGATCGAACCCCATCAGGGACTGTTCTGTGAGATGGAGCTGGTGGGCGCTGACATCCGCAGTGACCGGAATATCGTTCTCCTGAGCCAGGGCGATCATATCAACGGCACGTGCCGAGCTGAGCTGGCTGAAGTGTGCTCTGACGCCGGTCTGCTCGATCAGTTCCAGCGCTTGAGCAACAGCCACTGTTTCAGCGGTCTGCGGGACGCCGGGCAGTCCCAGCAGCGTCGCCACGGCGCCTTCATGGGCGACCCCGTTGTCGCGCAGCCAGGGATCTTCCGGACGAATGATGAGCAACAGGTCGTGGCTGGCCGCATATTCCATGGCCCGGCGCAGCACGAGGATGTTGGCGACAGGGGCCAGCGCGTTGCTGACAGCTGTGCAGCCGGCCTCTTTCAACGCGCTCATCTCGCTCAGTTCGGTTCCTTTGAGTCCCTGCGTCAAGGCGCCGATGGGCAGCACTGTGGCCTTGCCGACAAGCTCGGCGCGCTCTTTCAGCAATTCGGCCACAGCAGGCGTATCGATGGCCGGGCTGGTGTCGGGGGGGCTGCATAATGTGGTGATTCCGCCGCGTGACGCTGCAAATGTTTCACTGGCGATGGTGGCTTTGTATTCGTGCCCGGGCTCGCGCAGCCGTGCGCACAGATCGATCAGTCCCGGGCAGACGATCTGCCCGGGTACATGGATTTCGCGGTCCGCCCGGAAGCCGTCGGGAGCCGTACCGAGTCCCGCGATCGTTCGATCGGCGATGTACACCGTCCGTTGAGTATCGATGCCGCGGGCCGGATCGATCATGCGTCCTCCTGTAATCGCAATCCGCGGCGCACTCATCCGGCACCGCCCCCAGCTGCTTTGGCTTCCGAATGGATCGCCATCGACATCACCGCCATCCGGATTGCGATGCCATAGCTGACCTGCTGCAGAATCACCGAATGGGGTCCGTCGACCACCCGTGAATCGATCTCCACGCCCCGGTTGATCGGTCCCGGATGCATGACGATCACGTCCGGCTTGGCGTGGCGCAACCGATCCTCGGTCAACCCGAAGCAGTTGAAATATTCATGCTCGCTGGGCAGCAGCGCGCCGCGCATGCGCTCCTTTTGCAGGCGCAGCATGATCACGACGTCCACATCGCGTAACCCTTGGTCGAGATTGTGAAAAGCGCTCACTCCCAACTGCTCCACCTTGGTGGGCAATAACGTTCTGGGGGCCACCACGCGCACCTCTCTGGCTCCCAGTATGTTCAAAGCGTGAATCTGCGAGCGGGCAACGCGGGAATGGAGAATATCGCCGACGATTGCCACTTTCAAATCGCCGAAATCGCCTTTGTTTCTGCGAATCGTGAACATATCCAGCATCGCCTGGGTGGGGTGCGAGTGCCGCCCATCGCCGGCATTGATAACGCTCACATGCGGAGCAGCATTGCGAGCGATGAAATGCGACGCGCCGCTCGCGGCGTGCCGGACCACGAACATGTCCACGTGCATCGCTTCCAGGTTGCGTATCGTGTCGAGAAGACTTTCCCCTTTCGAGGTTGCCGATGTGGCGATATTGATGCTCAATACATCGGCAGAAAGACGCTTGGCCGCCAGTTCGAAGGTGGTTTGGGTGCGTGTGCTGTTTTCAAAAAAAAGGTTGGCAATGGTCTTGCCGCGCAGCAGCGGCACCTTCTTGACGTTGCGTTCGGCCACGCCGGTAAATGACTCCGCGGTGTCCATGATGGACGTCAGCAGGGTCTTGCTCAGTCCATCGATGGAAAGGAAGTGGCGCAGCCGCCCTTCGGCATCGAGTTGTAGATCGTTGCGGTGCACTGTCATGGTTGCGGGTTCGACTCGCTGCTGAATGGAGGTCAAACCGGTTCAGTTTCCAATGATCGGGTTACGAGCCGCAACGGGCTCGGGCCCTTCAATTTGATGCGCTGATGCGGCGCCAGAGCGACCCGCGCGCCCACGCAGTCGGGCTGGATCGGAATCTGCCGTCCATCGCGTTCGATCAGGACGCCCAGTATGACCTGCGCCGGACGACCGTAGTCAAAAATTTCATTGAGTGCGGCGCGAATGGTTCGCCCGGTATAAAACACATCATCGATCAACAAAAGATCGCGCCCTTCCACGCTGAACGGCAGAGAACTGGGCTTGACCCGAGGATGCATTCCGATTTGAGAAAAATCGTCGCGATAAAAGGAGATGTCCAGCAGCCCGAGCGGTTCGCTCAAGCCAAGCCGTTCATGCAGCTGCTGCGCGATCCAGCCCCCACCGGTGTGTATGCCGATCATCGCAGGACTGTGCACGCCTCTTCTCTTGATCTCTTTTTTCAGCCCGGCAGCCAGCGTATCGAGCAGCGCATCGACCTCTAAATTCACATTATTCATCTATTTTAACCGAAGCATTTTTCTGATTGAGCCAGCTTTGTAAAATAAGCTGTGCCGCCAGTTGATCCTGAACCGCCCACAATTTGCCCGCCGAGACATTCAGCTCGTCGAATAACAACTGCTTTGACTCATAGGTCGACAAGCGTTCGTCCACTTGATAAACAGGCAGCCCGTAACGGCCTTCGAGCTGTCGGCAAAATCGCAGAATATGCGGCGTCACAGGATTCTCACTGCCGTCTGTCTGATACGATACGCCGACCACAAGGCCACCCGGGCGCCATGTTTCAATGAGTCGTGAGATCACAGCCCAGTTGGTTTTTTGCCGAACAGCCCGGACCGTTTCAAGCGGACTGGCCGTACCCGTTTCCAACTGGCCGACGGCAACCCCGATTTTTCTGATCCCATAATCGAAACCGAGAAAGGTATCGGTGCTCGCACCAAGAGAGAGGGACTGTTCAGCCATCAACCATGTCCCGCCTGCGACGAAAGCAGATCGAGGTCGACGCCCACCTCGCTGGCAGCCGATCTCCAGCGCTGACTCGGCGGAATATCGAACAGAATTTCCATTTTCGCCGGTACATTCAACCAGGCGTTCTCGACGATCTCCTGTTCGAGCTGCCCTTCGCCCCAACCGGCGTAACCGAGTGCGATCAATACCTTCTTCGGGCCTTCGCCGGCAGCAATCGCTTCCAGAATGTCGCGCGATGTCGTCAGCGCGACCGACTCGGTAACCTGAAACGATGAATTCCAATCACCGACCGGTTCATGGATCACAAAACCACGGTCCGACTGCACCGGTCCCCCATAGTATATCGGAAGATCGAGGGTCGCTTCGTCATCTGTTTCGATTTTCATCTGCTCCAGAATATCGCTCAAGGTCATATCGGTCGCGCGATTGATGATGATTCCCAAAGCCCCCTCGTCGTTGTGCTGGCACATATAGGTAACAGTACGGAAAAAATTCGGATCGCCCAATGTTGGCATGGCAATCAGAAAGTGATCGGTCAAATTCGTCATTTCAATCATAGAGTATTGTATCCCGGTTGATTCGTTTAACCGCAAGGCGATCGAACAAACCGTTTTTGTTTGATCGACAGAGTACGAGTTTCAGCGCGTAGGGCTAGCCCTGCGGGCGATCCGCCATCGTGCTGCCTGCAACCGTAATTTAGATTGACCGTGCACACGGATATTGTACGATCAACCGATCCTGCGTTTCAGGAATGCGGCGCGAAACATCGTTATTTATTCGACAGCTGGTAAGAGTCATTGAAGAATTTCCACGTTCGAGTGATCACCAGGACATCGGCTTGCTCTCTCAACCCTTGCGGAAAAGGGGCAAACGGGGCCGCCAGGCGAACGATCCGCTTCGCGGCATCATCCAATACCTTGTGCCCGGACGAACGTCGAACCTCGATGCTGTAAATCGTGCCGTCTTTATTGATGCCGACGCTGAGCAAAAGATTTCCCGACAGTTTCTTTCGTCGCGCTTCTTCGGGAAAGTTGAGATTGCCGATTCGTTCCACCTTGTCCTGCCACGCTCTTTCGTAAGCTGCAGCCATATATTTATGCGCATTGACCGAGTTGATGAATACGATTTTCTTCCGCTTGGCGTACTGCGCGGTTGCGCGGCTGTACTCAGCCCCGACCTGCGCAATCTGCCGGGACAGGTTTGCAGCCGACAAATCAGGGCGTTTTTTCTCCGTCGGCTGTTCCGAGGACTTCCGCGCTGGTGCGGCCGCGATTTTTTTCCTGGACTGCGATTGGGTCAGTACCGGTTGGGTTTCATGCCTGACCGGAGCAGGCTTCGACGACTTGGCTGGTTCGACGGCTTTTCTTTTGGACGGCTGCGGCCGCTTGGTCACCTTTCTTTCGGTCGGCTGTGGCCGCGCCGGTTGCGCTTTTTTCTTGTTGTTCCTTGTGCCGATCTGGTTTTCCTGAGCGAGAAACTCGGCCTTTTCAGGTGCTTCCTTGCTTGGCTGTGTAATCAAGGTGATGTCCAGCGACCGGCTGACTTTTTTCGGCTTCGGGCTTTCGAGGTCAAAACGAATGCCAAGAATCAGCACGGCATGAACCACCGCCGCCAGAAAAACTGCGATGATCAACCGGTCAGGCGCGGCCAGATGGGGAAACCTGTTGAGATTCAAAGAGCTCACTTGATGAGACATTCGATGCGGTCCATCAGCCGGGCGCTGATATTCAATCCAAACTGTTTGTCCAACTCCTGAACGCAGGTGGGGCTGGTGACGTTGATTTCGGTCAGATAATCGCCGATGACATCAAGGCCGGCGAACATCAACCCTTTTTCACGCAAATGCGGTCCGACCTGCTGAGCGATCCAGCGATCCCGCTCGGTGAGCTCGCGCCCTTCAGCCCGGCCTCCGGCCGCCAGATTGCCACGGCTTTCTCCCTCGGCGGGGATGCGGGCGAGTGCATAGGGTATCGGTTTGCCATCGACCATCAGAATGCGCTTGTCGCCATCCGCAATTTCAGGAATATAACGCTGTGCCATAACATAGCGGCTGTTGCGTGTCGTCATCGTTTCGAGGATGACACTCAGATTCGGGTCATTTTGACGGAGATGGAAAATCGACACGCCGCCCATGCCGTCCAACGGTTTGAGAATGATTTGGCCCTGTTCCTTTAAAAACGTCCGGATCCGGTGCGCCTCCCGTGCCACCAGCGTCGGCGCGCAGCAACGAGGAAACCAGGCGGTATAGAGCTTTTCATTGGCATCACGCAGCGACCGCGGCCTGTTGACAACGCACAATCCACGATCCTCGGCGCACTCGAGCAGATAGGTCGCATAAATGTACTCCTGGTCGAACGGCGGATCCTTGCGCATCAATACAATATCCAGGGCATCCAAAGCGCAATCCATCTCATCGGTGAAACGGAACCAACACTGCTCGTTTCGCTCTACCTCCAATCCCCGCATCCTCGCAAACGTTCGTCCGTCACGCAGATACAAGTCGTTCAACTCCATGTAATAGATCACCCAGCCGCGCGCCTGTGCTTCCAGCAGCATTGCAAAACTGGTGTCTTTGTTGATGTTGATCCGCCCGATCGGATCCATTACTATGCCAAGCTTTATCGCCATTCGCTCCACCGCCGCACGACTGTGAGTATTGCTCTGATTACGACCGGATCAAATACATATACGATCATCCCCTATTACCTATTATAGTGTTTCCAACCTCCTCATGCCGATCACTCAACTTCTCCTGTGACAACATAGCGGTTAGAGTCATGGATCGTACAAAAGTGCGCGTAACTTTGCAAAAAAGCCGGGCAGGTCCGGGCTTGGCGCATGAAGTGGGCATGCTGCCTCAAGAGTGATCGAGGCAGAGGGAATGCTGGATCGAAAGGAGTGGTCCGCAGGCGCACGGTACCAGACAGGGCTTTTATTCCAGCGGTGCAGGCTGCCACATACCTGAGGCAGCACGGAGCGAAATGAAGAACCACCTCGGAACGAGTGATCCGAGGCGGTTGAGTCTCACATGTTGTATCCGGTCTCTTCGTGCAGAACGACATCCAGACCCTGGGTCTCCTCATCCGGAGTGACTCTCAAGCCGAGCGTCGCATCGATCAGCTTGAGCGCAACGAAGCTGAACAGGCCGCTCCATAGCAAGGTCGCACCAATGCCCGTGAGCTGAGTGAGCAGCTGATCGCCTATCGTCACGCCATCGGGCAGACCCGCGCCGCCCAACGAACCGGCGACGAACACACCGGTCAGAAACGTACCGATGATGCCGCCGATGCCGTGCACTGGAAACACATCCAGCGAGTCGTCGATCTTGAGAACCCGTTTGATCACCTGCGTGGCGACAAAACAGGCCGCTCCGGCGACGGAGCCGATCGCCAGCGCACCGATCGGTCCGACGAACCCCGAAGCCGGCGTAATGGTTCCCAAACCGGCCACCATGCCGGTAACGATGCCCAGTACGCTCGGTTTGCCAAAGCGCGCCCATTCGATGAACATCCACACCAGGGCACCGGATGCCGCGCCGATATGGGTCACCAGCATCGCCATGCCGGCAGAGCCGTTCGCTGCCAGTGCACTGCCGGCATTGAAGCCGAACCAGCCGACCCAGAGCATCCCGGCGCCCGCCACCGTCATGGTGAGGTTATGCGGCGGCATGGCGGTGCCCGGGAATCCTCTGCGGCGCCCAAGCACCAGCGCCGTCACCAATGCGGCAACACCGGCGTTGATATGAACCACAGACCCTCCGGCAAAGTCCAGGAAGCCGCGTTCAGCGAGCCAGCCGCCGCCCCAGACCCAATGACAGACAGGCGCATAGACGCCGATCAGCCAGAGCACGCTGAACCAGATCATGGCCGAAAATTTCATGCGCTCGGCAAAGCCGCCGACGATCAGCGCCGGAGTGATGATCGCAAAGGTCATCTGAAACATGAAAAAGACCGTTTCCGGGATGTCACCGGTCACGCTGTCGGTTCCGACTCCGCTCAGAAATACCTTGGAAAAACCGCCGACTAAGGCAGGCCAGGAACCTCCTTCGCCAAACGCCAGGCTATACACGCCCGCGAGCCATAACACCGAAACCAGACAGGTAATCACAAAGCACTGCATCAGCACCGACAGTACGTTTTTGCTTCGAACCAGACCGGCATAAAACAGCGACAAACCCGGGATGGTCATAAACAGCACCAGTGCTGTCGATGTCAATATCCAGGCGGTATTGGCCTGATTGATTTCAGCCGCGCCGGCGAGCGACGGCACAAACCATAACAGGGTGACGGGCGGTACCACTTTGGTTATTATTATCATTTTTTCTCCCCGATCATACGCCTACAAGGCGTCTTCGCCGACTTCGCCAGTACGAATGCGGATCACCTGTTCCAGCGGGGAGACAAAAATCTTGCCGTCTCCTATCTTGCCGGTGTTGGCCGTTTTGATAACGGCCTCGATCACCTGCTCAACAGCCTTATCCGCAACTGCCACTTCCAGTTTGACCTTGGGCAGGAAATCGACGACATATTCCGCCCCACGGTACAGTTCGGTATGGCCTTTCTGTCTGCCGAATCCCTTGACCTCGGTGACGGTTACTCCTGCGATGCCGATTTCCGACAGCGCTTCCCGCACATCATCCAGCTTGAAAGGTTTGATAATTGCCGTAACTAGTTTCATCGTTCACCCCCTGATGGTTCTTTTTGTATTTGAGGCGATAGTGTAGCAATCATCGAGCGATTGATAAATGTGCAGAGCGGCTGCAGCCGCACAATTTTTGTGCATCCCTTGCATCTCGGGGGGCCGGCAGGCGCTTGGCAATCGCCCTGCTGCCTTGCCCCGGGTGCGTAGAGCCTACTTGTCTTCCGCTCAAAATAAAAACGGGCGCCGATGGCGCCCGTTTCCTGACGGTATCGCTGACCCTCTATTTTCCGCTTCCGGCACTGCCGACGAATTCCGGATAGGCTTCCATCCCGCATTCGGAATAATCCACACCGGCATATTCGTCTTCTTCGCTAACCCGAATCCCCATAACAGCTTTGATAATGAACCAGGTAATGATGCTGGCGACGAAGACAAAGCCGAAGATCGTCGCAATGCCTATCAGCTGGGCTTTGAAGCTTGCATCCGGATTCGAGAAGACGACAGCAATCAGGCCCCAGATGCCGATCACGCCATGCACCGAAATCGCACCAACGGGATCATCCAGCTTGAGTTTGTCCAGCGTGATGATCGAGAGGACAACCAGAACACCACCGATCATGCCGATGATGGTCGCCAGCAGCGGCGTCGGCGTCAAAGGTTCCGCGGTAATGGCAACCAGACCGGCCAATGCACCGTTCAGCGCCATCGTCAAATCCGCCTTGCCGAAGATGACGCGAGCGCTGATCAAAGCGGCGATGACGCCTCCGGCAGCGGCTGTATTGGTATTGACGAACACCATTGCAACTGCGTTGGCCTCGCCGATGTCGGAGATCTTCAGCTCCGAGCCGCCGTTGAAACCAAACCAGCCCAGCCATAAGATAAAGGTACCCAGGGTCGCCAGCGGCAGATTGGCGCCCGGGATGGGATAGATCTCACCTTTTGGGCCGTATTTTCCTTTCCTGGCACCCAGCAGCAGTACGCCGCAGAAGGCTGCCGTTGCACCGCACAGGTGCACGACGCCGGAACCGGCGAAATCGAGGAAGCCCAATTCGTCGAGAAAGCCGCCGCCCCATTTCCAGTAGCCCTGCAAAGGATAGATAAACCCAGTCATGACGACGGCAAAGACCAGAAAGGCCCACAACTTCATGCGTTCGGCAATCGCTCCGGACACGATTGACATTGCGGTGGCAACGAATACCACCTGGAAGAAAAAATCGGCCATCTTCGAATAATAGGTTTCACCCTGACTGCTGACGACCTCTTCCACCGTATTGTCGGCTCCGAGAAGAAAGCTGATGCCCGGCCAGACGCTGTTGACCGCCTCATCGGGATACATGATATCGTATCCGACCAGCATGAACATCACAGACGCAATGGCGTACAGCGCGATGTTCTTGGTCAGAATTTCCGCTGTATTTTTCGCCCGCACCAGCCCGGCTTCGAGCATGGAAAAGCCGGCCGCCATCCACATCACCAGTGCACCGGTCATCAGGAAGTAAAATGTGTCGAGTGCATAACTGAGTTCCAACAACTGTTTGGCCTCGGCAAATCGACCACCCGTGATGACTTGTTCAATTTCTATAATATCCACAACTTAGCCCCCTTAATTTCTTGTTCTCAGACCGACACATCGATTGCCGGCCAAAGTCTCGGATTAACTTAATGATCGCTCGGCTTTATAATGCGTCTTTACCTGTTTCGCCGGTACGTATCCGGATCACCTGTTCGAGCGTCGAAACGAAAATTTTTCCATCGCCGATTTTTCCTGTATTGGCCGCTTGCGTAATCGTGTCGATGACGGCTTCCACCTGTTCGTCCGCGATGGCAATTTCCATTTTGATCTTGGGCAAAAAATCAACCACATATTCGGCGCCGCGATACAACTCCGTGTGCCCTTTCTGTCTGCCGAATCCTTTTACTTCGGTGACCGTGATCCCCGTAATGCCAATATCGGACAATGCTTCGCGCACATCATCCAACTTGAATGGTTTAAGTATTGCTGTTACCAGTTTCATCAATTTCTCCCATGGCGTTGCTGTCCGACCGGAACATTCTAAACGTTTCCAGTCATTCAATCGGTTAAAATAGGCAATGCTCACTGTGAGAATGGAAAGCAGAAACCATGCCGAAAACGTGAGCCGAAACACGTTTCGTTGCCGGCATCCATGCGCCTTTTTCCCCGTACATGCCGCAAAGGACAAGGCGCCAAACAGTCACGGCCATCCACCGCAGAAATGTTAGAATCACCGATGGTCGACACGGATATGAAAAAAGGATGTTAAAACGAATGAAGGTAACATCCGTCAGCGATCGTCATGGTGCGCCTCAAGAGATCGAGCGCACCATTGTTGTGCATACGGCACCATGAATTCCTTCTGGACGCCACTTTCAAAACCGCTATTCTTAATAGAGACTATGTTTGATCCAAAATCAATCGATGAACTCGCACAGCGTCTGACGGATGCCATGCCGCCGGCATTCCAGCATCTGCGCGCCGACATGGAAAAGAATTTTCATGCGATTCTGCAAAGCACGTTTACCAAGATGAACCTGGTGGGACGTGAAGAGTTCGACGTCCAGAGTGCCGTGCTGGCTCGGACCCGCGAAAAACTGGAAGCTCTTGAAAAGCAGGTGGCGCTTCTGGAAGAGAAGGTTCTGAACAAATAAGACCGGCTCCATGTCGCTGGCCATTGTCTACAGCCGCGCACGGCAGGGCATACACGCGCCGCTGGTGACTGTCGAGGTGCACATCTCCAATGGCCTTCCCAGCCTCTCCATCGTCGGTTTGCCGGAAGCTGCCGTCAAAGAGAGTAAAGACCGGGTTCGCAGCGCGCTGCTCAACTCCCGGTTCGAGTTCCCGAAACAGCGCATCACCGTCAATCTGGCTCCCGCCGATCTTCCCAAAGAAGGCGGCCGCTTCGATCTGCCGATTGCGCTGGGGATCCTGGCAGCATCGAAACAGATCAAGGCGGACCGGTTGGATCAGTACGAATGCATCGGCGAGTTGTCGCTTGGCGGCGAACTGCGAACCGTACAGGGCGTGCTGCCGGTGTCGATTCAGGCGCGGCAGGCACAGCGGCAGCTGATCGTGCCCTCGGGCAATGAGCAGGAAGCTGTGTTGGTCGGCGATGCCCGGGTTCTGCCGTCGGCTCATCTGCTGCAGGTCTGTGCCCACCTGAACGAACAGCAGCCGATCACTCCTGCCAGTCGGTTAGCGGGCGAGTCGACCGACATGGAAGCGGTCGATTTTGCCGATGTGCACGGACAATATCAGGCGAAGCGGACGTTCGAAGTCGCGGCGGCAGGGATGCACAACCTTCTTATGCTGGGACCGCCAGGCACCGGAAAATCGATGCTGGCGGTGCGCCTGCCGACCATTCTGCCGCGGCTGAGTGAGCAGCAGGCTCTGGAAAGCGCCGCTGTCGCCTCCGTCAGCGCGATCCCACTGGACCCGAAAAACTGGCGCAAACCGCCGTTCCGCGCTCCCCACCATACGGCATCGGCCCCGGCGCTGGTCGGCGGTGGCAGCAATCCGAAGCCCGGCGAAATCTCGTTGGCGCACCACGGCACTCTGTTTCTGGATGAGTTGCCTGAGTTCGACAGGAAAGTGCTGGAGGTGCTGCGTGAACCGCTGGAAACCGGGCAGATCACCATATCCCGCGCCGCCCAGCAAGTGGATTTCCCCGCCCGTTTTCAGCTGATCGCCGCCATGAATCCCTGCCCTTGCGGTTACCTCGGCGATCCATCCGGACGCTGCCACTGTACCGTGGAGCAAGTGCACCGCTATCGCGCCCGCCTGTCGGGCCCGTTGCTGGATCGCATCGATATTCATGTCGATGTACCGCGCATTCCGCTCGAGGTCCTGCGCAACAGCCAATCGAACGGCGAAGAGAAGAGTGCAGCGATTCAGGCCCGTGTGGTCAAGGCGCGAGATCGGGCTCTGGCCCGCAGCGGGCAGCCAAATGCAGCGATCACGCCGGCACAGATCAAGACCTTCTGCCGGCTCGATGCGACCGGAAATGAGCTGCTGGAGCAGGCGATGAACCAACTCGGCCTCTCCCACCGCGCCTACCACAGAATTCTGAAGCTGGCCCGCACGATTGCCGACTTGGCGGCCTCCGATGACATCGAGGTGCCCCACCTCAGCGAAGCGATCGCTTATCGAAAGCTGGACAGAACGGCATGAACCGGCATCCATTCACTCCCCTGTCGCTAATCGATCTCTGTCAATGGAAAACATCCGCAAGCGACCAACGGTTCCGCAGTTCCCTCGGCGGCCGGGTGAGGGGATCGGAATAATGACTATGACCGCTCCCATCAAACGCTGCCGGTGGGCCGACGATGCTTCCCCTGAAATGATTCGATACCATGACGAGGAGTGGGGGGTTCCGGCCTGCGACGACCGCCACCCGCAGTGCCGCTCCTGTGCGACCGATGGCTGAGTGCCCCCCTTCCTTGAATCCCCAGCAGCAGGCGGCGGTCAAAAACATGGACAACCCTTTGCTGGTGCTCGCCGGCGCCGGCAGCGGCAAAACGCGGGTGATCACCGAAAAGATCGCGTACCTGATCGGGCAGGGTCTGCCGGCGTGGCACATCGCCGCGGTCACATTCACCAACAAGGCGGCGCGCGAGATGAAAGTCCGCGCCGGCGCTCTGCTCGACGACAAAAAGATACGGGGGCTGCGCGTTTCCACGTTTCATGCGCTCGGGCTGGATATCCTGCGCCGGGAGCACGCGGCCCTGGGCTTCAAATCGGCCATCTCCATTTTCGACGAACAGGACCGGACCGCGCTGCTGCGGGAGTTGATCAAGCAGAACCCGGATGCTGTCGACAGCGACCCGGTCGAGGCCCACTCATGGCAGATCAGCCGCTGGAAGAATGCCTTCGTCACCGCGCAGCAGGCCTGTCGGCTCGATGATCCGGAACTTGCCGAAGCCGCCCGCCTCTATGGCGATTACACGCGCCAGATGAAAGCCTACAATGCGGTCGATTTCGACGATCTGATCCTGCTGCCGGTACTGCTGTTCCAGGAGCAGCCCGAGCTGCTCGAGAAATGGTGCAACCGGATTCGTTATCTGCTGGTGGACGAATATCAGGACACCAATCTCACCCAATACCAGCTGATCAAACTGCTGGCAGGGTCGATCGGCCGCTTGACCGTGGTCGGCGACGACGACCAGTCGATCTATGCCTGGCGCGGCGCCCATCCGGAAAACCTCGTGCAGCTGCAGAAAGACTACCCCCGCCTGCAGGTCATCAAGCTGGAGCAGAACTATCGTTCTTCCGGGCGCATTCTCAAGGCCGCCAACCAGCTGATTGCCAATAATCCGCATCTGTTCGAAAAGCGTTTGTGGAGCAATCACGGGCCCGGCGAACCCCTGCGCGTCCTCAGCCATGGCGACGAAATCACCGAAGCGCGGCAGATCGCTTCCGAAATCGTCCATCATCGCTTCAAAACCGGCAGCCGCTACCGTGACTATGCCATCCTCTACCGCGGCAATCATCAGTCGAGGCTGTTCGAGCGCACACTGCGTGAATACGACATTCCCTACAACTTGAGCGGCGGCACCTCCTTTTTCGCTTATGCGGAGGTCAAAGACATACTCGCCTACCTGCGCCTGCTTACCAACCCCGACGATGACAGCGCTTTTTTGCGCATCATCAACACGCCGCGCCGGGAGATCGGCACCGGCACGCTGGAAAAGCTGGGACAGTATGCCAACCGGCGTCATATCGGCCTGTTCCCGGCCTGCTTCGAGCTGGGGTTGGAGCAGCAGCTCCCCGAACGCGCGGTCCAGCGGCTGCGCCGTTTCTGCGAATGGCTCGTCGATACCGCCGACCGAGCCGAGCGCGGCGATACCTTCGCCGTGATTCGGGAGTTCATCGACAGGCTCGGCTACGAGCAGTGGCTAAAAGAAAGCAGCAAAACCGAACGGGCGGCGCAGAGAAAAATCGCCAACGTGCATGAGTTGATCGGCTGGATGCAGCGCCTGACGGACCAGGAGGAGAAGCATCCTCCTTTGAGCGACTTGGTCGCCAAAGTCATGCTGTTCGATATCCTGGAGCGAAACCAGGAAGAAAACGTCTCGGACCGGGTCAACCTGATGACTCTGCACGCCGCCAAGGGGCTGGAGTTTCCCTATGTGTTTCTGATCGGCATGGAAGAGAACCTGTTGCCGCATCAAACCAGCATCGAAGAGAACAACATCGAAGAAGAGCGCCGCCTGGCCTATGTCGGCATCACCCGTGCGCAAAAACAGGTGACATTCAGTTACTGCACGCGCCGCAAACGCTACGGCGAAATGACCGACTGCACGCCCAGCCGCTTTCTCGACGAACTGCCGGCGGAAGAACTGGAATGGAGCGGCAAACAATCGATCGACCCGGAAGAGAAGAAGGAGCGCGGCATGGCCAGCCTTGCGCAACTGCGGGATTTGTTAACCGAGCAATAAAAGAGTAATATGAAGGTGTCCCCACGCGCCCGTAGCTCAGCTGGATAGAGTGTCGGCCTCCGAAGCCGAAGGTCACAGGTTCGACTCCTGTCGGGCGCGCCAAATCTCTGTTTCATACAATCCCATAATGTCCACAAGCCCGCGTCACTGCGGGCTTTTTTGTGTCTTGGTTGTCCCATGTTGTCCAGCGATGCCTATTGACATACCACACTAAATCGGGGTAACTTTCGGGGGTAACAGTCAACCAGCAAGATGAGTTACCACAAATGCTATCCAGCACCAAGATAAAACAGGCAAAATCGCGCGAAAAGCAGTACAAGCTTTATGACGCCAAGGGTTTGTTTGTAATCGTTACCCCAAAGGGCGGTAAGTGGTAGCGACTCAAATACACATTCGGCGGCAAACAGAAGACTATCTCACTCAGCGTCTATCCGGACGTTTCGTTAAGCCAGGCACGGGCACGTCGGGATGAGGCAAGACAAAAGCTTGCGTCAGGCGTCGATCCGAGTGTCGCTCGAATGTCCGAAAAGCCGGATACATTCGAGGCCGTGGCGCACGAATGGCACCTTAAGCATACGCCGACCTGGAAAGCCGATCACGCCAAATGGATCATGCGATGCCTTGAGCGGGATGCCCTTCCCTGGCTTGGCAGCTATCCCATTGGTGATATTACCGCGCCGATGCTGTTGAGCGTGTTGCGTCGGATCGAGAACCGAGGCGCACTTGAGACTGCACACAAGATCAAAAATTGGTGTGGCAATGTCTTCAAGGTATGGTGTGGCGACCGGACGATGTGAGCGTGATCCGTCGGCTGATCTGCGTGGTGCGCTGCCGCCGGTCAAAAGCAAGCGGTTTGCGAACATAACCGATCCAAAGGCAATCGGGCAGTTGCTGCGCGACCTGGATGGCTATCAAGGGTCTTTCGTGACGATTTGCGCATTAAAGCTTGCACTTCTGGTGTTCGTTCGTCCGGGCGAATTGAGACATGCCGAGTGGTCCGAAATCAATCTTGATGAGGCTGAATGGCGAATACCTAGGAGGCTGTCCGAGAATAGCGATCGTAGCGAGGGTGAGACTGATTGAGTCAGATTTTTCGATCATTTGAGGCGAATAGTGGGCCTATTTAACGAAAATGATCGGGAAATCTGGCCAATCAGGCTCGCCCGCAGTAGATCAGTCTATTCTCGGACAGCCTCCTAGCGACAAGATGAAAATGAATCAGATGCACATTGTGCCGCTGTCGAGACAGGCGGTCGAGATATTGAGCGAGCTGCACCCGCTTACCGGCGGTAAATATCTATTCCCCAGCGTCCACAGCAAGGATAGGCCAATGAGTGAAAATACCATTCTGGCGGCGCTGCGGCGGTTGGGATACACCAAAGAGAAAATGACGGGGCATGGGTTCAGGTCTATGGCGTCCACGATCCTGAATGAGCAGGGCTGGAACCGTGACGCGATCGAACGACAACTTGCCCACGCCGAGCGCGACGCGGTACGGGCCGCCTACAACTACGCGGAACACCTGCCAGAGCGCAGGAAAATGATGCAGGCCTGGGCGGATTATCTGGACGGTCTAAGGAAAGGTGCCGATGTATTGCCGATCCGCAAACTTTTATAACCGAGTTACGCCACGTCTAGGCCGACGGGCCGAAAGCCGGGAAACCCTTGCCCGGTTGGCGTGGCTTCTATTACAAGGGAAACGTTAAAGGGAACGCGATAATGAATGATTCTGAAATTGATCCTCTATGGTACCTAAGCGATGAGCTTACGGTAGAATAGGCTGCAGCATTGATTGTCGGATATAATCCTACCGATGTGTGCTTGAACGATAGAAATTTTGAGAGAGACTATTCTGACGTGTATGCGGCGAAATCCGCGCTGATGAATTCGATCAACGCGGGAAGGCTTAAAGCAACCATGCGACACAACGCATACACGGCGGGATGGGATCAATATCCGAACGTGGGCGAAACCTGTTACGAGTTAATATTTTGTCCGGTTTTGTAGCAAATAAACTGTCCGGTTTATGTGAACTCGAAAGGAGGGGGCATGAGCCGGGCCAGATGGCTACAGGAAACACGACAAATGCGATTCGAAGATG
>Ga0209633_10002247_pt1 | contig 18920 bp, 20 predicted proteins | sample Cruoilmetagenom1_FD_187290 | JGI IMG/M metagenome (GOLD analysis project Ga0209633, IMG submission 187290) | Oil polluted marine microbial communities from Coal Oil Point, Santa Barbara, California, USA - Sample 1 (SPAdes) (version 2) | ecosystem: Environmental > Aquatic > Marine > Oil seeps ... | reverse complement strand
GCTTTAATGTTATAATCAAAATACCGCAAAGAATTATCTTCGTTTAAAATCTTGTTCGAAGGAGAATTTTGAAATATTTTCTCTGCATAATTTTTATAAGTGCGTGATTCAATAATATCTGTTAAAGACCTTCTAGCCGAAAATAAGATGCTTAATTTATTTTTAATAATAGGTGCAATGATAAAAGCATCAGCGTTTAAAAAATTTAAACCAAAACCTCCATTAAAATTATTGACAACTTTATTTGGAGTTTGTATGTCAATAATACTTGATACTCGATCTCCATATTTCGCATCTGTTCCTTTATTGATAAATTGTGTGTTTTGTGATAAATAAGGGTTGAAAGCAGAAATAGAACCAAAGAGGTGACCACTGTGATACATTTTTATTCCATCCCATAAAATAAGATTTTGATCTGGACTTCCGCCTCTTACGTGAATATCTGTTGCAGTTTCATTGATACTAATAACGCCAGGTAATAGTTGAAGACTTTGAAATACATCAGGTTCAGTAATACCTGGTAAAATATCTAACTTTTTTGGTGTTATATGAAAAGAACCATCTTTTTGTTTCTCAATTCCTGGTGTGAGATAATTTTTTAAAACAATTTCATTTAATAGTTGGGATTTACTTTTTTCAATAATTCTATTTTGAATAATAATATTTCTTTCGGAAATAATTTCAAATACAAAGTCTGTTTTTTTATTTAAGATGTTAATGGTTTGTGATAAGGTTTCATTATTTAATTGCAAGGTTATTTTTTCTGTAGAGACAACACTATCATTATATGAAAAACGTACATCAAAAGTATTTTCTAACTGTTTTAGCACTGAAGTTAATGCTACTTTTTTTACCTCAAGAGATATTGTTTTATCTTGAGCATAACTATTAAATATTTGCATAAAGAATAAACAACAAAAAAAAAGATATCGCATTTATTTTTTTAACAAAAATACCTTTTTATTTTCTATTGTAAAATCAATATTCATAGGTGAGAAAACAGATTTTAATGCAATATTTAAATCGTTATAACTAAAACTACCTGTAAAAATTTGTGAAGTATCTATGTTGTTTTCAATAATTTCAATTCCAAATTGATTTTCTAAACTTTGTATAACAATACTTAAATGGGCACTTTTAAAATTTGATTCACCTTGCAACCAAGATGGTTTGTTATTGTTAAAATCCCATTGTTCAATTTTTGTATTGTTGTTTTGGTAAGCTTTCCCTTTTGTTAAGTATATAGTGTCTTTATTTTGAATCACCATTACTTTGCCTTCAAAACATTTTACAGAAAAATAATTGTCTTGTGCATTTACATTAAATTGAGTTCCAAGAACAGTAACGCTTCCGTTACTAGTATTTACTCTAAAAGTTTTCCCTTTTTTAACTTTGAAAAAAGCTTCTCCATTTAATGTTAATTCTCTTTTATTTTTCCATTTTTTAGGAAAACTAAGTAAAGATTTAGAGTTTAACATGGCTTGTGAACCATCGCTTAACACAATAGTTTTTTGCTCGCCAAAATTAGTTTTAGCAATTGTTGGTAAAGATGCATAGTAAAAATAGCTGGAAAAAATTATTAAAACAATTGCGGCAGCAGCAGAAAACCACCTTAAAGAAATTACTCTCTTTTCTTTTTTAAGAAGACTTTTACTAATTTTTTGATACAATTTATCTTTTTCAAAAGTAGGAGTTTCAAAAAACTCTAATCCCTTTTTGATTTTCTCATAAGCTTGAAAATCTTTAACAGAAACGAGAGATTTTAATTCATTATCAGAAATTTCATCACTAAGCCATTTGGCTAGAAACGGATCTTTATTTTCTTTTTGAAAACTCATTTTTTTCTGATTCTTTTAATTAAAACGTTTTATTAGTTAAATACCCTAATAGCAATAAACTATTTTAAATGTTTCCGATGTCTTTTCTAACTATTTTTAAGGCATTGTGCATTCTTTTTTCGACTGCTTTAACAGATATATTTAGCATGTTAGCTATCTCTTTATAAGTTTTCTTATCAATTCTGTTTAATAAAAACACCTCTCTTTGCTTATCAGGTAAACTTCCGATAGTTTTTTGAAGTTTAACCATAAATTCTTTTTCTTCAATTACAAATTCTGGAGTTTCAATGTTGAGCTTACCATGTTTACTATTTTGATATTTTAATACAACTTTATCATGCCTTTTTACATCAATAAACATATTTGACGCTACTGAAAAAAGATATGCTTTTGCTTTATCGAAAATTATTTTGGCACAATTGTTCCACAATTTTATAAAAGATTCTTGAACGATATCTTCTGCAGTTTGTTTATCTCCAAATTTGTAAAACAAATAATTGTATAAACCATTTGCTTGAGCATTATAAATGCTGCTATAAACTTCAGGCTTACAAACATCATGTTTATTCATAAATAAAATATCTTTGACAAAAATAGAAAATAAAAGTAGGGTAAACTTATTCTAATTCGTTTTGATAAAAAACATACATATGAAAAAAATAATATTTATAGGAGTCTTTCTTTTTATATCAATAAATGTGTCTGGGCAAACATGGTTGTCAAATTACGACGAAACAATAGCCCAAGCTCAAAAAGAAAACAAAAATATAATTATGGTCTTTGCTGGTACAGATTGGTGCGCGCCTTGTATAAAATTAGAAAAATACATCTGGGAAAGTGAAGATTTTAAAAAATATGCTAAAGATAATTGGGTGTTGTTAAAGTTAGATTTCCCTAAAAGAAAGGCTAATAAATTACCTAAAGAACAACAAAATCATAATGATGAACTAGCCGAAAAATACAACAATAAGGGCTATTTTCCTTTGGTTTTAGTTTTAGATAAAAATGGAACAGTACTTGGAGAAACGGGGTATAAGAAAATTACAGCACAAGAATACATAAATGAGCTAATTGCCTTTGAAAAATGAAAAAAACTTTAATATTTATTTTTTTATTCATGTTTTTAGTTTCTGCAGTAGCACAAGAAAAAAAATATGACCGTACGCTAAAATTAATGGGTAGTAGGTTTGATATTTCTGTGATTGCTACTTCAGAACAGGATGCTAATAATTATATTGATTTGGCTATTGCCGAAATTGAACGCATTGAAAATTTAATTTCTTCTTGGAATGGGCATTCAGAAACTTCAAAAATTAATCAAAATGCAGGAATAAAACCTGTAAAAGTTAGTGCAGAATTATTCGATTTTATCCATAGATCGTTACAGATATCAAAAATTACTGAAGGTGCTTTTGATATATCTTATGCCTCTATGGATAATATTTGGAAATTTGATGGGAGTATGACCAAAATGCCTTCCGCAGAAGCGATAAAAAAGTCAGTAGAAAAAGTGGGTTACCATAATATTGTTTTAGATTATAACAAGCAAACCGTCTTTCTAAAAGTCAAAGGAATGAAAATAGGTTTTGGGGCTATTGGTAAAGGTTACGCAGCAGATATGGCAAAAAAATTACTCCAAAACCGTGGTGTAAAAGCAGGGTTGATAAATGCATCAGGAGATTTAAATTGTTGGGGCAAACAACCAGACGGAATAAGTTGGAAAGTAGGAATTACGAATCCTTTAAATAAAAACAAAATGTATTCTTGGTTTGATTTAGATAATCAGGCAGTTGTAACATCTGGTAATTACGAGAAGTTTGTTCAATTTGATGAAAAAAAATATAGTCATATAATTAATCCAAAAACAGGATATCCGGCAAATGGGATAATTAGTGCAACTGTTTTTGCACCCAAAGCAGAATTGGCTGATGCATTGGCAACTTCGGTTTTTGTTATTGGAACTTCTGTGGGAATAGATATGATTAACCAAATAAAAGGTGTAGAATGTATTATTATTGATGATGAAAATAAAGTACACTCTTCTAAAGGAATTCAATTAAAAAATTAAAAAGATAGATATGAAAATTTTAATAGCTCTTTTATTAATCATGATGATTTCTTCCTGTGCAACAGTAAAAGAATATCAAAAAATGAATATCAATGATCCAGATATGGCTTTGTCAGTTCAAAAAATTGAAAAATATGAAACGACTTTTCAAACCTATAGAGAAGCAGCAGCTGGTGCCAATGGTGGTAAAACAGGTGGTGGTTGTGGTTGTAATTAAAAATTTTAAAGATGAAATTTAAAATAATTTTTGTTTTTGCTTTATTTTGGACAGTTTTTTTAACTGCGCAAGAAACAAATGCTTACCAAAAAAAAGTGCTAGAATCTACCGAAGTGGATGTTTTGATGAGTTATTATGCTCAAGATGGAATTCATTCATCTGTAGCAGGAGGAGATGGTACAGAAGAGTTAACCGATTTTACTTCGTCAATTGTTATAAGTTTACCTGTTAAAAACAATAATGTTTTAACAGTTGATATTGGTATTTCGGCGTATACTTCGGCATCTTCGAGTAATATTAATCCGTTTGATAGATCCGGAGCTTCAAAAGATGAAGATGATGATGATGATGACGAAGAAGAAGATGATAAATTATCTATGGATAAAGGTGTTGATGAAGGAGGAGCTAACCCTTGGTATGCATCTTCAGGTGCTTCAATGAGTGATGTTTTGGTTCATGGTTCTGCCAATTATGCACATAGTTCAGAAGATAGAAATACCATTGTTAGTGGTAATATTGGTTTTTCAACCGAATATGATTATTTTTCTATTGGAGTCGGAGGAGCTTATACGAAACTTTTGAATAATAAAAATACAGAATTGAGTTTTAAAGCTCAAATTTATTTTGATAAATGGAGATCTATATATCCTACCGAGTTAGATTCTTATTTCGAAGACGGCTTAGATGATGGTTTTTTTGAAGATGTAGATATTATTGGTGATCCCAATTATCCAGGTGTAGAATATAATCCGTCTAACTTTTCTTTAAATACTGATGAGCACAGAAACTCTTATGCATTGTCGGCTAGTTTTTCTCAAATATTAACCAAAAGTATTCAAGCTTCTGTATTTTTTGATGTTATTATGCAAGAAGGTTTATTATCAACACCATACCATCGTGTTTATTTTGCGGATAAGCCAGATTTTTATATTGAGCAATTTCAATTGGCAGATGATAATGAAAAATTACCTACAAATAGATTTAAACTACCTATAGGAACTCGATTTAATTTTTACCTCAACGAGCGTTTTGTATTGAGAACATATTATCGATATTATTACGATGATTGGGGAGTTACGGCACATACCGCAAGTGTTGAATTGCCAATAAAAATCGGACAAAAATTTACAATAACTCCAATGTATCGTTATTATAATCAAACAGAGGCAGATTATTTTGCGCCTAAAGAAGTGCATTTATCAACGCAAAAATATTATACTTCAGATTATGATTTATCCGCATTCGATGCAAACCAATATGGAGTTGGATTAAAGTATACAGATATTTTTACCAAAGCTAAAATATGGAAATTTGGATTGAAAAATATAGAATTAAGATATAATCATTACAACCGTAGCAACGACTTAACTGCCGACATTGTCACTTTTGGGATTAAATTTGTTGATTAAATTTTATTTAACCTCAGATAAATCATTTAAAAAATAATTATAAGATATCGTTAACAGCAAAATATACAAAGCAGATGAAACACCTATAATAACATTATAAAAAGGAGGAACGGTTAATGAGATTCTAATCAATAATGTGGCTAATACAAAAGCAGAGTATCTAAATATTTTTAAATAGTTTAATGTGTATCTTAAAGCAATTAATAAGATAATAATATCACTAAAAATTAGTACAGAATAAAATAAATGAAAAGAGTGTAAGTATGATCCTGTTTCTATAAGAAATTTTGTATCATAAATTCCAACTCCAATAAAGGCAACCATTAATAATAACCCTAATAATTTTTTTGTTTGAATAAATTCATTTTGATCGCTTTCAGAATCGGTTAATCTATTGTGTTTCTGTAACCTATAGTTAAATCCTAAAATAACGAATATAACTAATGAGCCTACAGCATAAGCGAACAAATTGATCAACGAATCGGTCATTGTATACCACTCAAAATCTTTAATATGGCTTATTTCTTTAAAACCCGACCTAATAAAAATAAGGGATAGTACTTCAAATTGTTTACCAACAGATTTTGCTACAGACTTAGGTAAAACAAAAATTAAACTTAAAAGTTCTAAAATTAATAATAGGGTAAAAGCTATCTCAATTGCAAAAAAAGGATTAGAAAAAAAGTCATCTAGTTTTCCTAAAGAAATTAATTTATTTCTATCTAGATAACTTATAATTACACTTAATACAAATATTATTACTAACGCATTGCTAATAAATTTATTAAATTTTGAGTTCTCCCATATTTTTTGAAATTTATCAAAAATGTATTCCGATAGATGTAAAATTCTTGAGACCATTGAATGATTATAATTTTATAAATATAAAGTTATAAAACTAATATTAGAAATTCTTTTATTTTTAATAGATTTACCTTAAATTAATTCTTAAATATATTATCATGAAAATATCAGTACTTTTTGTATTATTATTTGCAATTGGGATTCAAGCACAAAATGAAAAAACATCTAAATTGATTGACAATATTGAGTCAAAAGTTATAGATTGGAGGAGAGATTTTCATGAAAACCCAGAACTATCCAATAGAGAATTTGAAACTGCAAAAAAAATTGCTGCTCATTTAAAAAGTTTGGGTATCGAAGTTCAGACAGGTGTGGCTCACACAGGTGTTGTTGGAATTTTAAAAGGAGGTAAACCTGGGCCGGTAGTTGCTCTACGTGCAGATATAGATGCTTTACCAGTTACCGAAAGAGTAGATGTTCCTTTTGCCTCAAAAGTAAAAAATACTTATAATGGAATTGAAACAGGTGTGATGCATGCTTGTGGACATGATGCGCATACTGCTATTCTAATGGGAACAGCAGAGGTGTTGAGCAAAACTAAAAAAGACTTAAAAGGAACTGTAAAATTTATTTTTCAACCAGCAGAAGAAGGAACTCCACCTGGTGAAGAGGGAGGAGCTAAAATGATGGTAAAAGAAGGTGTTTTAAAAAATCCGGATGTAGATGTAATTTTTGGATTACATATGGGTGCGGGATTTGATGTGGGTAAAATAACGTATAAACCTGGAGGTACAATGGCTGCGGCGCAACGTTTTGTAATAAAAGTTCATGGTAAACAAACTCATGGTTCCAGACCATGGGGAGGTATTGACCCAATAGTTGTTTCAGCTCAAATTATTAATGGTTTGCAAACTATTATTAGCAGAGATACTGATCTAACTAAAGAAGCCGCAGTAATAACAGTTGGATTAATTAGAGGAGGTGTTCGTAACAATATCATTCCTGAAGAAGTTGAAATGATTGGCACTATTAGGACCTTAGACCCTGGGATGCAAAAAAAATTAAATGAAATGATGATTTTCCGCGTAAAATCAATTGCGCAAAGTTTTGGTGCCACTGCTGAGATAAATATTGAAGAAGGATATCCTGTTACTTTTAATGATATTGCTTTAACTAAAAAAATGATACCATCATTGCAAAGATCTGCAGGAAAAGAAAATGTGATTCAAATAAAAGCAATTACCGGTGCTGAAGATTTTTCTTTTTACCAAGAAAAAATACCTGGGTTTTATTTCTTTTTAGGAGGAAAACCATTAAATGTAAAGCCACAAGATGCAGCGTCACATCATACACCTGATTTTTTTATTGATGAAAGTGGACTAAAATTAGGAGTGACCTCAATGGTTAACTTAACTCTTGATTATATGGATAGTTATAATAAATAATAAATGTAACTCGAGTTACAATTTGAAATATTTTATGTATGATCTTTGCAAAATCTAAAAACTAAAAAATATATTATGGGATTTTTCAATTTATTTGGTGGTGGTACTAGCACAGTTTCTATTGAAGAGTATTTACAAAAAGGTGCAGTTGTTATTGATGTAAGAACTAAAGAAGAGTTTAACGAAGGACATGTTCATGGATCAAAAAATATACCTTTAAATGAAATTGGTTTTAAAATAGATGAAATTAAAAAATTAAATAAACCAATAATTACTTGTTGTAGAAGTGGCGCTAGAAGCGGATCTGCTGCTAATGTTTTAAATCAAAATGGTATTGACACAATTAATGGAGGGCCTTGGGGTAATGTTGCTAGTTGTGTAAAATAAAAAAATTAAATTGTTGATATTAATTAAAGGAAGTGCTGTGTCACTTCCTTTTTTTATTGAAATTTATTCTCGGGTGTTTAATTTCAACTGCTTCAATCTTCTTATTTAAATTATGGATGAATTCTTTATGTTTTAAGCTGTCTTTTTGAAAAGGTTTATGATCTAAAGATTTTTGAATATTTTCAATTTTTTTCATCAATGGATAAGCTTTTTCATTGATCCAAGATTTTTTAAAAATGTCCCAAATATATTCCATGGCGGTTTCATTTGGATGTAATAAGTCATCTTTATAGAATCGATAATCACGTAAATCATCCATCATTATTTCATACGATGGAAAATAAAAAGTATTTTTCTGATCAATAATTTGTTGAATAGCCGTATGTAAATGTGCTTTACTTTGGGTGTTTTCTATAAAACCATCTCTTACATGACGTACAGGACTTAATGTAAAAAGTATTACTGCTTTTGGATTAAACTGCTTTATTAACGATATAATGTTGTTTAAACTCTCTTTTATTTCATCGATAGACAACAATTCTTTTTTAAATTTATTTTGAGGAATTTTATGACAATTAGCAACTAAATTTTCTGTATCTATAAATCTGTAAACCCATGAAGTTCCTAAAGTAATAAATACATGAGATGCATTTAACAAGGCATGATGTGCTTCTTTAATTTCTGAATTTATTTGAGTTAGTACTTTACCTAAAATTAAAGAAGAGAATTTGGTATGATGGTTTAAACTAAGCCAATACTCTTGGTGATAGTATAAATCGTGTTGATTATACTCTTTATTTTCAATACATTCAGTAACAGCCTTTTCAATAGCTTTTGGGTTAAAGATAATACCATAAGGATTTGAATCGTTTTGAAACTTATAATAACTCAAATGCTTTTCCATATTCTTTGTAAAACATGACCCGAAAAGCACAATATTTGAATTGTAATCAATAGTTTTCTTTTCCTTAGCAATATTTAATTTAGTTCTAAACGCCATTATATATATTATTGGATATAATTTTTCGCATTATTCAAAGCCTCTTTAATTCCATCAGGGTTTTTTCCACCGGCTGTTGCAAAAAAGGCTTGTCCACCACCGCCGCCTTGAATATATTTACCTAGTTCACGAACAATTGTGCCTGCGTTAAGGTTTTTTTCATCTACTAAATTTTTAGAGATATAAACAGTAAGTAAAGCTTTATTATTTATGGATGATCCAGCTATAAAAAACAAGTTATCAATTTTATTAGCAAGGTCAAAGGCTACATTTTTTAATGTATTCGCATCCATGTCCATTTTGGTAGCAATAAAATTAATACCATTAATACTCTCAACATTCTTCAATAAATCACTCTTTAATGAGGAGGCTTTTTCTTTTAAAAGATGATCGATTTCTTTCTTTAATTTGGTGTTTTCATCTTGAAGACTGTTCACCGCTTTTAGTGTGTTAGATGGGTTTTTGAGAAAGCCTTTTATTTGCATTAACTCTTCATCTCGAACTAAAAAATAATCTCTTACGGCATCATAAGTAATTGCTTCAATTCTTCTAATTCCAGATGCAATTGCACTTTCAGTCATTATTTTAAAATGCCAAATGTCACCAGTATTCTTTACGTGTGTACCTCCGCAGAGTTCAACGGATTTTCCATATTTTATTGTTCTAACTGTATCCCCATATTTTTCACCAAATAACATTAGAGCCCCAGTTTTTTTGGCTTTCTCAATAGGAACATTTCTATTTTCTTCTAAATCTATTTTCTCATTAATTCTTGCATTTACAAAATTTTCAATCTCAATAATGTTTTCATGACTTAATTTAGAAAAATGCGAAAAATCAAAACGCAAATTCTTTGAATGTACAGCAGACCCTTTTTGTTCGACATGCTCACCCAATATTGTTCTTAAAGCCTGGTGTAATAAATGCGTAGCCGTATGATTACACATGGTTCTAAAGCGTTGTTTATCATCTACAACTACTTTAAAATTTTGACTTAAATCTTGAGGTAAATTCTTAGTATAGTGCAATATTAAATTGTTCTCTTTTTTAGTGTTAACAATATAAATCACATTTCCGTTTGGTACTTCTAAATACCCCTTGTCACCAACTTGCCCTCCACCTTCAGCATAAAATGGTGTTAGATTAAACACTAGCTGGTACATATCTCCATCTTTTTTTGAAGTCACTTTTCTGTATCGTGTTATTTTTATTTTGGCCTCTAAATGGTCAAATCCAATAAACTCTTCTTCATTATCTTCCTGTAAAACAACCCAATCATCAGTATCCATTGCGGCAGCAGCTCTAGACCTAGATTTTTGTTTTTCCATTTCAATACTAAACTCTTTCTCGTTAAAATCTAAACCTTTTTCTCTAAGAATTAGCGCAGTTAAATCTTTTGGGAAACCATAAGTATCGTACAATTCAAAAGCTTTTTTACCCGAAATAGTATTTTCTTTGGTGTTGTTAATAATAGTATCTAATAAAATCAATCCTTGGTCTAATGTGCGTAAAAATGAATTTTCCTCTTCTTTAATTACATTTTGAATTAATTGTTTTTGAGCAACTATTTCGGGGAAAGTATCACCCATTTGATCAGTCAAAATATAGGTTAACTTATAAATAAATGGATCTTTTTCATTTAAAAATGTAAATCCGTAACGAATAGCACGACGTAAAATTCTTCTAATTACGTAACCAGCACCATTGTTTGAAGGCAATTGACCATCTGCAATAGAAAAAGCTACAGCGCGAACATGATCAGCAATAACCCGAATTGCGATATCTATTTTTTCATCTTTGCCATATGAGGTTTCAGTAATGGTTTCAATCTCTCTTATTATTGGTGTAAAAACATCGGTATCATAATTTGATTTTACATTTTGAATAACCATACACAATCTTTCAAAACCCATACCCGTATCGATATGTTTTGCTGGTAATTTCTCTAAGCTTCCATTTGCTTTACGGTTAAATTCTATAAAAACTAAATTCCATATTTCTATTACCAATGGATGATCTTTGTTTACAAGATCTTTACCCGGAATTCGTTTTTTTTCTTCTTCTGACCTAATATCTATATGAATCTCACTGCATGGCCCACAAGGTCCTTGAGCTCCCATTTCCCAAAAATTATCCTTTTTATTACCATTTAAAATACGGTCTTTATCAATATATTTCGTCCAATAATCAAAAGCTTCTTGATCAAAATTTAAGTTATCTTTTTTATCACCCTCAAAAACAGTTACATACAAACTGTTTTTATCAATTTTATAAACATCAGTGAGTAATTCCCAAGCCCAAGAAATTGCTTCTTTTTTAAAATAGTCACCAAAACTCCAGTTTCCTAACATTTCAAACATGGTATGGTGGTATGTGTCTATACCTACTTCTTCCAAGTCATTATGCTTCCCAGAAACCCTTAAGCATTTTTGTGTATCTGACACTCGTTTGTTTTCAGCTTTCTTCTGGCCTAAAAAATATTCCTTAAAAGGGTTCATTCCAGCATTGATAAACATTAAAGTTGGGTCGTCTTTATTTACTAAAGGTGCTGAGTCAACAATTTGATGCTGTTTTGAAGCAAAGAAGTCTAAAAATTTTTTTCTAATTTCTTGTGAAGTCATAATTATATTTAAATGCAAATATTTTTGTTTTTTATAGAGTAACAAAAAAATTGTAAATTTGTTCTCGCGGCAATCTAAAAAATAAAATTCTATTGCAAAAATAGTATAATTTAACTTTATGGCGAAAGTAAAATATTATTACGATTCTGATACTTTATCTTATAGAAAGGTGGAGTTAAGAAAGCGTGATAAATTGAAAAAAATGATTCTTTTTTCGTTAGCTGCAGTTTTTTTAGGTGCGTTAATGGTATTAGGATTATATCAATTTATTGAGCCGCCAAAACAAAAAGTCTTACAAAGAGAGTTAGAGAATATGAAACTTCATTATGAATTACTAGATAAAAAAATGAGGGAAGCTGAGACTATTTTAAGTGGTATTCAAAAAAGAGATAATAACATTTATAGAACTTATTTTGAAACTAACCCAATACCGGAAGAACAAAGAAAGGCTGGTTTTGGGGGAGTTAACAGATATAAATCATTAGAGGGATTTAATAATTCAGATATGATTATAGATGCTTCTAAAAATTTAGATGTTTTGTCTAAACAATTATATGTTCAGTCTAAATCTTTAGATGAAATAATTGAATTGGCTATGGATAAAGAAAAAATGTTGGCGGCTATTCCTGCTATTCAGCCAGTTAGTAAAGAAGACTTAACTAGAATGGCTTCTGGTTATGGCTGGAGGTCAGACCCATTTACTAAGGCAAGAAAAATGCATAAGGGAATGGATTTTACTTCACCAAAAGGTACGCCAGTTTATGCAACAGGAAATGGTAAGGTGATTAGAGCAGATAATCGAGCATCGGGATTTGGGAAACATATTAGAATAGATCATGGTTTTGGATATATTACCCTTTATGCTCATTTATCAAAATATAATGTAAAGAAAGGGAAAATGGTTAAAAGAGGTGACTTAATTGGTTATGTTGGAAGTACAGGAAGATCTAAGGCGCCACATTTGCATTATGAAGTGCATTATAATAAAAATGCAGTAAATCCGATTAATTTTTATTATGGAGATTTATCGCCTGAAGAGTTTAAAGAAATGTTAAAAACAGCTTCGCAAGAAGGACAATCATACGACTAATGCATATAGATTTACCGGAAAAAAGATATTATAAAATAGGCGAAGTAGCTAAAGCTTTTGATGTTAATACTTCTTTAATTCGTTTTTGGGAAAATGAATTTGACGTATTAAAACCAAAAAAGAATAAAAAAGGAAATAGGTTATTTACACCTGACGATCTAAAAAACTTAAAGCTTATTTATTTTTTAGTCAAAGAAAAAGGGTTTACTTTAGATGGAGCTAAGAACAAGCTAAAAGAAAATCCTGAAAAGATAAAATCTAATCATAATATTATACATAGATTAGAACAAATAAAAAACGAATTAACACAAATTAAAAACCAACTTTAAAATTTATTATTATGAAAAAATGGCTTCTTCCTCTTATTATTTTAGCAGTTGTTGCTTTTGGAATTTACAATTGGGTAGTAGGATTTAACAATACGGCAGTAGAAAAACAAGAAACAGCAAAAACGCAATGGGCAAATGTTGAAAGTGCGTATCAACGCCGAGCCGACTTAATACCTAACTTAGTAAATACTGTAAAAGGTTATGCTGGTCACGAAAAAGAAACTTTAGAAGGAGTAATTCAAGCTAGAGCAAATGCCACAAAAACAACGATTGACCCTTCAAACGTTACTCCAGAACAAATGGCCGCTTTTCAAAAATCTCAGGATGGATTAAGTGGTGCTTTAAGTAGGTTGATGGTGGTAGCAGAGCGTTATCCAGATCTGAAAGCGAATCAAAACTTTTTGGAACTCCAAAGTCAATTAGAAGGAACTGAAAATAGAATAAATGTTGAGCGAAATAGATACAATCAAATGGCTAAAGATTATAATGTTTTTACTCGAAAATTTCCAGGAAAAATTTTGGCAGGAATGTTAGGCTTTGATCCATTGATTTTGTTTCAAGCTTCAGAAGGTAGCGAAAAAGCTCCAACGGTAGATTTTAATTAATATATTTTTAAATAATTATTTAGCCAAAGTGTTTAGCTTTGGCTAAATGTTTTCAAATAAGTATATAATGTCAGAATTAGAAAATTTTTTAACCTATGATGAAGAGCAAAGAATTATTAAAGCTATTCACGAAGCAGAGAAGGAAACATCTGGCGAAATTCGAGTTCATTTAGAGAAGGATAATTCATCTCAGGATTGTATGGAACATGCAAAAGAAATTTTTCATTTAATTCATATGGATGAAACAAAGGAAAAGAATGGTGTATTATTTTATGTAGCAGTTCATAATCATCAATTTGCAGTAATTGGAGATGAAGGGATAGATAAAAAAGTACCTGATGATTTTTGGAATAGTGTAAAAGATACAGTCTTAAGAGAATTTTCAAAAGGGAATAGAGCCGATGGATTAATCTTAGGAGTTTTAGAAGCAGGACAAAAACTAAAACAATTCTTTCCATATAAGAAGACAGATACGAATGAACTTTCTAATGAAATTTCAAAAAGTTAAAAAATTTCACAAAAAACTTTTCTTAGTTTACCATTAAATTTTAATAAATGTCTGAATTTCATAATCTCACCATTAAAGAAATTAAGAAAGAAACCCAAGATGCCGTTTCTGTTCTTTTTGATATCCCAGAGAATTTAAAAGCAGATTTCAAATTTATTCCGGGTCAATATATTACCATTCAAAAAAAAATTGATGAAACTGTTTTACGCAGAGCATATTCAATTTGCTCATCGCCAAATAGTAATGAATTACGAGTAGCTATTAAAGAAGTTAAAAACGGAACTTTTTCTGTTTATGCCAATAAGGTTTTAAAGGCAGGTGATACAATTGAAGTTTCTACTCCTGAAGGTAGATTTGTTTTGGAAACGGATCCATCCAATACTAAAAACTACCTAGCTTTTGTTGCTGGTAGTGGAATTACTCCTGTTTTATCCATGATAAAATCTGTATTAGAAACCGAGAAAGAAAGTAAGTTTATTTTGGTATATGGAAATAAATCTGTGGATCAAACAATTTTTAAAAAGACGCTTGATGACCTTGAAAAAGAGTATGCCAATCAATTTGAAGTGCACTATGTTTTTAGTCAAAAAGTAAATGATAATTCTTTTTTTGGAAGAATAGATTTAAAGGTAATTGATAAGATTTTAAATGAAAAACACAGCGAAATCAAATTTGATGAATATTTTCTTTGTGGTCCAGAAGAAATGATTGATTTAGTTAAAGGAGATTTGATAGATAAAGGTATTGATACCAATTTAATAAAATTTGAATTATTTTCTTCTCCTGAAAAGGAAAAGGAAGCAACAAATGAAGACTTAAGCGGAAATTCAAATATTACAATTCTATTAGATGATGAAGAAACAGCTTTTGAAATGCGTCAGGATGAAATTATTTTAGACGTAGCTTTATCCAAAGGTTTAGATGCCCCATATTCTTGTCAAGGAGGTATTTGTAGTAGTTGTTTAGCAAAGGTTACAGAAGGTAAAGCTATCATGGAAAAAAATAGTATTTTAAGCGATGAAGAGGTTAAGGAAGGTCTAATTATTACTTGCCAGGCTCATCCAGTTACCTCATCAATTAAAATTGATTATGACGATGTGTAAAGTATGTCTATTGATTAACAGATAATTCAATTTAAACTTCCCTTATGTTAAATGAATATGTTAATGCAATTTTAATCGGTTTTGGATTAGCCTTTATGGTTGGTCCGGTTTTTTTTACTTTAATTGAAACCAGTATCACCAAAGGGGCAAAAGCTGCAATAATATTTGACATAGGAGTTGTCTTAGCAGATATTACATTTATTGCCATTGCCTATTATGGTAGTGTAACTTTTTTAGAAAAAATTCAAGATGACCCTCGATTGTTCTTAATAGGAGGTTTAGTATTAACCATTTACGGCCTTTTTACGCTTTTTTATAAGAAAACTAAAAAAGTTGTTACCGATAGGGAATTAGTTGTTGTAGAGAACAATAATTATTTAGGTCTTTTTTTTAAGGGATTCTTTTTAAATTTTATAAATATTGGTGTGTTAGCTTTTTGGTTAGCGGTAGTAATTGCAGTTAGTTCTAATTTTCAAATGGTTGGACCAAAAATATTTCAATATTTTGCAATTGTAATTATAACCTTTTTCTTAACGGATCTAATAAAAATATTAGCAGCTAAGCAATTAAAATTGAAGTTAACACCTTTAGTAATTAGAAAAATAAGACAAGTATTAGGAATAGTTTTTATTGTTTTTGGGCTAGTATTAGCTTCAAAAAGATTTCTTCCCCAAAAAACTATAGATAGATTTGACAACGTTATTGAAAAGGTAAAGTAAATTAATTAGCTTCTATTTCTAAGTTGTATTTGGTTGCAATCTTGTTAAAAATATCCATTTTGTTCTTGTTTTTCAAATCGTTATACATATAGCCAATTTTTTTTGCTGCATCGGTTCTGTACGGAGAGTTTTGAGCAGTGTAGATAGTATACGCATGAATTAAATTGTCAAGACCATCTTCAAAATTATCATTCGTATATAAAATTAGTCCTAGTCCATAATATCCTTCTGGATCGTTTTTGTAAATAGAAATGAATTTATTATAGTACTTAATTGCTTCATCATAATCTTTTATAATATTATAAGTAACCGCAATATTCATTAATGGTAACCTGCCTTCTGGATTGATTTCGAGAGATTTTAAATAAGATTCAATGGCTTTGTCAAACTCATTATTTTTCCTATAGGTAACCCCTAAATTATCCCAGGCAAAAGCAAACATTGGGTCAATATTAACAGCTTTTTTAAATTTTAAAAGAGCACCATTATAATCTCCATCTTCTAAATACTCCATACCATCCTCATAAGCAAGTTGAGCCAAAACATTGTCAGAAGTTGCATGTTTAAATTCTGTATTTTCTGCAAAAGCTATTTGTTTTAAAGCTTCACAGTGATCCACTAAATAGGCTTCAATTTGTTTATTTGTAGCTGTTAATGAATTATTTTTAATTGATAATTCAATACAATTTTTAATGGATTCATTTAATTCACTAGTATCTATATTTATTTTAGAAATACAATCACAAGCTTCATTAGACACCGTTTTGATAGGATCTAACTTTGCTTCTTGGCTAAAAGCCGTAAATACTGTAAATAGAAAAAGTAGGTTTATTAATTTCATAGACAATTTTTTTAAATTCCTGTACTACCAAAGCCGCCTGAACCGCGTTTGGTGTCATCTAAAACGTTTACTTCGTCCCATTTAGTATGTTCATGTCTAGCAATTACCATTTGGGCTATTCGGTCACCATCAGTTATTGTAAAATTATCATTAGATAAGTTCACTAAAATTACACCAATTTCACCTCTATAATCGGCATCAATTGTCCCGGGAGAGTTTAATACCGTTATCCCATGTTTAGCCGCTAATCCGCTTCTAGGTCTTACTTGAGCTTCAAAGCCTATTGGTAAGGCAATAAACAACCCGGTTTTTATAATTGCTCTTTCCAAGGGTTTTAGTGTAATAGAATCAGTTAGGTTGGCTCGCAAGTCCATTCCGGCTGAAGCCGAAGTTTCATAACTAGGTGTTTGATGTTTTGATTTATTAATTATTTTAATAGTCATTTTTTTATAATTTTTTGAATTTCTTTTTTTTCTTGAAAATAAGTATAAGATAGAAAGGTAATTATCATTAATATTGAAATAAAATAATTTTCTCTGAAATATAAAAAGGATAGACCTGAAAATAGTACAGAAATAAAAATATAGAATAGTATTTTTTTTACGGGATATGGAACGGCATAATATTTTTTTCCTATTAAATAGGAACTAATAACTACAAAACTATATGCTAATAGTGTCGCCCAGGCCGATGCCATATATCCAATTTTAGGAATAAAAATAATATTTATTAAAATGGTAATTATTGCAGCTATAACAGATAATATCATACCAAATTTGGTTTTATCTGTAAGTTTGTACCACACGGATAAATTATATGAAATACCCAAAAATAAATTTGCCAATAGTATAATTGGCACAATCGAAAGTGCCTGAAAATATTCTTCCTTTCCTAATAGTATATTAGCAAATACATCAATAAAGACTATAATAAACAACATAAAAAATGAGCCAATAATTGTGAACCAAGTTAATATTTTTGCATAGGTTTCTTTAGAATTTACCTTATTAGCCTGATTGAAAAAATAAGGTTCTGCTCCAAGTCTAAAAGCCATAATATATAAGGTCATAAAAACTCCAATTTTATAACAAGCAGCGTAAATTCCCATCTGTTCTTTTCCAATAAGATTACCAATTAGTAATTTATCTATATTTTCATTAGTAATAAATGCTAAACTACCAACCATTAATGGTAGTCCGTATTTTAACATTTTGATTAATAGTTGCTTATCAAAATTAAATTTAAACTTAAAGAATGTTGGTAATAAAAAAATGAAGGTTACTAAACTTGCAACAAGGTTTGCGATAAAAATAAAAATCACTAATGGATAATTAGTATAATATTCTACAAGAAAATTAGGAATGAATCCTTCATTTTTTATTGCATGTGGAATATATACTAAAAAGTAGATGTTCAATATGGCATAAATAAAAATATTTAAAACTTTATAAAAAGTAAATTTTATAGGCCTGTTCATTACTCTTAAATAGGAAAAAGGCAATACCATTAAAGTATCAAAAGAGGTAACTAAAACTAAAATTTGAAAATAAATTGGATTTTCAAATCCAAAAAAGTTGGATAAGCTTTCACTGTAGTACAGCGCAAAAATCAAGAATAAAAATGTTGTAAAAAGTAGACTTATAAATGAGGTGGATATAACTTTCCCTTTGTTTTTCTCTTTAGTAAAAAATCGAAAAAAAGCTGTTTCCATTCCATAGGTTAACAATGCATTAATATAAGCGGCATAAACGAAATACAAAGTATTTTCGGCATATTTATCAGATTGCAAAGTACTCGTATGTAATTTAACAAGAAGTATATTTATTGCTCTGGGTAAAACGGCAGCAATTCCGTAGATGATAGTATCTTTAAAGAAACGTTTAATCGTGCTCAATTATTAATGTTTGAATATATAACGAACAAAAATAAAATTTAT
>Ga0209633_10002246_pt1 | contig 18923 bp, 17 predicted proteins | sample Cruoilmetagenom1_FD_187290 | JGI IMG/M metagenome (GOLD analysis project Ga0209633, IMG submission 187290) | Oil polluted marine microbial communities from Coal Oil Point, Santa Barbara, California, USA - Sample 1 (SPAdes) (version 2) | ecosystem: Environmental > Aquatic > Marine > Oil seeps ... | reverse complement strand
AACGTATCATTAGCGAAACAGGTTTACCTATTTCTTTTGGAATGTCTGGTAATAAAACAGTCTCTAAAATAGCAACCGGCGAAGCCAAGCCAAATAATCAAATACAAATTTTAAAAGGTACAGAAAAGCCCTTTTTAGCACCTTTGTCTGTTCGTAAAATTCCTATGGTTGGTGAGGTTACGTATAAATCTTTATGCGATCTGGGTATCAAACAAATTAAAGTAGTACAAGAAATGCCTATGCAATTAATGCATAAAGTATTAGGAAAAAATGGCTTGGGTATCTGGAAAAAAGCGAATGGTATAGATAATTCGCCGGTAGTACAGTATCACGAGCGAAAATCTATTTCTACTGAACGTACTTTTGATAAAGATACTACCGATGTGCATAAATTAAAAAGTATTATTATAGCTATGGCTGAAAATTTGGCTTATCAATTACGCCGTGGTCATAAATTGACAGCTTGTATTACTTTTAAAATTCGTTATTCTGATTTTCAAACCTACACCCAACAAAAACGGATTCCGTATAGTTCATTAGATAGTAGTATCATACCTATGGTACTAGATTTGTTTAATAAATTATATAACCGACGTTTATTGGTACGTTTGGTAGGTGTACGGTTTAGTCATTTGGTAGAAGGCGGACATCAGATCAATTTATTTGAAGACAATGAAAAATTAATCAATTTGAGCCAGGCTATTGATACTATGCGTGAACGTTATGGTGATAGATCGGTTATTATTGCTTCTGGTATGGAAGCAAAAAGCATAAGTAGATGGAATCCGTTTACGGGAGAACCACCGCCATTATTGGCAAATAGAAGACGGTAGTAATATTTTAACCTAGTGTGCATTTTGAGTTAAAATAATTTCCAACAAGTCAGTTCGAGTAATTTTTTGATAAAAAATCGTATCGAGAACTAATTTAATAGTTAATCCCGAGGCTTCGAAAGACAGAATTTATCAAAATGCACAACGAGTTATTTTAATCTATTATTTTTAAGATTATAATTAAAGTCTATTTATCTATATTTGCCGCGAATATTATAACCAAATAGGTAATGAAAAAAATAAGCTCCCTAACACTTTTTTTTCTATTCATCAGTAGTATAGGTATAGCACAAAACGATACTATTAAACTCAAAGAAATTTTGATAACCTCGAGTAGAATAGATTTACCCTTTTCTGAAAATTCAAGAACCATTAGTATTATTTCTTCAGAAGATATTCAAAGAAGTGCTGCAACCAATGTAGCAGATATGTTACAGCAAATAGGAGGTATAGATGTAAGGAGAAGAGGTATAGACGGTATGCAATCAGATCTATACATTCGTGGAGGTCATTTCAATCAAACCTTGGTATTAATTGACGGAATTAAGACAGAAGATCCACAAACCGGACATCATACAATGAATATGATGATACCCTTAGAAAATATAGAACGAATTGAAATTATAAAAGGACCAGCGGCACGAATTTTCGGACAAAATGCCTTTAACGGAGCTATTAATATAGTAACCAAAAATATAATAGATGATAATGCCAAAATTAGCCTGACAGGAGGTTCTTTTGATAGAAAATCAATTGACGTAACTGCGTCTACTCAATTGGATGGCTCATCGCATCAGATTCATTATTCAAATAATTCTAGTGATGGTTATCGCGATAATACCGATTTTAACAATCAAAACTTCCTTTTAAAGAGTAGTATCAATACCAAGAACGAACCCATTACAATGCTGGCAAGTTTTGGAGAACGTAAATTCGGTGCGAATAATTTTTACACAAATTCACCAAGTTTTAATGAGTATGAAGAAACTCAAACTAGCTTGGTTGGTGTTTCTACTAAATTTAATGCGAACGAGCTTGTTATAAAACCAAAGGTATATTGGAAAAGGAATCAAGATATGTTTTTATTAAGACGAGAAGATCCGAGTTTTTCGAGAAATTTTAATATATCTAATAAAGTTGGTGCTGAAGTTAACGCATCCTATAAATCAAAGATCGGAACTACGGGTTTCGGTGTTGATGTAGCAAGTATCTCACTATCAAGTAATAATTTGGGTGATCAGCACAGAACGATGTTCAATGCATTTTTAGAACAACGTTTTGCACTTGGTAAATTAGATATTACACCAGGTGTTTCATTTAACTATTTTTCAGATTTCGAGTTTAATGCTTTTCCGGGTTTAGATATAGGATACAAAATAAATGATGCGCTTAAAGTTTATGGTAATATTGGCTATTCTTATAGGATACCTACCTACACCGAACTATATATAAACATTCCTAATTTTCTTTCCGGTAATGAAGATTTAGAGCCTGAAAAAGCCTTGGCAGAAGAAATAGGAGTGAAGTATCGTGTAAAAGATTTTACTTTTGGTACGGCTGTATTTAGAAGAGAAGCAACAGATTTGATCGATTATGTAAAAGAGGAGGAGAGTAGTCCGTTTTTTTTAGCGCAAAATCTTAGAAAAATAACAACCACAGGGTTTGAAGCCAACACGTCCTATACTTTTAAAGTAAATGATTTTAACCAAGGTTTAGATTTAAATTATACTTTTTTAGAAGATGATTATAACGATGTAGACGTTTTTGCTTCAAGATATTTAATCAACACTTCAATTAAACATCATTTTACAGCGACATTAAATACAAAAATTTTAAAGCTTTTAGAACAAAGTATTGCGTACAGATATGTTGAAAGACCAACAGATTCTTACAATGTTGTAGATGTGAAAATAAAAGCAACAATTGAGTCGTTTACTATGTTTGCTTTGGTAAATAATATTTTTGATACTGACTATAGTGAAAAGGATTTTGTACCCATGCCTAAATCCAATTTTATGTTTGGTTTGTCTTATACCATTCGATAAACCCTACCATTTGATCTTAGAAATTTTATCATGATATTTATTTACTAAGCCTAGCGCTGCTGAACCATACCAAGGATGTAATTCCATTACCAAACTACCAGCTTGTATTGCTGGATCTGTTTCTGTAAGTTTTTTTGCCTCCTCAACAGTTTCTACATTAAAAATATAAATTCCACGTAGTTTACCTTTATCTAAAAATGGACCGGCTATGGCCAATTTACCTTCATCTGCTAACCGTCCGATGTTGGTCATATGAGCTTTTTGTAGTTCGGCGGCTTTGACAGAATCTTTTGTTCTATTAGGACCTCTTTTTAAAAATGCTATTACATATTTTCGCATTCCGTAATCATCAGCACCTAATTCTTTAGCTAATGTTTCATCGAATTTATCTGCTGTTTTAGTTTGAGCAAAGCTTGAAGTACAAATACTAACAACTATAATTAAAAGATATATATTTTTCATGAGTAAGATTATTTATACAAAGATATATTTTTTACGCTTTTATAGAGTTGTATATATTTGTAAGGATATTTTAATCGATCGACTATATCAATGGTACATTAAAAAAATAAGAATGAAAAATTTCACCGGATTATTTATTATAATATTGTTTTCTCTGAGTTCATTTTCACAGATCAATAGTGAGCATTTAAATGTAGGAGAGGATGCACCTATAATTACAGGAGTAGATCAATTCAATAATACTATTAATTCAGAGGATATTTTAAAGGAAAAGAAAATGTTAGTTGTGTTCTATAGAGGAAATTGGTGCCCTTATTGTAGAAAACACTTAGCATCTTTACAAGAGAATTTAGAAGAGCTATCAAAAAAAGGATTGTTTGTGGTTGTTGTTACTCCAGAGAAAGTTGAAAAGATAAATGAAACTACTAAAAATTTAGCAGCTACTTTTTCTATCCTTCATGATAAGGATAATACAATTATGAAAATTTATAAAGTGGCTTTTACTGTCAATGAAGAAAATGTAACTAGTTATTTCGGATTTACACAAAGAAAAATTGCCGAATATAACGCAGCAAATAACAGTACGTTACCGGTTCCTGCTACGTATCTAATTGATCAAGATGGTAAAATAGTTTATGTGCATTATGACCCTGATCATCACGAACGCTCTGATTTTAAAGAGATTATAAAACTTCTTTAATTTTTTATTTGAATTATGTAATTGAATTGTAATTCGAGCGATTATTTCAAAGCATTTGCTTAGTTTTGTATTTTAATTTAAATTATGCCAAGAAAGAAATCATATATAGAAGAGGAGGTTATCGAAAAAGCCATGCATACTTTTTGGAAGAAAGGATATGAAGCTACCTCTGTAAGAGATTTAGAACGCGAAATGGGAATCAATCAATTTTCTATTTACGCAAGCTTTACGAATAAAGATGGTGTTTTTTTGGAAAGTGTAAAATGTTATAAAGCAAAAGCAACAGAAGAGATTTTAAATAAATTGATCAATTCTAAAGACGGAGCGAATAGTATTAAAGATTATTTTAAGGATTTTTTAAACTTTGTAAAAGATTCTGAAGGCTATAATGGATGTCTTTTAACAAATACTATTAATGAATTGGGTGATAAGGCTAATGAACAAATTGTAAATGAGATTGGGCAATTCTCAACCCTTATTCGAGACACATTTTTAAAAAAATTAGCAACCAACACAGTTAAAAGTAAAGAAACTATAAATAAGCAAGCTAATTATTTAATTGTTGCATTGCAAGGATTATCTGTGGCTTCAAAAATGCTTGATAAAGACCAATTAGATGATTTTATTGAAGTAACATTTAATAACATATAAAAAAATTTAACTTAAAACTAAGCAAATGCTTAGTTAAATATTAATCACGTAAAATAATAATTATGAACACATTGAAATCATTGTCTTTAGAGACACAAACAATTGAAACTGCCAATCCTATTTCTAGTGAAATTATGCAAAACACTAAAAACAAAATAGGCATGATTCCGAATATGTATAGATTAATGGCCAACAATCCAGCCCTGTTGGATGCCTATGGTTCAGCCTATAATACTTTTAGAGAGAATGCAGGTTTTACGCCACCTGAGCAAGAAGTTGTTTTCTTGTCAGTAGCTTATGAAAACAATTGTGAATATTGTATGGCAGCACATAGTTTTGTGGGCGATAATATGACTAATGTGCCAACAGGAGTAACAGATGCTATTCGCAATAATACTGAAATAGGAGATCCTAAATTCAGAGCTTTGAGTTTATTTACCAGATCGATGACTTCAAAAAGAGGGAACCCATCACAAGAAGATATCGATAATTTTTTAGCGGCGGGTTATACTGAGAATCATATTTTAGGTGTAATTGCAGGAATAGGTGTAAAGACAATGAGTAATTATTTTAATCATGTATTTAATACGCCTGTCGACGCTGCATTTAAAGGTAGAACTTGGGTAAAGTCTTAATAGAACTATTTAAGAATAGAAGTGTAAAAACTTCTATTCTTTATTTTTCAAACATGCCTTAACAAAGGAAACAAATAAAGGATGCGGATTTAACACCGTACTTTTATATTCAGGATGGTATTGAACACCAACAAACCAAGGATGGTCATTTAATTCAATAATTTCAACTAAGTTAGTCTCTGGATTTACTCCGCTTACATTCATACCTGCCGAAGTAATTTGTTCTAAATAATCATTATTAAATTCATAACGATGTCTATGACGTTCGCTTATCAATTCAGATTGATAAGCTTTAAAAACCATAGAACTTTTCGCTACTTTACAATCCCATGCACCTAAACGCATAGTACCACCCATATTAGAAATACTTTTTTGTTCTTCCATTAAACTAATTACGGGAAATGCTGTTTCCTTATCCATTTCTGTAGAGTTGGCATTTTTTAAGTCTAGTACATTTCTTGCAAATTCAATAACGGCCATTTGCATTCCTAAACAAATACCAAAATATGGGATCTTGTTTTCTCTAGCATATTTAACTGCTTCTATCTTACCTTCAATTCCGCGTTCACCAAAACCTGGCGCAACTAAAATTCCGTTGAGATTTTTTAACTTATTTTCTACATTACTTTTATTTAAACTCTCAGAATGTATCCATTCTAGATCAACGTTTATTTCATTAGTAGAACCGGCGTGGATAAAAGCTTCATTGATAGACTTATAAGCGTCTTGCAATTCAACATATTTACCAATCAATCCAATTTTTACAGTATGCTTTGGATTTTTATGTTTGCTTAAAAAATTGTTCCAGGCTTTTAATGTTGGTTTTTTGTCAGTTGATAGGTTTAATTTTTTTAACGCTACTTCATCTAAACCTTCATTATACATTAAATTCGGAACGTCATAAATTGTTTTTGCATCTATAGATTCTATAACATCATCCTTTTGAACATTACAAAACAATGCGAGTTTTCTCTTAATACTGTCTGACAAATGATGTTCCGTTCTACAAACTAATATATCCGGATTTACACCACTTTGCATTAACATTTTAACAGAATGCTGTGTTGGTTTAGTTTTTAATTCACCAGCTGCCGCTAAATATGGTACCAACGTTAAATGTACAACGATAGCATTCTGTTCTCCAAGTTCCCATTTTAACTGACGAACCGCTTCAACATAAGGTAAAGATTCAATATCACCGACGGTTCCACCTATCTCAGTAATAACAATGTCAAATTCTCCTGTATTACCTAAAATTTGAATGCGATGTTTAATCTCATCTGTAATATGCGGAATAACCTGAACTGTTTTTCCTAAAAAATCACCTCTTCTTTCTTTATCAATTACAGCCTGATAAATTCTACCGGTAGTAACATTATTAGCTTGTGAAGTAGGGATATTTAAAAACCGTTCATAGTGACCTAGATCTAAATCAGTTTCGGCGCCATCATTCGTAACATAACACTCTCCATGCTCGTAGGGATTCAATGTTCCCGGATCAATATTAATATAAGGATCTAATTTTTGGATAGTAACGGAATAGCCTCTTTCTTGCAATAATTTTGCCAATGAAGCCGCGATTATTCCCTTTCCGAGTGATGAAGAAACGCCTCCGGTAACGAAAACGTATTTTGTTTGTTTCATGTACTAGTTGGTTTTGCCAAAAGTACAAACTCTAATTTTATTGGCAAACAAAAAGGGGAAAAATCCCCTTTGCTCAATTATATAATTAAATTTTTTGTTTTTAAGAACTATTGCTTTACCAATGTCATTTTAACGGTAGAATTAACGTTAAAAGCCGTACCTTGATATTCTACATCTTGTTTTATTTCTAGCTCTAATTTTAAGCTTGTAGTTGTTAACTCTGTAATGTTTACTGATTGATTAATAGTATTCTGGGTTAATGTGAGTATACCTTGATTTATTGACCAACTACCTTGTCCTAAAAGTTCACCAACTGAGATAACAACTTCTTCCTCACTAAATGATAGTCCAATCACAGAAATGTTTATCACATCTGTATATCCTCCTGTACTGGAATAATTGTTTGGATTTGCAGTAAATACAATTTGAGCATCTATATCTTTACCGGCTGAAGTTATATCACCTTTAACTGTAATGCCTTGTACTTCAGTACTAACTTCTCCATCTTGTGTAACACTTGTCAAGGCCCAAGCACCAACAAGATCATCTTCTTGTGCATTGATGTCAATTGGTGTACTATCTTCTGAACTACAAGAAATTAAAAAAAAAGTTAATAACACTAATACTATTTGTTTAATTGATTCCATTCTTTTTTATTTAATTATTTAAACGAATTAATGATGGCTTTATTAAATAGGACGTTAAAAAATCAATCAAATTGTTAAATAAAGTCATTAATTTTTAGCGCTAGTAAAAACACCTAATAAATATATTTATTAGGTGTTTTTAATTTTAATAATAATAGTTCTTACTTTGTCAATGTATAATATACTTCGATGTCAGTTTTTATATCTGTGTCTGCAGCCGAAAATTCTCGATTGTATAATATCTTTAGTTTTAGTTTAGATTCATTTAATTCTAAAACTTCAGCCGTATTTACTTCTCCATAAGAAGTGACAGTAATTGTATTTCCGTTGATTTCCCAATCACCAGTTCCAATAAAGTCATTAATTGGGACTTCTTGTACAGTTTGTTGACCTAAAATTTCTGTGGTAACAACGCTTGTATAACTCCCTGAACTATCAAACTTGTTTGGATTTTCAGTAAAATTTAACTCAGCATCAATATTTTTTGCATAGGTTGTAAAGGTTGCCGAAATACTAATTCCTTGAGAGGTAGTTGTAGTTGTACCGTCTTCGGTAAGTTCAGTTAATTTCCATAAGCCTAGAATTTGGCTATTTTCAACTTGAAGAACAGATTCATCACTTTTACATGAAATAAATAATAAGGTTACACTAAATAATACTATTAATTTTTTTAAGTTTTTCATTTTAATTTTTTTGGTTACTTAGACTAAACGAAGTAATCTTGGATTTATTGAAAAACTTATTTTGAAAAACTAATCTATATATAAAGCAAAAGTAAAATTGTTTTGAAATAAAATGGGTTGTTCTAATGAATCACAAACTAGTCATCTAGGATATTTTTAACACGCCCTACTATTCCCGACTGCAATTGCACTTTTATACCATGAGGATGGTTTGTTGAGTTGGTCAAAATTCTCTTTACTGTGCCTTCAGTTAATTCACCCGAACGTTGATGGTGTTTTTGAACAACCGACACCTGATAACCAATTTTAATATTTTTTCTTTGGTTACCTTCATTATTTTTTTCCATTGATTATTCTTTTACAGGAATATCTTTTAATATTTGTAAAACATATTTCCAGAATTTTTGAGTAGATTCTATATTAGCTCTTTCATCTGGAGAATGTGCACCTTTTATAGTAGGGCCGAAGGAGATCATATCCATTTCAGGATAATTTGTTCCTAAAATACCACATTCTAATCCTGCATGGCAGGCCAACACTTTTGGCTTTTCATTAAAAATCGTTTGATAAGTGCTGTCTAGTACTTTTAATATTGGTGAATTTGGATTTGGTTTCCATCCAGGATAAGAACCCGAAAGTGCTACATTAAATCCTGCCAATTCAAACCCTGACGAAATATTATACGCTAAATCCATTTTACCAGATTCCACTGAACTTCTTGTCAAACATAAGATCTTGATTTCATCGTCATTTACTAAAACCCTCGCTATATTATTTGAAGTTTCTACCAAATCCTTAATATCAGGACTCATTCTAAAAACGCCGTTATGTGTAGTATAAATTGCTTTTAATAAAACCTCAGAATCATTCTTTGAAATTATAGTATCAGGAAGTAAACATTCTTCCAGATCTATTTCCAATTCATTTTCTATTGTGTCATATTCATCAATAATTGCCTTCGCAATTATATAAAACCTATCCTCCAACATCTTTGTATCATCTGTAACGATTACGGCATGACTTTCTCTTGGAATGGCATTTCGCAAACTACCTCCATCAATTTTGCTAATTGATGAAATATCTTTTAATGCAAATAATATACGATTCATCATTTTATTAGCATTACCAAAGTCTCTATGAATATCCATTCCAGAATGCCCACCACGTAATCCTTTTACAGTAATTCTATATGCTGAAGCATTTTCATTGGTTTTTTCCGAGCTATATGTTTTACTCGCTGTAATATCAATACCGCCCGCACAACCTACACCAATTTCATCATCATCTTCAGTGTCTAAATTTAACAAAATTTCACCTTTTAAATACCCAGCTTCTAAGCCCATGGCACCTGTCATGCCTGTTTCTTCATCAATCGTAAACAACGCCTCTATTGCTGGATGTGGTATATCATTTGATTCTAGTATACTCATTATAGTTGCCACACCTAAACCATTATCTGCACCTAATGTGGTACCATTAGCTTTTACCCAGCCATTTTCAATAGACATTTCTATTCCTTGATTGTCAAAATCAAAATTAGTGTCATTATTTTTTTGATGAACCATATCTAAATGCGATTGCAATACAATAGTCTTTCTATTTTCCATACCGGCAGTTGCGGGTTTTTTTATGATAACATTGCCAACCGGATCAACAATAGTTTCTAAATTTAATTTTTTCCCAAAAGTTACCATAAAAGCAATGACACGTTCTTCTTTCTTAGACGCTCTTGGTACAGCATTGAGATCTGTAAAATTATTCCAAAGTTGCTTTGGCTCTAAGGTTCTTATTTCTGAATTCATTTTGTAAAATTTCTTTAGATCGAGACTTTAAGTTTATCTTAAGTGGAAAATGGAAGGCTCGATCTGATGGTTTTAAGTTTCGTTTTATTAAAAATCTATGACAGTATCACTTAAAGGTTTCCTAACCTTTTTGAGTGTACTCATAAAATCATCATCAGCCCTATAGCCAACAGGTAATAGTAAAACTGATTTTAAACTTTTTTTATCTAACTCTAAGATCTCATCTATTTTTTCAGGAATAAATCCTTCCATTGGGCAGGTATCTATTTGCTCTAATGCACAAACTGTCATTAAATTACCCAAAACAATATAAGTTTGATAGATGGCTGATTCTTGTTTTTCTTCCAATGATTTATTGGCATAACTATCTTTTAAATAATTTCTAAAAGAAGCTATAACTTCTTCTGAAGTACCTCTTATTTCTTTTTCCCTATCAAAACAATTGTCAATGTCTTGCTGGGTAGTATCTTTATCAATACATAGTACTAATAGATGAGATGCATTGCCAACTTGTTGTTGACCAAATGAATGTGCAACTAATTGTTGTTGCAACTCTTTATTTTTTATAACAATCATTTTTATTGGTTGTAAACCAAACGAGGTAGCTGTTAAATTAAAAGCTTCTTTGATTATTGAAACCTTATCTTCAGGTATTATTTTAGAGTCATTAAATTTTTTACAGGCATATCGCCATTGTAGACTTTTGATGATGTTCATTTATTGTAATTAATAATTAAAGAATTGTCTTTTTAGTATTCAGATATATAAATTAAGCAAGTGATTGCATTTCAACAAGTTTCTTATACGTCCCATTTTTTGCAAGTAATTCATCATGCTTGCCTTGTTCAATTATTTTTCCTTTTTGTAAAACCAGAATAGTATCTGCTTTTTGAATGGTCGATAATCGGTGTGCAATTACCAATGAAGTTCTATTCTTCATCATATTTTCAAGAGCAACTTGTACTAATCTTTCAGATTCAGTATCTAGCGCCGAGGTAGCCTCGTCTAATATCATAATAGGCGGATTTTTCAACACAGCTCTTGCAATACTTAAACGTTGCTTTTGCCCACCCGACAACTTATTACCGCTATCTCCAATATTAGTTTCAATTCCTTGCGGTAATTCTTCTACAAATTCCCATGCATTGGCAATTTTTAATGCATCAATTATTTGTTCGTCCGAAGCTGTTTCAACACCTAAAAGCATATTGTTTTTGATAGTTTCATTAAAAAGAATAGCATCTTGAGTAACAATACCTAATTGGTTACGAAGTGATTTAATAGTTAGATCACGAATATCTAGACCATCAATGGAAATTTTACCTTGGTTTACATCATAAAAGCGTGTGATCAAATTAGCCAACGTAGATTTTCCACTACCTGATTGCCCCACTAGGGCAACTGTTCCTCCTTTAGGAATGGTTAAAGAAAAATCTTGTAATACATATTCATCCTCATATTTAAATGAAATATTATCAAATACAATTTCTCTGTCAAAACCATCTTTTTTAATTGCGTCTTTTTTGTCTTTTAACGGATTTTCAGTATCGATAATTTCTTGTATTCGTTCAGCGGCAGCACCACCTTTTTTAATATTATAAAATCCACGTGAAATGGCTTTTGCAGGTGTTAAAATATTATAAGACAAACCCATATAAACTAGAAATGTGCTGCCATCTAAGTCAGAAATAGTATCCCCACTAAGAACTAAGTTCCCTCCATACCATAGAATAACAGCTATCATACATATACCTAAAAATTCACTAGCAGGAGATGCTAAATTTTGACGGTTTAATAATTTGTTAGAAAAGTGATAAAAACGAGAAGTAGATTCTTGAAATTTCTCATTGAATTTTTCCTCGGCATTAAAGCCTTTTATAATACGTAACCCTGTTAATGTTTCTTCTAAAGTTGATAAAAAGGTACCTTGTTCCTTTTGAACACGATCAGATTTTCTTTTTAAGCTTTTACCTATTCTGGATATAATGATGCCCATTATTGGTATAAAAATAAATATAAATAAAGTGAGTTGCGGACTTATGAATAGCATCGCTGTTATTGTAAAAAGAATAGTTAATGGCTCTCTTATAATCAACTCCAGAACAGATAAAAATGAATATTGCAAATCTAATATATCACTAGTAACTCTTGCTAAAATATCTCCTTTACGCTTTTCTGAAAAAAAAGAAAGTGGTAACTCTATAGTCTTTTTATAAACAGCGTTTCGAAGGTCTCTTATTACACCATTACGTAAAAAGACTAGAAAATAATTAGCTAAGTAGCCAAATATGTTTTTCAATAAAAACATTATAATAATTAAAGCAACAACAAAAACAAGTGCTTTAGAATTATCTCCACCAGTATACTGATTCATTTGATAGGCCAAATAATTTTCAATGAATTCACCTATTTCTAATAAGTTAGAAAAGACTGGTTTTACGGAAGGAACTACTTTGTCTTTTTTAAAAATTACATCTAACATTGGCTTTAAGGCAACAAATGACAAAACACCAAATAAAGCGAAAAATATATTCGATATAATATGTCCTAATGCAAATCTTTTATAAGGTTTTGCATAACGCAATATATTTGTAAAATGACCCATTAATTCAATTTAAGTTCTGTAATAATGCGTTCAATTTTCTGATCGAGTAATTTTTCAACAACAATTGCCTCTTCAATTTTTTCTAATGGTAATTTTACGCTAAAATAGAATTTTATTTTTGGTTCTGTCCCGCTCGGTCTTGCAGCTACTTTAGTTCCGTCTATAGTTTGATAGATCAACACATTAGACTTAGGGATATCTATCTTAGATTTTTCTCCTGTTAATAGATTTTGACATTCAGAAGATTGATAATCATATACATATTCAACTGGAGAACCTCCAATTTCTTTGACAGGATTATTTCTTAGATCAACCATCATTTGTTTGATTTGTTCAGCACCGTCAATACCTTTTTTAACAATTGAAATTAAATGTTCTTTATAAAAACTATGTTTGATATATAAATTTAATAACTCCTTATAAAAAGAAGAATTATTATTTTTTGCATGCATGGCAATTTCACAAGCTAATAAAGTAGCGGTAACGGCATCTTTATCACGAATAAAATCGCCTACCATATATCCAAAACTCTCTTCACCACCACCAATAAAATCTTGTTGTTCAAAATCACGGATCATTTTAGCGATCCATTTAAACCCTGTTAAACCAACTTTAGTTTCTACATTATAACTTTTCGCAATATCATTCACTAAATTGGTTGAAACTATGGTAGACCCTACGAATTGATTTCCATTTAGTTTGCCATTCTGATGCCATTGTTTTATAAGAAAATTAGTCATGGCGCTCATCGTCTGATTTCCGTTCAGCAATTTCATATTACCATCAAGATCGCGTACAGCTACACCTAACCTGTCTGAATCGGGATCAGTACCAATCACTATATCAGCACTTATTTTTTCAGCAAGATCTGTAGCCATTTTAAGCGCTGCGGGCTCCTCCGGATTTGGCGATTTTACCGTAGGGAAGTCCCCATTTGGAACGCGTTGTTCTTCAACAATATTTACATCCGTATATCCAACTTTAGTCAATGCCTCAGGAATTGATACTATTGAAGTACCATGAAGGGAAGTAAATACAATTTTTAAATTTTCTCTATTAGCGATATTAAAACTTCCATTTTTCACACATGAATCGATAAATATTTTATCAACATCAGCACCAATGAAGGTTAGAAGGTCAAGGTTTTCTTTGAATTTTATTGCTGCAAAATCAACATTATTGACTTCTGAAATTATACCATTGTCATGCGGGGGTACTATTTGTCCTCCATCATTCCAATATACCTTATATCCGTTATATTCTGGAGGGTTGTGAGAAGCAGTTAAAACAATGCCCGCATCGCAATTAAGATGCCTAACTGTAAACGATAATTCAGGGGTTGGTCGTAGATCTTCAAACAAATAAACTTGTATGTTATTAGCCGTCAACACATCGGCTACCAGTTTAGCAAATGGTTTACTATTATGTCTGCAATCATAAGCAATAGCAACTTTTAATTCTTTGTGAGGAAATGTTTGATGTAAATAATTGGCAAGGCCTTGTGTAGCCCTTCCCAACGTATATTTATTGATTCTATTGGTTCCAGCACCCATAATGCCACGCATACCACCAGTGCCAAATTCCATATCTTTATAAAAGCTATCAGCTAAATTATCAGAATTTTCGGCTATTAATTGTTGTACTTTTTCTTGTGTTTCGAAATCAAAAGGTTGATCCAGCCACTGTTTGGCTTTTTGCATCATGAGCTCTTTGTTCATAGGTAAAAATTTTAGTAAAGGTAATGATAATATGGTTAAAAAATAAAGGATTAAATGATTGAAAGTGTTTGCTAAGTGGTTTTTAAAATGTACTTATTTCAATACTCAAATTAGTTGATTTGCCGAGAATAATATTTTACAATCGGACCTATTTAAATTTAAATAAATTAGTGTTTTATTTCATCACTGATTTTATAATTAGCATGATCTTGTTTATTACGTAAAATTAGTTCTCCTACAAAACCAGCTAAAAATAACTGTGTACCAAGAATCATTGCTACTAAAGATAAATAGAATTGAGGTCTGCTAGTTATCAATCTACCTGTTGGATTGATAAATAATTTATCAATACCTAAATAAAAGGCAAAACATAGACCTACAAAAAACATTAGACTTCCTAATAGACCAAATAAATGCATAGGACGCTTCCCGAATTTAGATAAAAACCAAATAGTGATCAAATCTAAAAATCCGTTAATAAATCTATCCATACCAAACTTTGTTGTACCATATTTACGTGCCTGATGTTGCACTATTTTTTCATCAATTTTTGTAAAACCTTGATTTTTTGCTAATACAGGAATATAACGGTGCATTTCACCATATACATCTATATTTTTTACAACTTCATTTTTATAAGCTTTGAGTCCACAATTGAAATCGTGTAATTTTAAACCTGAAGTCTTTCTTGCGGCCGCATTAAAAAGTTTAGATGGAATATTTTTTCTAATTTTAGAATCGTACCTTTTCTTTTTCCATCCTGAGATTAGGTCAAAACCTTCATTCGCAATAAGTGCATATAATTCTGGAATTTCATCAGGGCTGTCTTGTAGATCGGCATCCATGGTGATCACTATGTCACCTTTTACAATTTTAAAAGCCGCATTTAAAGCTTGTGATTTTCCATAATTTTTTTGAAATTTAATTCCTTTTACAGAATTATTTTCTTTTGATAAGGCTTCTATAACTTGCCATGAAGTATCTGTACTGCCATCATCTATAAATATTATTTCATATAAAAAGTGATTGGATCGCATAACTTTTACGATCCAATCGTGTAATTCTTTCAAAGATTCTTCTTCGTTAAGTAGTGGAATGACTACAGATATATCCATTAAATTAAATTTTATTAAATACTAGTAATTTCTTCATCCGTTTTTTTCATGATCAACCCGCCAACCAATGATGTTATAAATCCAATAAAAAGATTAAAAATAAACATAAAACCAAAAGCAAAAACAAAGAAATAATTTTTAGTCATTTTCTCTTGCATCTCTAAAGCTGATTCAGGTGTATCAGGCCTTTGTTCTAAGACTTTTGCCAGATTTAATTCTGTGGTCCTGTTTACAAACTCAGGTTCAATAAATTTAGCAAAAACATAAAAATAAACCATAAATACTAAAATAGACACCAATGCAATTCCAATACCCGTTTTCAGAGCTTCTCCCAATGTTAGAAGTCCTTCATTCGATTCTTTCAATTTCTTAATACCAAAAATAATTACGGCCATCATTATAATAATGCTGACAGCAGTGATAGACCAATGTGGTTCATAAACATTACCTAATGCATAATTGGCAACACTAATTAGAATAGATAAAAAGCCTAACAACAAACCGTAGTTTATCATTATTTTTCTTTTTGATGTTTTTTGTTGATTTTCCATTGTTGAGGTTTTTTGAGTTAAACAAAGATAATTAATTAAGCTATAGTTCCTTATTATTTATAATTTAAAAATTCATAAAAAACTATTGTGAAATTAGAAATAGATTGTATTTTTGCACGGGCAAGTCCTACACAACCAGCTCCCTTTGAATCCTCCAGGGCAGGAATGCAGCAAAGGTATTAGGTCGTAGCGGTGTGATGTAGGTCGCTTGCCCATTTTTTTATTCTGAACTAGTTTCAGAATTTACCGATGCTCCCGATAACTATCAGGACTGGATTTCGCTTAATAAATTTCCATTTTCCTTTTTATTAGTACTTCAAATTATACTTTTGTTACACATAATAATCTGAACTTGTTTCAGGGACTTAATAATTCTAATTTTTGCATCTAAAACCAAATAGATTTAATTTTCGACAATCATTTGAAATAATGTATTTTTGACTTGTTTTTTAACTCTTTATATTCATGAATATGTCAAAGGTTATTTTAATTACTGGAGGATCTACCGGAATAGGCAAATCTGTCGGTGAATTTTTAAGTCACAAGGGGTTTACTGTATATGGTACAAGTAGAAATCCGTCAAATATTGATAACCATCCTTTTAAACTGATAGCTTTAGATGTAAACATTATTGAAAGCATTTCACAGGCCGTTGCTACCATTATTGAAAATGAAGGTAGATTAGATGTCCTGATCAATAATGCAGGTATGGGCATAGCGGGGCCAATAGAAGATACACCTACAGAAGAAATGCGCAAGGTTTTTGATACTAACTTTTTTGGTGCTATTGATGTTATGAAAGCCGTATTACCTCAAATGCGCAAACAAAATAATGGTCTTATCATAAATGTGACTTCTATTGCAGGATATATGGGTTTGCCCTTCAGGGGAATTTATTCTGCTACCAAAGGTGCTTTAGAAATTGCGACTGAGGCTATACGTATGGAAGTAAAGAGTTTCGGAATTGAAGTTTGTAATGTTGCTCCCGGAGATTTTGCAACCAATATTGCTGCCGGAAGATATCATACACCTATATTTGACGATTCTCCTTATAAAGATGCATACCAAACCAATCTCGACCTGATGGATTCGCATGTTGATAGTGGAGGAGATCCCAGACACATGGCAAAAGCTATTTATGCTATTATAATTAATACTAAGCCTAGAATTCATTATAAAGTTGGCGATTTTATGCAGAAGTTTTCTATTGTGTTAAAACGTTTGCTACCCGATAAGGTGTATGAAAGAATGCTGATGAATCATTTTAAAATGTAATTTTATGCTAAATTGTAGCAACTAACTTCTATACAGAGGTGATTAGCCATAAACTAATGACCATTTAACAGACATCTTGTATAACATGTTAATAAATTACGCGTTATCTTCTTAGCCACATTTTTAGGAAACTTTATATTTGACAAAATATTTAAAAGGTAATTAAAACGAACAATTGTAATGCCTTGGGAATCATTAAAAAAGCAAATAAAAACAGATGAAATTTTTTATAGATACAGCAAATTTAGACCAAATTAGAGAAGCTCAGGAAATGGGAATTCTTGATGGTGTAACTACCAATCCGTCATTAATGGCTAAAGAAGGTATTACAGGTGCAGCGAATATTAGGAACCATTATAAAGCTATTTGTGATATAGTTGATGGTGATGTAAGTGCCGAAGTTATCGCAACCGATTATGATGGAATGATAAGAGAAGGAGAAGAATTGGCTGCATTGAATCCGCAAATTGTTGTGAAATTACCAATGATAAAAGACGGTGTTAAAGCCTGTAAATATTTTTCAGATAAAGGCATAAAAACAAATGTAACCTTGGTATTTTCAGCTGGTCAAGCTTTATTGGCAGCCAAAGCAGGTGCTACCTATATGTCACCTTTTATTGGGCGTTTAGATGATGTTTCTACCGATGGTTTAGGCTTGATACAAGAAATACGTTTGATCTATGACAATTATGGGTTTAATACACAAATATTGGCGGCTTCAATTCGTCATACTATGCATATCATGGATTGCGCTAAAATTGGAGCCGATGTAATGACCGGGCCACTTAAAGCAATTGATGGGTTACTAAATCATCCATTAACCGATATCGGACTCGCTAAATTTTTAGCAGATTTCAAAAAAGGAAATTAAACCTTTTTAACATAGAAAGAAAATTAAAAAAGATCCCACAACGGTGGGATCTTTTAATTTGAACTATCATGTGTTTTGGCCGATTCTGAAACCAATCTATTTATTTCTGCGAGTTCCTGGTCAGTAAGATTCCGCCACTTTCCTACTGGCATGTCTAAAGAAACATTCATTATTCTAACACGTTTTAATTTTATAACTCTGTAGTCAAGGTACTCACACATTCTACGAATTTGTCTGTTTAAACCTTGTGTTAGAATTATTTTAAATTGGTTTTTACCGAGCTGTTTAACAGAACATTTTCGTGTAACTGTGTCTAAAATAGGTACACCATTAGACATTTGTTGAATAAACTTCTTTGTTATAGGATGGTTAACGGTAACCAGATATTCCTTTTCGTGATTGTTTTTTGCACGTAATATTTTATTGACTATGTCACCATCATTCGTTAAGAATATCAAACCTTCACTAGGTTTGTCTAAACGACCAATTGGAAAAATCCGCTTAGGAAAATTGATAAAATCAATAATATTATCTTTTTCAACGCGGGTATCAGTTGTGCATACAATGCCAACAGGTTTATTAAAAGCAAGATATACAGATTTTTCTTTTGGTTCAGATATTAACTCTCCATCAACACGTATTTCGTCTTGAGGCGCAATTTTTGTTCCCATTTCAGGTACCACTCC
>Ga0209633_10002245_pt1 | contig 18926 bp, 17 predicted proteins | sample Cruoilmetagenom1_FD_187290 | JGI IMG/M metagenome (GOLD analysis project Ga0209633, IMG submission 187290) | Oil polluted marine microbial communities from Coal Oil Point, Santa Barbara, California, USA - Sample 1 (SPAdes) (version 2) | ecosystem: Environmental > Aquatic > Marine > Oil seeps ... | reverse complement strand
CGGCACGTTGATGCCGACCATGCCGGTCAGCGTCGACTGGGCGAAGGTGCGCGCCGCGTCCCCATCACGCGTGAAGATCGCATTGCCGTTGCCGTATTCGTGGGCGTTGACGAGGTCGACCGCCGCGTTGAAATCGGGCTCGCGCACCACCGCGAGCACCGGGCCGAAGATCTCCTCTTTGTAGATGCGCATCTCCGGGTGCACCTGGTCGAAGAGGCAGGGGCCGATGAAATGCCCGCCCTCATAGCCCTGGAGCTTGAGGTCGCGGCCATCGACGGCGAGCTCGGCGCCCTCCTCGACCCCGAGATCGACATAGCCGCGCACGCGCGCGAGGTGCTCGGCCGTGACCAGCGGGCCCATCTCCGATTGCGGATCGGCGCCGGGGCCGACCTTCAAGGCCTGCGCGCGCGGCACCATGCGTTCCAGAAGCGGCTCGGCCGCCTCGCCCACCGCGACGGCGACCGAGACCGCCATACAGCGCTCGCCCGCCGAGCCGTAAGCGGCGCCCATCAGCGCATCGGCAGCCTGGTCCATGTCGGCGTCGGGCATGACGATCATGTGGTTCTTGGCCCCGCCGAGCGCCTGCACGCGCTTTCCGGCGTTGGCGGCGCTCCGATAGACGTGCTCGGCGACGGGGGTCGAGCCGACGAAGGAGACGGCGGCGATGCCGGGATGATCGAGGATCGCGTCGACCGCCTCGCGGTCGCCGTGCACCACATTGAAGACGCCCGCCGGCAAGCCCGCCTCTTCCAACAGTTCGGCGATGATGAGCGCCGGCGAGGGGTCTTTCTCCGAAGGCTTCAGGATGAAGCTGTTGCCGCAGGCGATCGCAATGGGGAACATCCACATCGGCACCATGACGGGGAAGTTGAACGGCGTAATGCCGGCGCAGACGCCGAGCGGCTGGCGCACCGAATAGCTGTCGACATCGCGGCCGACGTTTTCGGTGAAATCGCCCTTCAGCAGATGGGGAATACCGCAGGCGAACTCGACCACCTCGAGACCGCGCGTGATCGAGCCCTTGGCGTCCTCGATCACCTTGCCATGTTCGGCGGTCACGGCTTTCGCGATGCGATCCATGTTCGCCTCGATCAGCGCCTTGAAGCGGAACATGACGCGGGCGCGAACCAGCGGCGGGGTCGCGGCCCAACCCGGCCACGCCTCGGCGGCGGCGGCGACGGCCTTGTCGACCAGATCGGGCGAGGCGAAGGGCACGCGCGCCGTGATCTCGCCGGTCGCCGGATCATCGACCTCGCCGAAGCGGCCGTTATCGGCACTATCGGCTTTGCCGCCAATCATATGGTGCAGCGTCTCGACCATGGCTTGCGTCCCTCCAATCACCTTATTCTCACACGCCGCAATCCTGCGGAGCGCACTTCACCGTTGACTTCATCATTGACGGTGGCGCGATTCCACGAACTATACCCTTCACCTGCCGGCGCGTCGAAGCCCCGCACGCAGTTACGGCACATTCATCTCAGGAGGCAGCGACATGGCAATCTTTCTCGTGGCACATGGCGCCTGGTCGGCCGGATGGGTGTGGAAGAAAATGCACCCGCTCATGCGCGCTGCCGGGCACGAGCTGATCACGCCGACTTATACCGGGCTCGGCGAACGAGGGCATTTGGCCAATCCCGAGATCGATCTCGACACGCATATCGACGACATGCTCGGCGTGCTGGCCATGGAGGATCTGAGCGACGTGGTGCTGGTCGGGCACAGCTATGGCGGCATGGTGGCCACGGGCGTTGCCGACCGGGCGCGTGATCGGATTGCCCAGCTCATCTATCTCGACGCCTTCGCACCGCGCGACGGTCAAAGCGCGTTTGATCTGTTGCCCGAGGCCGCGGGCGCACGCATGCGCGCGCTTGCCGAGGCCGATGGCGAAGGCTGGCGCGTTCCGCCCAACCCGCCGCCGCCCGACACGCCCGAGGAAGACGTGGCCTGGGTCACGCCGCGCCGCCTGCCCCAGCCGATCAAAGCCTTCGAGCAAAAGCTCGCGCTGCGCGGCGGGGAGCTGTCGCTGCCGCGCAGCTATATATATTGCCAGCGCTACGGCCCCGGCGACATCTTCGCGCCATTCGCCGAGCGCGCCCGCAGCGAGGCGGGCTGGCGCTGCTTTGAGATCGATGCCAGCCACAACCCGCACATCACCGCGCCGGAAGCACTGCGTGATCTCCTGATCGAGATTGCCGAGAGCTGACCAGGCGCGGGGGCGGCGCGTAACGGTTTTTCAGCCGCCGGCAATCGGCAAAAAAGGACTTTTGTCCTATATCAATATGGGAATAAGCCGCTGAACGCCCACTGCGGATAACCTGGATTTGTGCCCATCACATGGCGCCCGCAGATCTCCTATAGTTGAAATACGCCCGCGCCATGTCGTCCCCGGACCGTCTTGGACGGCATTGAGGCGATGCAAGCATCTTTACGAGAAATTTAACCAGTGGCGCGGCTTTATTGGGTGCTCCAGGCCGAGGACGCGTCGGATCGCCGATGCCGACACCGTGCCTATAGAGCGGCCGCGCTGAGCGAGGGAATTGGCGCCCTACCCCAAGTCGGGACTTGCGCTGCGAACATCCGATAACGGGGAATAGACTTGGCTGAAGCACAATCGAATTTGTCCAGGAGCATGGCCAGCATGGCAGACATCAACGACACCAAGCTGCGCCAGGAAGTCCTGAATCTCTTCCAGTATATCGAGCGCCTGCGTTCCGAAGTCGCGACGATGTCGAAGGCCGAGGACAACGCGACCGCATTCGACGATATGTCGGTCCAGCTCGACGCCATCGTCAGTGCCACCGAGGAAGCGACCAATTCGATCCTCTCGGCTTCGGAATCGATCAGCGGCGACGCCATGGCGCTGCAGGACGAGACCGATCCAAAGAAGACCCGCGAGATCGCCGATCGCATTTCCCAGAATACGATGACGATCATGGAAGCCTGCAGCTTCCAGGACCTGACCGGTCAGCGTGTTTCCAAGATCGTGAGCTCGGTCAAGTTCGTCGAGGACCGGGTCAACCAGATGATCGAGCTGTGGGGCCGCGAAGAGATCGAAGCGTTGGGCGCGGAGATGAAGCCCTGCGAGGACGATGATCCCGACAAGAAGCTGCTCAACGGCCCGCAGCTTGCCGGCGAGGCGATTTCTCAGGACGACATCGACGCGCTGTTCGACTAGATCAAGATCGTCTCAGATCGAAACGATCTGAGACGTGAATCTTGATCTCATTCATATGTTTAGAGCACGTGCCACGCGTCACACTTCGTCAATGTGACGCGATCGTGCTCTAGGGGTCGTTCGACCCGCTGTCGTTATTTACTGCGCGGCCGCGGCGTCGCCCGTCGAAAGCCCGCAGCCCTCGAAGGCTTCTCGAATCGCCGATATCTCCATCTCGGTGAGCGGCAGCATCGGACGGCGAACTGCGCCGCCGGTCTGACCCAGTAACTCCTGCCAATATTTCTGTTGCGCCTGCGGCTTGCCCCCGGGACGCGTGCGCTTGAGCGCCTGGCGAACCGGATCTAGCGAATCGCGGACAGCCCGCGCCTTTTCGATTTCGCCGGCGAAGGCGAGCGCAGTGTAGTCATGCATGCGCCGGTCGCGCGCGGTCTGGATGAGGTAGGGCGGCGAGGAACACAGATAGAGCCGCCAGCCGAGTTCGACGATGTTGTCGAACCATTCCTCCTCCGAGGCGGTGCTGACGATGATCTTGTCGCCGGCAAGGCGCGTGAGTTCGACATACATCTCCCGCGGCACGCTGTATTTGATGGCGACGATGTTGGGCAGATCGGCGACGCGGGCGCAGAGTTCTGGGCTCATGAGATAGCCCGAATCGGGGTGGCTCCACATGGCGATGCCGATATCGACCGCCTCGCTGACGGTCTTGTAATACTCATAGACCGTCTCGTCCTGGTCGCTGACGAAATGCAGCACCGGGGCATGAACGACGATCGTATCGGCACCGATATCCTGGGCGTGGCGCGCCAGCTCGATGACGGTGTCGAGGTTCTGGTCCGAGCACGACATGATGGTGCCGGCATGGCCGGCGCATTCCTCGACCGCGATCTCGAAGCTGCGCTTGCGTTCGGCCACCGACATGGAAAAGAACTCGCCCTGCTTGCCGGCGATGAAGAGCCCGGCGATACCCAGCTCGCGCGTCCAGTGGCGGATGTTGGCGCGAAAGCCCGGCTCGTCGATGGCGAGATCGTCCGGCCGGAACGGCGTGAGCGCGGCGGCCCAGATACCCGTCATGTGCTCACGGGCCCAGTCCTTGGCATCGTTCTTGCGGTATTTCATCACCCCTCGCCTCGATCCTCAGCGTCCTTCATCGCCCGCCAGATGCGCTCGGCGGTCAGCGGCATGTCGATGTGCCGAACGCCGAGCGGGCGCAAGGCGTCGAGCACGGCACCCATGATGGCAGGCGGCGCGCCGATCGTGCCAGCCTCACCGACACCCTTCGCGCCAAGCGGGTTCATCGGCGAGGGCGTCTCCACCCGGTCGAAGGCGACCGCCGGCATGTCGGCGGCGCGCGGCACGGCATAGTCCATCAGCGAGCCCGTCAGCAGCTGACCGTCGCCATCATAGACGATCCGCTCCATCAGCGCCTCGCCGATGCCCTGGGCGATCCCGCCCATCAGCTGACCCTCGACCAGCAGCGGATTGACGACCGTGCCGGTATCGTCGACCCAGACGAAGCGCTCGATGGTCGGCACGCCAGTCTCGGCGTCGATGGCGACGGCGGCGATCGCGGCGCCGCAGCCCCAGGCCTCGCCCGGCGTCTCGAACGTGTGGCGCGCCTCCAATGCGGCCTCGCCGGACGCTGCGATATGCTCGGCGAGGGCGTCCCAGCCTATGCCGGCCACGGACTGATCGGCGCGCACAAATCCGTCCTCGCCCAGCGAAACCTCTCCCGGTTCGGCCTGCAGCAGCCGGGCCGCCGCTTGGCGCCCCAGCTCGCGAAGACCCTCGGCGGCACGGGCGAGCGCGCCGCCGCCGATGGGCGTGCTGCGGCTGGCGAGCGCACCGATGCCCGGCGGCGTCAGCGCCGTGTCGCCGTGGACCACGCATACGTCTTCAGGCGGCAGCATCAGTGTTTCCGCGACGATCTGCGCAAACGCGGTCTCGCGGCCCTGGCCTTGCGCGCTGGTGCCGGTCGCGGCCATGATCGAGCCGTCGGGCTCCAGGCGCAGATGCGCGCGTTCGGAGCCTTGGCCGCTCGGCTCGACATAGAACCCGGCGCCGATGCCATAGAGCCCGCCGGCCGCACGTCGCCGTGCCTGCTCGGCGCGCAGCCCCTCGTATTCGGCCAGCGCCCGGGCGCGGGTCAGCACTGCATCGTAGTCACCGGAATCGAGCGTCTCCCCCGTCGGCGTGGCATAGGGGAAACGGTCGGCGGCCACCAGGTTGCGGCGGCGGAGGTCCACCGAGTCGAGACCGAGCGCATACGCCGCTTCCTCGGCCAGCCGCTCCATCAGCAGCGCCGCCTCGGGCCGGCCGGCGCCGCGATAGATGCCGACGGGCGCGGTGTTGGAGATCCCGGCGCGCGCACTGATCTCGACCGCCGGAACCACGTAAGGCCCGGGGAGAACGCGCCCGGCATTACGCGCCGGCACCACCGCGCTGAAGGGCAGCCAGTGGCCGAGCGGCGCCTCGATGTCAGCGCGCAGGGCCAGCATGGTGCCGTCGCGCGCAAGCGCCAGCTCGCCCCAAATCGCCGCGCCGCGGCCGTGGCTGGCGGCCGCGAAGTCCTCGGCGCGCGTGGCAGCCCAACGGATGGATCGGCGCAGGCGCGCGGCGGCCCAGACCACCAGAACTTCCTCGGGATAGAGCGAGGCCTTCATGCCGAAAGCGCCGCCGACATCCGGCGCGATCACGCGCAACCGTTCGGGCGCCAGACCGATGATGGCGGCAAGATCGGTGCGGGCGCGATGCGGGGTCTGGGTAGAGAGGTGGACCGTCAGCCCCTCGCTCTCTTCATTCCATTCTGCGAGAACCGCACGCGGCTCGAGCGTCAGCGGCGCCAGCCGGGCATGCTCGATCGAGACGCGGACCACCGCATCGGCGGCGGCGAAGGCCGCCTCGATGTCGCCGGCGCGCCACGTCTGCGCCGCCGCCTGGTTCTGCGGGACTTCCGCAAACAGCGCGGGCGCATCCGTGCCGGAACCCAGAACGGGCGGCAGCGGATCGTAATCGACCTCGATCAGCTCGGCCGCGTCAAGCGCCGCCGTAAGCGTCTCGGCCACCACGGCGGCGACCGGCTGGCCGACCGCCTCGACCGAGCCGTGGGCCAGGACCGGGAATGGCGGCGCATGCAAGCTGTCGACCAGGGGATTGACCGGCAGGTCGCCCAGATCGGCGACGTGCGCGCCGGTGAAGACCGCGACCACGCCAGACGCCGCCGCGGCCGCGCGCGTGTCGAGCGCGGTGATCTTGGCGCGGGCGTGGGGGCTGCGCAGGAAGGCGGCGTGGAGACAGCCGGCCGGCACGAGGTCGCCGACGAACGTCCCTTGGCCGGTGACGAGCCGCGCATCCTCCACGCGGCGGCGCGCGCGGCCGATCCAGCGCGGCGGCGAGGCGTGGGGCTCCATCAAGGGCTGTGCTTCATGGACCGGCCGGGCTCATGTGGACGTCGCCCGGTCTTCATCCCCCGACCTTCACCCAAAGTCTCAAAGCGTGACCCAGCCTTCGGGCGGATCGCCCTTGCCGGGATGGACCGTGCCGCACTCGCCGCAGGTGCGCGCCGCCTCGTCGGCGTAGAACGCCTCATACAGGGGCGGCAGGTCGTCAACGATGTTGTTGAGCGGCACCTCAATGCGATGCACCAAGGCCTTGCATTGAAAGCAATACCACTGGAAGCCGTCCATCATGCCGGCCATGCGCGGGCTCTCCACGACAAGCCCGATCGAGCCGGGTACCGGCCGTTGCGGCGAATGCGGCACATGCGCGGGGAGCATGAAGACGTCGCCCGCATTGATGCGAACGTCATGGATATCACCGTCGACAAAGACCTTGAGGATCATGTCGCCCTGGATCTGGTAGAAAAATTCCTGCACCGGGTCGTCGTGGAAATCGACGCGGGTGTTCGGGCCCCCGATGATCTGGGCGATCATGCCGGGCTCCTCGAAGAGCAGCTTGTTGCCGACCGGCGGCTTCAGCTGATCGCGGTTGGTTTCGACCCAGGCGTCAAGGTCGAAGGGTTGTCGAAGCGCCATGATGCTGTCCCTCCTTTGGGCTCGCGGCAAAGGTCGTCCCGTTGGGGCCATTGAAGGGGATGAGACCGGCCCCCGCAATTGCGAATCCGGGCAATCGGGATTGCTGCCCTGCGACCCTTGGCCCCTACCGGCCCTGCGACCATAATGCGCGGAGCCCATCGGCGGGAGGAGAGAGACCATGGACTTCGAAGACATCGTGACGGCCTTCGGCGCGGCGGTCGAGGCCGGCGACGGCACGGCGCTCGCCAACCTCTTCACGGAGGACGGCGTCTATCACGACATGATCTACGGCGCCTTCGCCGGCCGGGCGGCGATCAAGGGCATGCTGGAGGAAGTCTTCCACCGCGACGCCAAGGATTTCCACTGGGAGTTTTTCGACCCGGTCTCCAACGGCACGGTCGGCTATACGCATTGGCTGTTCAGCTATACCGGCACGACGCCGCACACCGACGGCAAGCGCGTGGTCTTCGACGGGGTCGGGCTGTTCTTCCTGAAAGACGGTCTGATCGCGCGCTACGAGGATGTCTCGAACTCGGTCGTGCCGCTGAAGAAAATGAACGTGCCCCAGCCGGTGATCGACCGGCAGGTCGACAAGTGGCAAGGTTGGCTGGAGGCGCGGCCCGGCTATGACGCGCACGCCAAGGGTTAGCCCAGCGTAGTACGGATATGATCGACCGGCGGGCCTTCACGATTGGACTTGGTGCAGCTGGATTGGGCGCAGCGGGCCTGCTGCCGCTGGTGAGTTCAAACGCGCTTGCGGCGGTGAAGCAGCGCCCCCGGGGCCTGCGGCTCTACAACACCAATACCAAGGAGCGCTTCGACGGTCTTTACTTTGACGGCGGCTATCTGAAATCGGCGCACGAAAAGCTCGACTGGTTTCTGCGTGACCACCACGAAGGCGTGCAGACGCACATGGACGCCAAGCTCTTCGACCTGCTCTGGCGGCTATCAGAGCGCTATCGGCGCGCGCGCCACGGCCATGTCGTCATCAACATCCATTCAGCCTACCGCACCAAGAAGACCAACGACCGCTTGCGCGCCGAGGGTGCCGCGCGCAACAGCCAGCACCTGCTCGGCAAGGCCGCCGACGTGACGATCCAGGGCTACGGCATCTATTTCCTGGCAAACCACGCGGCGCGCATCGGCGCCGGCGGGCTGGGGCTCTATTGGGCCGCCAAGTTCGTCCATCTCGACACCGGGCCGCGCCGCTATTGGTACAAGCGGTACTGAGCGTCGGCACCGATCAATCGGGCTTAGTAGGCTTCAAGGGCTTCATCGATTTCGGCCCCTGGCTGTAGTCGCCGAAGGGCGCGTCGCGCTGGGCGACCGCCGCACCCACGCCCCCGGTCGAGGCGGTCTCCACGAAGGCCCGGCCCTCCGGCGTGTTGCGCATGATGCCGTCGAGGATGGTGCCCAGATGCTGGGTGCTCTGGAGGCCCATATTGTCGTAGGCCTGGTTGACCACGAGCTTCATCGCGGCGAGCTGGGTGCTCGGGATCTCCGCCATCCGCCCGGCCCAATGGGCGACCCGCTCGTCGAGCTCGGCCAACGGCGCCGCCTCGTTGATCAGCCCGATCTCGGCGGCCTCCTTGCCGCTGATCGAATCGCCGGTCAGCGCGTATTGCTTGGCCTTGGTAAGGCCGAGGCGGTAGATCCACATGCCGGTCAGATGGCAGCCCCAGACGCGCGCATAGGGCGTGCCCAGACGAGCGTCGTCGGAGGCCAGTACGATGTCGGCGCAGAGCGCCATCTCCGAGCCGCCGCCGACACACCAGCCGTGGATCTTGGCGATCACCGGCTTGGGGCTGCGCCAGATGTTCATGAACTTGGGCACCGGGCCGACGAAGGGGCTGGTCACCATCATCACGTCGCGGCCCGGATCGTAGTCCTCCGCGCTCAAAGCCGCGCCCCAGGCGTCATAGTGCTTGAGATCGCCGGAAAAATCGAAGCCGGCGCAGAAGCTCTCGCCCGCGCCCTGCAACACGATCACCCGGATCTCGTCGTCCCGGTTGGCGGCGGCGAGCGCGGCCTCCATCTCCTCGGGCATAGGCGGCCGGATCGTGTTGAACTTTTCCGGCCGGTTGAGGGTGATCGTCGCGATCCGGCCCTCTGTTTCATAAAGAATTGTCTCGTAGCCCATCGCGGCCTCCTGTTTGCTGGATCGTGGAAAACTGGTCTAGAGCATTTACCGTTCGGTTTGCATCACTAGCCCGCTCCCCCGCCCGGCCACCCCCAACGCCCAATTTGAGGCAGCATCCTTGGGGGTCGAACCGCTAGGCGGATCGACTGGCGGGGGAGAGGGCTGGAGCCGATTCCACAAAAGCGAGATATGCTCTAGCCGAGCCGGCGCGGCGCGGCCTTGATTTATGTCGGGAACGGCATCGGCGATGTTCGAGCTGACGCAACGACCGATGTCCCGGCCCCCGCAAGGGAGGCGGGGGCCACGCCTTGGGTGCGGCGGAGAACGCCTACGGCTTCAGGACAATCTTCCCGAAGGCCCCCGGCTCCAGCACCGCGTGGTGCGCCGCCACGGCTTCGTCCATCGCCATCTCGCGGCCGATCACCGGATTCAAGACGCCGCTTTCAAGCCCGCCGCGCAGCCCGGCATGGATCAGCGCCATCTCGTCATCGGAGGCGTTCGGCAGGGCGAGACCGACTACGTCGATGTTCTTCCCCATCGTGGCGCGCGGATTGATCTGGATTTCGCCGCGGTTGCCGATGACGACGATGCGGCCGTATTTGGCGACCACGTCGAGATCCTTGGCGAGGTTGATGTTGGCCAGCATCTCAAGAATGAGATCGGGACCCGCACCGCCGGTCAGGCCGCGGACCTCGTCGATATAGCCGCCCGATGTGTGATCGACCGCGTGATGGGCGCCTTGATCGAGCACGAGTTGCTTGCCCTTGTCGGTGCCGGCGCTGCCGATCACGGTCATGCCGTGGGCGCGCGCCATCTGCACCGCCGCCGTGCCGACAGAGCCGCTCGCGCCATGGACGAACAGCGTGTCGCCGGGCTTGGCCGCACCGCGCATGAAGAGGCCATAATACGCCGTGGCGTAAGGCACGCCGAGGGCGGCCCCGGCCGTGAAGCTCGCATTCTCCGGCAGATGAAAAATCGCGCCCGCCGGGACAGCGGCTTTCCCCGCCGTGGCGCCCTGGTTTCTGCGCACCGCGATACCGGCCATGTAGACGCGGTCGCCGACCGCAAGGCCGCTGACGCCGTCGCCCAGCGCCTCGACCGTGCCGGCAGCATCGCCGCCCGGCGTATAGGGAAGCTCGGGCAGCATCGCGTAGACACCCGAGCGGATGTAGGTGTCGACCGGGTTGACGCCGATCGCCTCGATCTTGATGAGGACCTCGCCCGAGCCTGGGGTCGGATCGGCAACGTCCTCGATCTGCATCACCTCCGGCGCGCCGAATTCATGAACTCTGATTGCCCGCATTGCTTCATCCCCCCGGTTAAAGTCGATGGTTTCTCGTTCTCGGGATCATGCACGACAAACGACCTGCCGCGCGACCTGCCGCCGCTTTATACCAACGGTTCATGCGCGTGACCCATGGTATTTCCCTCAAGCCCGGGCGGTTGCGGAGAGGCTGCGTATCGTGTGAACTGGCCAACCGGGTCCAAATGGACGGCCCGCAACACGATCAGGACACGATCAAGACACGGCAGTGAATGAAAGGCCTTCCCATGCGCACACAGGTCGGGATCATCGGCGCCGGCCCCTCAGGTCTGCTCCTGTCCCAATTGCTACACCTGCGGGGGATCGAGAGCGTCATCCTTGAGCTGCGCAGCCGCGATTACGTGTTGGGGCGGATCCGAGCCGGGGTTCTGGAACAGGGCATGGTGGACATGCTGCGCAAAGCGGGCGTCGCCGAACGCCTGGACCGCGAGGGGCTGGTTCACGACGGCGTGGAAATCTGTTTCGGCGACCGCCGCCACCGCATCGATCTTCGAAAGCTCACCGGCAAGGCCGTCACGATCTATGGCCAGACCGAGGTCACAAAGGACCTGATGGATGCCCGCGAGGCCATGGGCGGGACGGTGATCTACGAAGCCGAACAGGTGAAGATCGAGGATCTCGGCACCGACCTGCCGAGACTGACCTACACGCATGACGGCCAGGCGGGTGAGGTCGCCTGCGATTTCATCGCCGGCTGCGACGGCTTTCACGGCGTCAGCCGGCGCTACATTCCCGAAAGCGTGCTGAAGACCCATGAACGGGTCTATCCGTTCGGCTGGCTCGGCATCCTGTCGGAGACGCCGCCGGTTTCCAACGAGCTGATCTACGTCAATCATTGGCGCGGCTTCGCACTCTGTTCGATGCGCTCCACCAGCCGCAGCCGCTATTATATCCAGTGTCCCTTCGACGCCAGCCTGGAGGAGTGGACGGATGAGCGCTTCTGGGACGAGCTGCGCGTGCGCCTGCCCAGCGACGCCGCCGAACGCATCACGATGGGCCCGTCGATCGAGAAAAGCATCGCGCCGCTTCGCAGCTTCGTGGCCGAGCCGATGCGGCACAAACGCCTGTTTCTCGCCGGCGACGCCGCCCACATCGTGCCGCCGACCGGTGCCAAGGGCCTCAACCTTGCCGCCTCCGATATCCATTACCTGTCGGAAGCGCTGATCGCCTATTACGGCAAGGACAGCGATACGGCGCGGATGGACAGCTACTCGGCCGACTGTCTGGGCCGGATCTGGAAGGCGGAGCGATTTTCCTGGTGGATGACCTCGCTGCTGCACAAATTTCCCGATCAATCCTCCTTTGATCGCGGCGTCCAGCTCGCGGAACTCGACTACCTGACCGGGTCCGTGGCGGCGCAGACCGCGCTCGCAGAATCCTATGTCGGATTGCCTTATTAGGCCGCGAGGTCCAATCGAACGGACAACGCGCATAAAACAACCGCCGGGCCAGGGTTCTTATTCTGAGCAACATTGAAGGAATTCCGAGATGACGCTCCGTCACGCCTCCGCTGTTATTTGCATAATGTGCCTCGCCGGCGCGCCGGCGCTCGCCGACACCGCCACCGACGCCATGAAGAAGGCGCAGACCCACTACCGGCAGGGCCAATTGGGCAAGGCGTATCGGCAACTGGAGGAAGCCGCCGCGGAGATCATGCACAGGCTGGCCTCGTCCTACGCCAAGACCTATCCCGCCGCGCCGACGGGCTGGACGCTGCCGCCCCATAAATCCTCGGCCAAGAAAAGCATGCGTGGGCTGGGCCGGGGTATCCTGTTGATCCGGCACTACCGGCAGAATGCCGGTGGCGGCGTGGCGACCGCGCAGATGATCATCGACGACCGGGGCATCGTGGCCGGACTGATCGACGTGCTGTCGAACCCGGCGACCGTGAAGCGCATGAAGGGCACCTGGGTGCAGATCGAAGGCGGTGGCAAGGCCATCACCACCTACAATGCGTCGCGCAAGCGCGGCAACATCCGGCTGCTGGTCGCCAGACGGTTCTACATCTCGATCACCGCCAGCAATATCGAGAGCCGGGCCTTCCTGACGAACCTGCTGTCTTCATGGGATTTCGCTGGCCTCAAGAGGACCGGCGGCATGCACTGAGCAGCCGAGGATACGGCGGTCTTGTGAGCGCCGATTTCCGTCCCGGACCAGATATCCCGCGGCCGAACTAAATCGCCGTCGGATCCACGATCAGGCCGGTCAACTGGCTTTTGTATTTCTCTGGCATCGGCGTCGCCTTACGCGATTTGGGGTCGAAAAAGACCTCGACCGTTTCCTGCGTGGCGCACAGCTCGCCCGTATCGGCATTGTACATCTTGGCCAGGTGGGTCACGCTTTTGGAGCCGACCTTGGTGAACCCGGCGCGGACCAGAATGGACGTGCCCGCGATCATTTCCCGCACGAAATCTGTGGTCGTGCGCGCCACCACGACCTGCACGCCGTCGGCCCGCATCTCGGACTGACGCACATCGGCGACGGTCCAGATCTGGAAACCGGCCTCGTCGAAATGATGCGCGTACCAGCGCACATTCATGTGGCCGATATGATCGCACTGGGCCGGCAACACCAGCGAACGGTAGGTATCGAAGCAATTTTCAGCGGGCGGTCCTGGCAAGCTCACGGTCTGTGTCCTTTGCTATCCAGTGCTATCTGGCCAGCGCTTCGGCCCGGGCTTCGTCACGCGATCGTTTCCCAGATCGAACCGCCGATGCCGCACCGCATCTCCGCCGAGGGGACATAAAAGACCGACTTCGCCGGGGTGCCGCCGGCCGCACCCATCGCGACCATCCAGGCCAGAAGCTCGGTGGTGCCGCCGCCGCCGGCTTCGTTCATGCGCTCGACCGTGGCCTCGCGGCAGACCTGGTCGAGATCGCCGTTCCCCAAAAGATCCATGAACCAGCGATCGAATTTCTCGTCGAGTGTGAAGTATCGCGGGCCGCCAGGCTCGTGCGAAAGCCCCCCCGTGCCCATGACGGCGACGCGAAGTCCGGCCGGAAGGTCCGAACCGATACAGTCCGCGATGACCCGGCCGGCCCGTACGCTTTCCTCGGGGGTCGGCACCGGCGGGTTGATGCAGTTCATGTGGATCGGCACCAGCGGGATCGAATAGTCGGGATTCACGTAGTAGAGGGGGACAGACCAGTTGTCATCGAACAGCAGATCGTCGCGCGCCGACAGCTTGAGATCCGCGGCGGCTCCCGCTTTCGCAAGGGCGGCCGCGACATCGGGCATGCCATCGACGGTGTAGCTGTCCTGCTGCAGCCAGTCCTTGAAGAAATCGGCGGGACCGGTCCACTTGGCGGCGGTGCCGACACAAAAATCGGGCGGGTCTTCAAGCGGCAGATTAAGCATGTGGTCGTTGGCGACACCAATAATCACATCGGGTTCGGTGGCGCGGAGCAACCGCCCCATCTCCTGATAGCCGGCGACAATGCTCTCTTGTTCATCCCGGGGCGCCGCCGTCAGCCAACCGGTCACGCCCGGAGCATGGGCCATCGCCATCACGCAAACGATTTCAGCCATCGATTTCAACCATCTTTGATTTCAAATTCCGTTAGCGTTCGACGGCGGTGCCGATTTGGCGTTTCACGTCAGCCGCGCTTGTGGTCGACGATCTGATCGCCGAACGACGAGCGGTAAGCGCTGGCCGCCGCGCTCTTGCTGTTGTTGTTTGCCGATCCGTGCACGAGGCGCGTCACCTGCGGCAGGAAATAGGGATGCACGCCTAGATCGCCCAGCGTCTTGACATCGACATTTCGCCACGCATCGCGCTCGGCCGGACTCAATGCGTACTGCTCCATGACCGCTTCCATCCGCTCGGCAAATCCCGTGTAGAGGGCCGGGTCTCGGCGGATCTCAAAGATCATCCGGTTGGACGGAAGCTTTGGATCGAATTCGTTGGCCATCGCTGAATGCCTTTCCGCAAATCCAATATCGACGCCCGGCTCAAATCACGTCACCCACTGATCGTCAGAGAGCCAGGCGCGATCGCCGATTCGCTGCCCCGTGGATAGAGCGTAGGCCGGGATGTCGGAGCCTGGCAAGCGTTGGCAATTGCCGGCCCAGCGACAAATCGTCCGCCCCGCCATCGGCGGACATGACGCCGGTCTGGCCGCCTTGGTCGGCTATGGCGTCCTAGAAGGTCCGGCCGTGGATGATGTCGACGGTGAATTCGAACATGCAGTCGCCGAAGCGGCCGAGATCGGCATAGCGCGGGTCGCGGGTCTCGCCGCGGCGGTAGCGGGCGAAGAGCTGCAGGAAGATCACCCCCAGCTTCATCATGCCGAGCACCCGGTGGAAGAGGACATCGGAGAGGTCGCGGCCGCTCGCTTGCGCGTACATCTCCACGACCTCGCGGCGGTTTGGCCAGCCAGGCTGGATCGTCGGCATCTGGTTGAGGCTGCGCATTGGTTCGGGGTCGCCGTCCTCGGTCCAGTAGGACAGGAAGGTCGCAAAATCGAAGAGCGGATCGCCGCGCGTGCACTGATCCCAGTCGAAGACCGCCACCGGCGCCGGCGGCGGCGCGCCGTCCGACCACATCACATTGTCGAGCTTGTAGTCGTTGTGCAGCAGCGTCACGCCGCTTTCCGGGATCAAGTTCGCCTGCAGCCATTCGCCGGCCTCGCGCGCAGGGGCCGGGGGCCGCTTGTCGTCGTAGATGTCCTGCGCCGCGATCGCGCAGCGCTTCAGCCAACCGCCCACGGTGCGCTCAAGAAAGCCCTCCGGCCGGCCCAGCGTGTCGAGCCCGACGGCGGCCGGATCGACGGCATGAAACTCCGACAGCACCCCCACCAGGCGCTCTGCGATCGCGCGCTCGTGGCCGATCAGGTCTTGCGGTAACGCACCGCCCCGGACCACCCGGCCAGTGCGGTGCTCCATGATGAAGAAGGGCTTTTCCCAGACGCTTTCGTCCTCGCAGAAGTGGAAGGCGCGCGGGGCCAGCGGGAACTTCTCCCAGAGCCGCGAGAGCACACGGTGCTCGCGGCCCATATCATTGGCCCCGGGTGGCAGCGGGCCGGGTGGTGGGCGGCGGAGCACGCAGGGCGTGCCGTCGAGTTCGATCAGATAGTTGAGATTGCCGAGCCCGCCGGCGAACTGTTTGGGCACCGGATCGGGCTTGAAGGCGAAACCCTGGGCTGTCAGGTATTCGGCGAGGCGTGCCCAGTCCTGCGGCTGGCTCGCTTGCGGCACGAGGAAGCCCTCGGTGTCGACCGCTCCCTCGCTCGACACGAATTCCGTGCGCTTCGACATGATATCCGCGCGCCTCCGCTGACCGTTCGGAAGGCGAGACTAGATTATTTTCCCCCATCAAGAAATCACGTCACGAAGTCGGTCGTGAGATCCGCGGCGGGCTTGGTGCATCTCGGCCTCAGAACCCCTCGGCGATGGGATCGCCGCTGGCGTGACCTGCGCCGGCGCGCAGCGCATCGAAGGCCCAGTTCGGCCGTTCGCGCAGGATGCTGCGATAGACCGCCATGTTGTTGCGGTAGGTGAAGTAATACCAGTGATCCCAGATATTGCCCTCGCGGTCGCCTGAGATCATGAAGCCCATCGGGTTCCTGTCGGTGGCGAACTCCTCCATCCAGTGGCGCAAGGGCCAACCGTCGATGCGCAGATCCATCCAGCGGGCCGAACGGTCGCCGGTCTCCAGGCCATTGTGGCCAATCACCTGGCTGTTGCCGAAGGTGCGCGGCCCGAAATTCTCGGCCAGGACGTCGAGCACGTCGTTTTCCTTCGAGCCGAAATTGTAGACATGGGGTCCGAATTCAGCGGTCCAACCGTCACGCGCGGCGAGCGACAGCAGGCGTTCGTTGAAGATCTGTGCTTCGACGACGTATTCGGAGCCTCCCATCAACACGATGCGGCCAAGCTGGCGAAACAGGCCGCGCAGCCGCGCGGTATCTTCGGGACCGGCCGCGGGCTCGCGCGCCAGTGCGAGCTTGGCCGCCTTGGCCAGCGCCCGCAGGGTCACGCGGGTGCCAAGGCTGTGGACGTAGAGATCGATGGGCCAGTCGGCGATGCGCTCGGCCAGCGCCACGAGCAGATTGACCAGCGGCCACGAGGACAGCGTCGCATAGTCGTAAGCGCGGGCTTAGAAGTTCTGACCCACCTCGAGGATCGACGAGGCGAACCCCGGCTGACTGTGCCAGCCGAATCCGATGGCGAGCCCTGAAGCGCCCCCATCGCCCTCCACGATGCCGAGGCCGACCGGCCAGGACGACGTGTGGTGGCGCCACTCCTCGCGTTCGGCGGCATCGCTTGGATCGAAGCCGAAATGATAAAGCCGGCTGTGCGGGTTGTCCGAGTCCGCCGGCGCCATTGTGATCGCCTGGCGGGGATCGAAAAGGAAGCCATGCAACATGACGACCACCGGCGCGCCCTTGGCGAGGCTAGCGGCCTCACGCTCGAGCATGCGATCGAGGTACCGGCCAAGCAGTGAGCCCGACGGCAACAGATGCGGCGGGGCAACCGCGTCCATGCGGCCAGACGGTGGCCGGCGGCGCGCATCGTAGTCTTTATCGACGAAGCTGCCGTCGAGCGTCGGTGCGTAGAGCCGCTCCTTCAGGCAGGAGACACGGATAATCGACATTGGCAACCACGCGTAGGTTGGGCATCAACTGAAGCCGAGAGTGGGAGAACTCCCATATTCTACCTACGCTTGAAAACAAATACAAGCATACACGTTTATTCAAGCGGCACGCGCATTCAAACGGCATGCGGATGCGCCGCTGCGGCGCGGCACGGAATTCCGAGACGTCCGCGAACGCCGCTAGAGCATTTCAGTTCGGTTGGCATCACCAGCCCACTCCCCTGCCCGGCCACCCAATGGCAGTATCTTCTGGGTGGCCGGGCAGGGGAGTGGGCTGGAGTCGTTTCCGCGTGAGCGGAAAATGCTCTAGGCGGCGGCGATGCGCGCCTTCACCGCGGGAATGACCTTCGCGCTGATGCGCTCCATGCAGGCGCGCACGAGCTTATCCTCCAGCCCGCCGAAATTCACCAGTAAGGCGATGTGGTCGATCCCAATCGCATGCAGCCGCACGAGCTTGTCGACCACCGTGTCGACGCCGCCGAAGAGCGCCAGCCCCGACTTAACGATGTCGTCATAGACTTGGCTTTTGGCGTAGAGGCGGGTCTCGACATAAAGATCGAAGGCCGCCGCCGCCTCCTCGCGCGCCTGCGCATCGCTTTCGGCGACATAGGTGTGGAGCGCGGTAATGGTCGCCCGATCCCCGGCCGGCGCATCGCTTTCGCCGTAGCCCTTGAAGTATTCGGCTATCATCGGGCCGATCTCCTCAAACGTGTCGCAGGCGGAATAGGGCACCGTCATCAGCTTGTTGCCCTGCTTGCCGACATGGTAGGCGGCCTCGCGGCGCAGCACCGCGACGTAAATCGGCGGAAACGGCTTTTGCAACGGCGTAACGTTGAGCTGGATATCGTCGACTTCGTAGTAGTCGCCCTTGTGGCTGAAGCGCTCGCCCGACAGCGCCTTTTTCATCACCGTCAGCGCTTCGTCGAACTGGAAGCGCTTGTTCTTGGGATCGGCCTCGAAGCCGGCGAATTCATGCGCCAGGTATCCCGAGCCGACGCCGAGCTCGACCCGGCCATGGGAGATCTGATCGAGCATCGCATAATCCTCGGCCACCGTGACCGGGTTGCGGAAGGGCAGGATCGTGACCGCGGGGCCAAGGCGGATCTTTTCGGTAACGGCCGCCATCTGCGCAAGCGCCACGGCGGGGTTCGGATAGATGCCGTAATCATGGAAGTGATGCTCGGCAACGAAAAAAGCGTAATAACCGAGCCGCTCGGCCAGCATCACCTGTTCGCGTATCTCGTCGTAGAACTGCGTGAGCGTGCGCGCCAGGCGCGGATGGTGGTCTTGCACCGAGAACATCGAGAATTTCATATTCGCGCCGTCAGCCATCGTCGCCCTCCCTGATCATGTGTCGCTTTGGTTTGAATTGCCGCGTGTTGGTCTTGCTGCGGGTTTCTCTGCCCGCGTGTTTGTCTTGTCGCGCGCCCAACGCGCCAACTACCCCGCCGCTCTCGCCCGTCGCGATCAGCTGGTCGTTGATTTCCAATTACATAATCCATTATAAAATACGAAATTCACATGTCAAGATGGCAGTATCAGGGATACGACCGGCGATGATCGACAGCACTACGGTACCGGAAGCCAAGGCGCAGCAGGGCGTGCGCTCGGTCGAGATCGGCATGGCGCTGCTGCAGGCGCTGGCCGCGCGCGCGCGTTCG
>Ga0209633_10002244_pt1 | contig 18930 bp, 13 predicted proteins | sample Cruoilmetagenom1_FD_187290 | JGI IMG/M metagenome (GOLD analysis project Ga0209633, IMG submission 187290) | Oil polluted marine microbial communities from Coal Oil Point, Santa Barbara, California, USA - Sample 1 (SPAdes) (version 2) | ecosystem: Environmental > Aquatic > Marine > Oil seeps ... | reverse complement strand
ATCTATGCGCGGCTGCAGGAGGGGCGTGCAAAAACTTGGGCGTGGTCGCTTGTCTTCTGGACAACTCATGCCGGCGCTATACTGATCAAGGGACCTATCGCGCCGTTTGTTTCCCTTCTCACCGGCCTGGGGCTGACGACGGGAAAACCGCGCATCGGCTGGGTATGGTCCATGCGGCCGGTCTCCGGTCTCCTAATTCTTTTTCTTCTTATTGCGCCCTGGGCGGCCGCAATCGGTTATGCAACCGAAGGACGGTTCTTCATTGAGGCGATCGGCGGCGACATGCTCGGTAAAGTCGGCCAGGCGCAGGAAAGCCATTCGGGGCCGCCCGGCTATCACGCTGGGCTTGTCTGGTTTTTATTCTGGCCCGCTTCGGCGCTTCTTGCCGCAGGCCTTGCGCATATCTGGCGCGATCGGCGTGGCTGGCGCGGGCGGTTCTTGCTTGCATGGCTTGTTCCGGTATGGCTGTTTTTTGAATTCTCGGCGACGAAACTGCCCCACTATGTCCTGCCGCTTTATCCAGCGCTCGCAATTATCGCCGCGCACGCCGCATTGAAAGACGGCGGCGCGCAAACGGCGCTGCGAAAAATCGGGGCGATTATCTATGCCGGTGTCGGACTTGTTGCGGCAGGGCTTGTTGCGGTGTTGCCGGTTGTTTTAAGCGAAGCCCCTATCACCCCACTCTGTCTAACGGCCAGCGCGCTGATCGCAGCCGCGTCGCTTCTGATCGCACGCCTGTTCTGGACCGGGCGCGCTTTCGCCGGCGGCGTTTGCGCGGCTATCCTTTCTGCCCTTTACGCCTGGACATTAATGACGGGCGTCCTTCCCGGCCTTTCAAAGCTCGCCGTCACGCCGCGCCTTTCAACAGCGCTTGAGACCCTGGAACGCCATCCGCTAAAGGATGAGACGGCGCCGGTCGCCCTGGCGGGATACCGTGAGCCCTCGGCCGTCTTCCTCCTTGGAACGGACACCGTCTTAACGTCAGGCGCACATGCTGCATATCTGTTGCTTGAGGGGGAGGTGAGCATCGCTATTGTTGAAAGCCGCGAAGAGGAATATTTTTCGTCGATTATTGATCACGGAAGAGATGACATCCGCACCCTTGCCGTTATCGACGGCGTCAACTACTCAAAGGGCAAGAAGGTTTCGCTGAAGATTTATGCGCGCGAGCATCCAAATTGACGCCACGGCAGATGCCTGACACCAATCAAGCCCAAAAATATCCGCTTCTCGCCTCCTTCTGGTTCTGGGCGTCAGCCGTAACCGCGCTGCGGATTCTGGTTCTTGTCTTTTCGGACGCAAATCTCGGGCCGGACGAGGCGCAATATTGGTTTTGGTCGCGCGACCTTGCGTTCGGGTATTTTTCCAAACCACCGGTCATCGCATGGGCGATCGCCACGACAACCGCCATATTCGGAAATTCTGAATGGGCGGTGCGGCTTTCCGCGCCATTATTTCACTTCGGCGCCGGCGCCTTCCTCTACCTCACAACGCGAATGCACTTTGATCAGCGCACTGCGTTCTGGGCGGGCCTTGGCTGGCTAACGCTGCCAGGCGTTATCCTGTCGAGCTTCGTTATAACGACTGATGCGCCGCTGTTATTTTTCTGGTCCGGCGGACTGTATTTTCTGTTCCGCATAATCGAAAGGGACAGACCGGGGCTTAGCGACTATGGCGGGCTTGGGGTTATGATTGGCCTCGGGTTTTTGTCGAAATACGCAATGTTGTATTTCATCTCGGCCGCCTTTATCGCCGCTGTCTTTTCTCCGAAGGTCAGGAAAGCCTTTGTGAAGCCCGGCATTCTCATTTCAGCAATAGTCGCGCTTGGGCTTGCTGCAACGAATATATTATGGAACGCGGCGAACGATTTTCAAACCGTCTCTCACACTGCCGCCAACGCCAATTGGGACGCCTCGCTATTTCAACTGGGAAAGCTCGTTTCATTTTTCACCGAGCAGTTTGCTGTAGCCGGTCTTGTCCCTTTCGCCATTCTCCTTTGGGCGACGATCAGTTGGCGGCGCGCGGTTGCCAATGACTGGAAAATGACAACGCTCCTGATTTTTGCGTTGACGCCGTTGCTTATTGTCGGGATGCAGGCCTTTATCTCCCGCGCCCACGCCAATTGGGCGGCGGCGGCTTATCCGTCGACAATTATTCTTGTGACGGTATGGCTTTTCAGACAACGCGCCGCGCCTTTTGTGCAGGCGAGTGTTGGCCTGCATGCTTTGTTTTTACTTATATTCAGCACCGTTATGACAAACCTCACCTTTATTGATCGTGCGGGGCTATCGCCCACGACGCAGGAGATCAGGGGTTGGCGAGAACAAGGCAAAGAAATCGCCGCGATGGCGGGTGGTTATGACGCCATCGTCATCGACGATCGCGCGCTGATGGGCGAGATGCTTTACTATGAAAAAAACTCGACGGTTGAAATTGTCGCCATCGATCCGAACAACAATGTCGATAATCATTATGAGGCCTTTAAGGCTTTCGATCCTGAAAGACATCACCGCGTATTATTCGTCACCACGCGCAACGACGATGCGCATGTCAATTATCGCTTCCGGAAAATCGCCGCGCTTGGCCCGCAAACGGTAGCATTGGGCGGCGGCGTCAGACGCACCTACCATTTGTTTGACATTTCCGAATATTATGGGCCCCGCAAAAAATAGCGTGAGGCCATTTATCGCGAAGATCGGCGCGCCGATATCGCGCGGGCGCGCCTGACGCCGCGCATTCCGGTGCGAACGCTCAGACCCGCCAGGCGGAACATTTTACCGATCGCGCGACGAATAAACAAAACGCCAAATGACAGCCACAGCATGCCCGCAACCAGCCACAGGAAAGGCCGCGGATAGGCGTCTGCGAAATGCGTGTTGAAATAGAGAATGACGCCGGCGGTTTTGCGCGCCTCTATCCTGACCGGATTTGCGCGGCTTGAGCTTTTAAAATGGACGATGCTCACATTGGGATTGAAATAGACCTTGCCGTCCGCTTTTGCGAAGCGAAGACAGAAATCAACGTCTTCCACATGGAGAAAATACCGCTCGTCCATGCCGCCAACGCCTTCATAGTCTTTCTTGGGCAGAAGAAAACAGGCGCCTGAAATTGTCGGCGTCGGGGCGACATCGCTCGGACAGTCCTGCGCATGAAGATTGAAACGACGAAAATAGGGGTGGCGGGGCGCAAGCTTGTAGAGCCGGGCGGCTTCAACGAATGCTCGCCACGGGGTCAAGGTTTCGCGCCGCGAGCCCTGTTGTTCTATCCCGTCAGGGCCGACAAGTTTCGCCCCCATGAGCCATGGCCGCTCAAGCTTATCAGCGTCCGCCAACAAGCGCGCAGCGCCGCCAGCCGGCATGACAGCGTCAGGATTAAAGAACAAAAGAAAGTCATGCCGCGCATTGGCGGCGCCTAAATTACATGCGGCGGCAAAACCAATATTACCGTGCCCTGACACCACATGAATGGGCGCTGCGCCGGTGCTTTCCTCCACTGCGCGCTCGACCGCGCCGGGAAAATTACCATTATCAATGAGAATAACTTCGCCGATTTCAGCCTGCTCGCGCAAAGACGAAATCGAGCGCGCAAGCAACGGCCCGGTGAAATAGCTAATAACGATAGCACTGATTGTGGGTGCGCTGATTATGGGCGCCCCGCCCTCAGGCCCGCCGCGAGCCGGCAAATCTTTCATCGGTTTAGAATCTGAGGCCATGGCGATCAACGCGACCAGTTGCGCTGTAAGGAGTATGCCAAAGCAGCGCCCATGCCGGCAAGCGCCATCGCCGCCAGCCGCCAGACCTGCCACAAACTGCCTTCAACCGTCATTGAAAGCGCTATTGCGGCAATTACCCCGACGATCGCCGCAAGGATCGCGCTTGGCGGATTGGCGTTGCGCAAAACTTTCATGCCGCAATATATAAATGCGGTGAACGACAAAACGCCCGGCAGTCCGAGCTCAAGCCAGATCTGCAAGAAAATATTATGCGGATGCGTTGGCATAAGCTCCAGCGGCGCGCCGCCGCCCGGCACATTGATCATCGGCGCCGTTTCTTTCCAGATTCTCGCGAAATCGGCGCCAAACCCGAAGGGCAGCCCCTCTGGAACGCGCGCGGCGACGGACTGCCAGACTGCAATTCTGTGCAGCCACGACGCAGGAAGAACGCCGCCCGCTGACTGGAAGATCGTCTCCACCGGCAATAGCGCGGCGACTGGCGCCAGCAATAAGAGCACAATTACCGTCCAACCAGCAGCCATGATCATTTGTTTGGGCGCCTTGAATGCAAAGACGCCGGCCACTAGCCCCGCCGAGATGGCGAAAGCATTTGCAGAAACATCGTTCGTAAACGCCGCCGCAACGCCGAGCGCCAACAGGGCAAGGGAGGCATAGCGGTTCCAGATAAACGAAACGATGATCGCCGCCGGAAATAACGCAGGCGCAAGCGCCGTTACGCCGCGGCCGAGAGCGATAATGTCTTTATACCGATCGGGGCTGGGATCGTTCGGCGGCAGCGCGCTCCGTAAAAAACCGCCAGTGAGCCCTTCCAGGAGCAGGACAGCCATGCCCGCAGATATGGAGATCGCATAGGCGTAAGAAAGCCGGTAACTCCAGGCGCGCGACAGATGGAGCGAAAACCAGACAACGCTGCCGCCAACGAGAACCGGCCCAAGAACATATAAGGCGAGCGCGGGTTCGCCACGCGGCGACCAGAAGCCCGACAAAAAAATCCAGAAACAAAAGAATATGATCGCCGCAAAACCAAAAAAGAACGGATTGCGAAGGTCTGGCTGGTCGAACAATTGGCCAAAGGCGGACTGCCAGAAATCACCGCGTGCAAAAGCGGGAAGGCTCGCCAGGAGAAGCCAGGGCGCAACGCCCTTGTGTCCGAAAACAACCGTCAGCGGCAACAGCACAAAAAGCCCGAACAGGAAGTAAAGACTGACGCGATCTCGCTGTTGTCGAAGGCCCGGGCGCATTACGGTCTAATCAGCCCGGCGCATATCCGGCGCCAAAGCTTCTTCGGTTAGGGACGCAATCGCATCATCGCGCGAGACAACCTCCTGGTTCTTTTCGCCGAGACGGCGCAGGGAAACTTTCGCCTCCTCCGCTTCGCGCGCGCCGACAACGGCGATCACCGGGACTTTCGCATGTGAATGTTCGCGGACTTTGTAATTGATTTTCTCGTTACGGATATCAAGATCGACCCGGAGGCCCGCTGCCTCGAAAGCCGCAGCCGTCTCGCGCGCATAATCGTCTGCATCAGACGTAATTGTCGCAACGACGACCTGCACCGGCGCCAGCCAGAATGGGAACTTACCGGCGTAATGTTCAATCAACAGGCCAATAAAGCGCTCAAACGTCCCGAACACCGCACGGTGCAACATCACCGGGCGCTGACGCGCGCCCGTCTCATCAACATAACTCGCATCAAGGCGCTCAGGCAGAATATAGTCGAGCTGATAGGTGCCGGCCTGCCATGTGCGCCCAATCGCGTCCGTCAAATGAAACTCCAGCTTCGGCCCGTAAAAGGCGCCCTCGCCTTCGGCGATCTCAAAGTCGAGGCCGGCAGCGGTGAGTGAATCGCCCAGCGCTTTTTCCGCCCGGTCCCAAACTGCGTCATCGCCGGCGCGAACCTCCGGGCGCGTCGCCAGCTTATAGGCGATGTCGGTCATGCCCATATCTTCATAGACGCGAGCGAAGAGTTCGAGAAAACGTTTTGTTTCCTCAATGATCTGATCTTCACGGCAAAAAATATGCGCATCATCCTGGGTCATCTGGCGGACCCGCAAAAGCCCATGCAGCGCGCCATGGGCCTCATTGCGATGACAGCAACCAAACTCCGCCATACGGATCGGCAAATCGCGATAGGATTTTATGCCTTGCTTAAAGATTTGCACATGGGCCGGACAGTTCATCGGCTTTAGCGCCATGAGATCGGCCTCGCCCGTCAATACGGGCGCATCATCTTCCATAGACGGAATTTCGTCAGGCACGACGAACATACTGTCGCGAAATTTCGACCAGTGCCCGGACATTTCCCAAAGCTTAGAATCAAGAAGCTGCGGGCTTTTTACTTCGCGATATCCGTCCGCATCCAAACGGCGGCGGATATAGGCCTCAAGCGAGCGCCAGATGAGATAGCCTTTCGGGTGCCAGAAGACCGAGCCTTGTGCTTCGGCCTGAAAGTGAAAGAGGTCCATCTCGCGGCCAAGTTTCCGGTGGTCGCGCTTTTCAGCTTCTTCAAGGCGCAAGAGATACGCCTTCAGCTCTTTGTCACTCGCCCATGCGGTGCCGTAAATGCGCTGCAATTGCGCATTGCGATGATCGCCGCGCCAATAGGCGCCGGCGACCTTCATCAGCTTGAACGCCTTGCCGATATGGCGCGTCGAGGGAAGATGCGGACCACGGCAGAGGTCGTGCCAGTCGCCGTGATAGTAAACGCTGATGTCTTCGCCCTCGGGAAGATCGGCGATGATTTCGGCCTTATAGGCCTCGCCAATCTCTTTGAAATGCGCAATCGCCACGTCGCGGTCCCATACTTCCCTGCGGGTCGGGCGCCCTTCATCGACAATCTGGTTCATGCGCTTTTCGATCTTCTCAAGGTCGTCGGTTGAGAAGGGCTCGTCGCGGGCGAAGTCATAAAAGAACCCGTCGTCAATATTCGGCCCGATCGTCACTTGCGTCCCGGGAAACAGCTCTTGAACCGCCTGCGCCATCAGGTGCGCCGTGTCATGACGGATAATATCGAGAGCATCCTCATGATCGCGGGTGATAATCTCAACGCGCGCATCGCCGGTAATTTCTCGAAAAAGGTCGCGCACCTCGCCATCGACCTTCACCGCCAGCGCTTTTTTCGCCAGCGACTTGGAAATTGACTCAGCAATGTCTGTCCCCGTCACGGCGCCGTCAAACTGGCGTACGGATCCATCGGGGAGCGTAATGGCGACCATGGTCTTTCTTCTCATATTTTGCGAGCGCGAAGATAGCCCCGACCCATCTCAAAGGCCGGGCGTTTCGTCAAGCGCTGCTGGCGGTTTCGCCTGGCCGCCGCCGCTCCGTTCCGTCCAGGCCCAGTCGCCGAGGCGCCAGATTTGCCACCACTGGCCGGGGCGACCATCGGGGACCGGGTCAATCCCGTGGCTGCCCCATGGGTGGCAGCGCGAGACCCGCGAGGCGCTGAGCCAGAAGGCGCGCCAGGGCCCATATTTTCGAAACGCATCCGCCGCATAGTCCGAACAGCTCGGATAATGCCGGCAGCGCGCGCCGAGAAAGTAGAACAGCGGCGAGAGCGTGCGCTTATAGAGCCATAAGGCAGCGAGGGCGGCGCCTTTGATGGGGTTGATGAACGCGGTCACAGATAATTTTCTTTTTATTCTGTATGCTGACTCTTTTTTTCTACGGCCATTGCGGCTCGGTGCATTTGGTGATGTCCGCAGGCGGCGGCACCGCCGCGATCTGGTCGGGGTTGTCCGCGACGAGATCCATATAGGCTTCAACAAGGCTTGAATAGGGCGGCAAGGGACCGGTGCGCATGGCGCCGTCAATCTCCGCCGAGCCGTGAACCTCAAAGTGGAGATGCACAGTTGTCGCCCGCGACGACGCCGATAATAAATCGGAGGCGCGCGCGATCCGCTGGCCTTTGGTCACCGGCGCGCCGACCTCGACCCAGTCCGGCAATGGTTTTTGAACATGGAGGTTTTTGTAGATATAGCCGCTATCCGCACCGAAAACGTTCACCGAGATTGAGCCGACCCAGCTGATATGGCCGTCTTCCGGCGCAACGATCCAGTGAACGGCGTTCTCACAGGTGGCCGGGCGAATATCCTGGCCATTATGGCCGAGCCCTCCATCGCAAAGCTCGTTGGAATGTTTGGCGGGGTTGGTGCGCGCCTCGCAGAAATTATCGCGCCAGGCATAATCGAAATTCGCCGCATCGTTTTCCGAGCCCCCCGGCCCCGGCCATTCGCCGCCGCCATAACCGCCGCCGCCCTGGCCGAAAATCTGCGAGTTTAAAAAAGCAGGGCCTTCCTCAAACGGAAACCGCATGAAGGGCGAGACAACGCTTGTATCGGTGACGCCGGTGGAGCCATGGGTCGTCGATGAACCGGGAAGGAGATCGCCCGGCGGGTTTTGCCAGTCCGCTGGCAAAGCTGGGGGCACTGGCAGGGGAACCGGCGGCTCGCCGCCATCATCGCCGTCTTCTCCGTCTGCAGGCGGCGGCCCACCTTCCCCTCCTGGTGCGGGGCCGCCGGCATCTTGCTCGCATGCGGCAAGCGCCAGGGCGAGCGCCGCTGCGGCGACAAGGCCGGGCCATTTTTTATCACTGGCGGGAATATGCGTCATGGCCGCGCCCTCCCCGCTTCGCCGACGGCGACGACAAGGTCTGCTGCGACTTTTCCAAGCGCATCGCGATCATGACAGGCGGGATCGGCAGTCACGCTTTCGTCTTTACAGTGCCGGGTCAGCGCGTAGGCCGCGCCGTAAACCGAAAAACTCGCGACGAGCGACTGCTCGGTTCCTGTGAACGCCACCGCATCGCCGACGCCGGGGGCGCCCTCATTCTTGCCGATCACGGTCAAAAGGCGCGACCCGTAAAGACTATAAGCAGCGCCGCCTAATGTGAAATGCGCGTTGACGCTGTCGCGGTTGCCGAGGACGATCACCGAGCCGGGATCAGCGCTGGCGGGCAAGAGCAAAGGCAGCTCAGCCGCCGCAACAAAGCGCTCGCCCCGATAGGGCGTCGCCGCGAGGTCCATGTCTTTTTGCTCGCCAAGCGCCTTTTCGACGGCGTCCCAGTCGATTGTCGTGCGTTTTCGGGTCGCCGCCGGGTAAAGGCGCATTTCATCTTGCGCGCCGCCGACCTCCGTTGACTGAACAATGACGGCGCCGCGGGCGCGCGGCGGGCCTTTTTGGTCGGCTATTGCGGCTGCGACCGGCGATGCCGTTTCATCAGAGGCGTATTGCAGGACAAGATCGTCAATCAGGAACCGCACCGGCTGATTGTTTTGCGCCACGCGGCGCAGCGAGACCGTGAGCCGTGAGAACCGCGCGCCGCGCAGCGCCGCGCTTGTCGGCCATGTGAAGGCGTCCTGGCGCCAGTTGAATTCAACGCTTGCGTTCGCGACACGTTCGCCATTGGCGTCAAACCCGGCGAGCTCCGCGACAAAAACCTCGTCAATCACTCCGCCTGTCGGGTTAATCCGCATGGAAACCGCTGATACGTCCCGTGAGAAATCCATCACCATCGCCGGACCGCCGGACCGCACGTCATGGGCCGCCGCGCGGCGCCCGCTCGCAGCCTGCGGGTAAGGACAAAGGCTCGCATTCACATCATCGAACACCCGCGCACAGAAATGAACGCTGGCGCCGCGCCCGAAGGTGACGCCGTGAGATTTCGAATATTGATCGCTGAGCGCAATGCCAGCGCCAATTTGCTGGCCTTCAACATTTTCAAAGTCGATGACGCCCGGCTCCTGCGACGGTAGCGCCGCACTTAAGACCGCTGCATCGCCGCCAAGCGGCGGCAGCGGCGTTGTGGAGACCTGCGCCGACGCAATCGGCGACACGAGCGCAACCACAAGCGCGCTCAAAACCAGCTGTTTTGTCCTAAACTTGCCCACAATCTCACCCCTTGGCTCCAGCGTAAGTCAATGAACGCCAAGCGGCAAGGCGCGCGCCCCGCCGAAAGGCCTGAAAAAGGGCTCTCTCGCCTTTTGTAAGCCCAATGCCCGCGGGGCCTGCAGCCGAATCTGGTCCAACATTTTCACCCGCTATCGCCGCGGGCGCCGCCGGTCGCCGGGATGTTTTCATTAGCTGCATCTGGTTTGCTCCTCTGGCCGCAATTCCGGACATGGAATTACTCTCAAAAGGCAGTATAGGGCCGCCAAACCCCGTGAGGATAACCTTTCACCAAATGCGGGATTCATGGAAGAATACCCTCCTGGGGTTGTAAAATTAACCATACCGCTCGCGCGTAGGTTGCGGCGGCTTTGCGCCTCTTTCCTCCGCCGTCATCGTCGCCTCCATAAATACCCGTCATCCCGGATGCGCAGCGGTGTGAAACACTGCTGCGCTGGTCCGGGATCGCTAACGGCGGATTCGAATTTGCCGTAACTGGTCCCGTGCTAGCAGCGCGTCATTTCATGCCGCGCAGCACACGGGATGACGGCGGGGGGAACCGTGCAAAAAAACTGCGCGCCGATCGCGTTGGTTGCGATCAGCGCGCGTTTCAGCGTCGCAAGGGAGAGGGAGGGGAAACAGCGACGCTTGGGGCTCGGTATAAATCCTTTACTTAACGACGATCCGTACCCGGACACGATCAGGGCGGTAACGATAGTAATGGCGGTCTTTTGCATCGTAATAGACGGCGACGGCGGCCGGGCGCGCTGTGCGCCGCACGCCGCGGGGCCCATGCCAGACCCAGGCGCTCGCCGGGCAATTTGTGACGCTTTCATCGCGGCGGCTTTCACGGCGGTCTGCCCGGTCTTCGATCCGGTCGAGGGGGCCGCGATCATAGCGCTCGTCGCGGCGGCTTTCGCGTCGGTCGCACGCATCCTCCACAAGGTCGGGGCAGCGCTCCGGATGAAACCGCCAGCCGGAATTTCCCGCATAGGCGGGCGGCGGCGCCGAAACGCAACCGGCCATAAACAAGCCCAATATCAGGGCCGAACTTCGAACAGGATCTATACGCATTACTGATCTCCTTTTTCTGGCGTGGGCCGCAGCAAACAAATGCTCCCCCATGATGCCCCCATTCCGCTTTGTTAAACGGGCGGGCGGTGAAAACCCGGCGGCATAAATTTTTATTTATTTTCGACGGAACCCGGATGCTGTTACGTTAAAGGCCAAGCGGGGAAGTTGTCTTAACCATGTAAAGGAACCGCCTCGTGCCAAAATACGTCAGCAGGACAATCACCGCTTCTACTGCCGCCATCGTCTCCGCGCTGTTGCTCAGCGCTTGCGCGTCCGGAGGCAAGCCGGTTGAAACCGCACAGCGCGGCCCCGCCGCGGGGCTCGATCAGTCCGAGCGTTTGTTGTCGCACGCCCGCGCGATCCAGGCCGAAAAGGGGTGCGCAGAAGCGGTCCCGACTTATCGGGTCATCGCCAGTTTCGGCGAAGGCTATGAGGTTGCGCAATATGAGCTTGGCGCCTGCCTTATCGAGACCGCTGCGGCGGCGACTGTCGAGGCGACCCTATTCACTGAAGAGGGGTTGTTGTGGTTGCGCCGCGCCGCCTGGGCCGGCAACGCCCGCGCGCAATGGCGCCTCGCGACCATATTAAGCGGCGCGCCTTCTGCGCCCGCCGACGGGGTTGGCGCCGCCCCGATTGAAGCAATGGGCTGGGCGCTGGTCTATGAGAATAATGCAACGCGCGCGCTTTACGGCCTCGCGCCGGTAAATCCGAATATCATTGCGCATCTCGATGAAAGCATGCCGGAAGGCGCCAAACACGACGCGGCAAAATTCGCCGACGACTTTGCGGAAGTCAAAATGGCGGTGTTTACGCCGCCGGCGCGCCCGCAAAATGCGCGAAGAGCAGGCGGCGGAAAGCGCGGCTCTTCGGGCGATGGCGGGCAGCAGCGCCGCCGGCGTCAGGCGGAACAGACGGCGGGGCTTTAGGCGCGGTGCAAGAACATAGAAGCCAAAGCCCCACCGCGGCTCCTTCGATGTCATCACCGGGCCTAGATTGCTACTCAATCAAGCCCGGTGATCCAGAAAAGTGCGTTGCCTCACGCTATTTGAGACGCTGATCGGAAACCCTGGCGAAAACCGGCCTCGCCACTGGATTGCCGGAACAAGTCCGGCAATGACAGACAGAAGTTTGAGAAACCATATCAATGCACCCAACCACAGTAAAAACGCCGCCGCGGATCTCCCTCGCGGCGGCGTTCTTTTGAGGCGCTCCTCCCTGTAAAAAGCGCCGTCTCAAGCGCGGACTTACTCAGCCGCCGACTTGAACTGTGCGGTCTCGGTGGACTCGCCCATGGCGGTCGTCGAGGCCTCGGCGTGCTAGCCGAACTGGTGCATCGTGTTGTCGTCTCCCGCGGCTTTGAGCGCCGCTTCGCCTGCGAAGTATTCCTTGTGGTCGTCACCAACATCGGAGCCGGCCATGTTCTGGTGCTTGACGCAGGCTATTCCCCGACGAATTTCCTGGCGCTGAACGGTCTTCACATAGCCGAGCATCGCCTCGTCGCCGAAATAGCGTTTGGCGAGATTGTCGGTCGAGAGCGCTGCGGTGTGATAGGTCGGCAGTGTGATGAGGTGGTGGAAAATGCCGGCGCGCGCCGATGCATCGCGCTGGAAGCTCTGAATACGCCGATCCGCTTCCAAAGCGAGTTCTGTTTCGTCGTACTCGGCGCTCATCAGATTGTCGCGATCGTAGGCGCTGAGGTCCTTGCCTCCCTTTTCCCAGGCGTCGAACACCTGCTGGCGGAAGCTCAACGTCCAATTGAACGACGGCGAATTATTATAAACGAGCTTGGCGTTCGGGACGACTTCCCGGATGCGGTCAACCATGCCGGCGATCTGTTCAACATGCGGTTTTTCGGTTTCGATCCACAGAAGATCCGCGCCGTGCTGAAGCGATGTAATGCAATCAAGAACGCATCGATCTTCGCCAGTGTCCGGACGGAACTGGTAGAGATTGCTGCGAAGACGCTTGGGACGCATCAGCTTGCCATCGCGCGATATAAAGACGTCGCCATTGCCGACCTCATTGATGGAAATTTCTTCGCAATCAAGGAAGGCGTTGTACTGATCGCCAAGATCGCCAGGCGTTTCACTATATGCAATCTGTTTGGTCAGTCCCGCGCCCAGAGAGTCCGTGCGAGAAACGATAATGCCGTCCTCGACGCCAAGCTCAAGGAAAGCGTAACGGCAGGCGCGGATTTTGGCGAGAAAGTCCTCATGCGGAACGGTGACTTTGCCGTCCTGATGGCCGCATTGCTTTTCATCTGAAACCTGGTTCTCGATCTGAAGGGCGCAGGCGCCGGCTTCGATCATTTTCTTGGCCAGCAGATACGTTGCTTCGGCGTTGCCGAAACCTGCATCGATATCGGCGATGATCGGCACGACATGGGTCTGGTAGTTGTCGATCTGTTTGTGAATTCCCCTCGCCTTAACCTCATCGCCAGCCTCGCGCGCCGCATCGAGATCGCGGAAGAGGAGACCAAGCTCGCGCGCATCAGCCTGCTTAAGGAAGGTGTAGAGCTCCTCGATCAGCGCCGGCACAGCGGTTTTTTCGTGCATGGACTGGTCGGGCAACGGACCGAACTCGGAGCGCAACGCCGCGACCATCCACCCTGAAAGATAGAGGTAGCGCCCCTTCGTATCGCCAAAATGCTTCTTGATTGAGATCAGCTTCTGCTGGCCGATAAAGCCGTGCCAGCAACCGAGCGATTGGGTGTAATCCGCCGGATCCGCATCATAAGCCGCCATATCTTCGCGCATGATCTTCGCGCAGTATTTGGCGATCTCGAGACCGGTGTGGAAACGATTTTGAGCGTGCATGCGGGCGACCGCCTCAGCGTCGATCCCGTCCCATGTTCCATCGTGGCTCTTTATGAGCTGATGTGTGGCGTTGATATCTTCTTGATAGGCCATGATCCAAATCCTGATTACTAAACCGGCGGGCGGCGCCCGATTTCTGCGTTCTGACATCTCGATAATCCGGCAAAATTCATTTTGCAGCTGCGAAAGAGTGCGATTGTAATAATTTACAAGAATATTGTGTAAAGCTGTAAAGTTAATTACAATAGTGCTCAGGAGGCAAAAATGGCGAACCAGCGCAGCACGTTTATGGGACCGCGACTGCGGCGCCTGCGGCGGAATCTTGGCCTCACGCAGGCCGTTATGGCCGGCGACCTCGAGGTCTCGCCGTCTTACATCGCCCTCATTGAGCGCAACCATCGGCCAATGTCCGCCGATCTCCTGATCCGGCTTGCCGAAACCTATGATCTCGATATCGCGGCCTTCGCCGGCGCAGAAGACGATACGCTCGCGCAACTTGAAGCCGCCCTGGCCGATCCGGTGTTTTCAGACCTTGCCATCGGACGGGACGACATTCGCGATTTGACCTCAACCAACCCGGCGCTCTCAGAAGCGGTTGCGGCCCTTTACCAACGCTACCGCGCGAGCCAGCGCGCCGTGATGGAGACGCGCGCCGGAGGGGCCGGGGCCGACGCTAAGGACCCGCTGGAGGAGGCCCGTGACTTCATCGCGAAGGCGCGCAATTACTTCCCCGAGCTCGACAAGGCCGGCGAAGAAACGGCGCTGGCTTTGGCCGCCGCCAGGCGCACGCCGATGGAGGCGATCGCTGAACGGATGAAAAACCGGCATGGGCTTGAGTTGCGCATTCTACCGGCCGACGTGATGGTCGGCGCGTATCGCCGCCATGACCGCCACCGGGGACAGATTGCAATTTCCGAAGCCCTTGACCAGGCGAGCCGCCTGTTTCAAGCGGCGCTGCAACTGGCGCTGCTTGAACTCGGCGACGCCCTCGACGCGGCCGCCCCGGAGGCGCAATTTGAAACCGAGGCCGGAAGGCGGCTGGCGCGCGCGGCGCTCGCCAATTATGCCGCCGCCGCAATGCTCTTGCCCTATGGGCGGTTTTTTGAATCCGTAAACGAATTAAAATACGATATCGAATCCCTGGGGCGCCGCTTTGGCGCGAGCTTCGAACAAATCGCCCACCGCCTGACGACGTTGCAACGACCGGGGAGCGAGGGCGTTCCATTTTTCTTTTTACGGATTGACGCCGCCGGCAATGTCTCGAAGAGATTTACCGCAGGCGTCTTTCCATTTGCGCGCTATGGCGGGTCCTGCCCTTTGTGGAACATTCACGAGACGTTCCGTATGCCACACAAAATTGTCTCCCAGATTATCCAGTTGCCTGACGGCGAAACATATTTCTCCCTCGCCCGCACGATTCACGGCGGAGAAGCCGGGTTTGCGGCGCCGAAGGCCGAGCGCGCCGTCGCGCTGGGCTGCGAGGTAAAACATGCCAAAGAGCTGATCTATGCGAGCGGGCTGGATGTCGAGAACGCGGAGCCAACGCCAATCGGCGTTACCTGCCGCCTCTGCCCGCGGCCCTCATGCGCGGCGCGCGCCCACCCGCCCCTGGAACGCCGCCTCATCATCGACGAACACCGGCGCATGGCGACGCCGTTTTCTTTTGCGTTTGATTGAGACGAACCGTTATTGCGGCCCGCTTCGCGATCCAATAGGGTTCGCACCAACCTCTGACGACCACAATCTTCAGTTATTTTCAGGAGCGCGCCGAATGGCTCATAATCTTCGTCTTTTTCTACTTTCAACCGCTTCCGCAGCGCTTCTCGTTAGCTGCGGCGAGGGCGCGAAGGACGCCGCGTCCGCGCCCGACAGCAGCGCTGAAACAAGCACGACGGCAAGCGAACAATCACAAACCGAGGCCATCAACCAATGGTTTGAAGTAGAGTTCGAACGCCAGGTTGCGCGCTCGCCCATGTTCCAGACCTTCCTTGGGCGCAAGACGGACTATGACAAATGGGATGACGCTAGCGATGAATTCGAACGCGAATCGCATGCGCTGGAGATGGCGGCGCTCGCGGAAATGCGCGCGAAGTTCAATCTTGAAGACCTCGGCCCCCAGGCGCAGCTTTCCTATCGGCTTGCGGAATACAGCACTGAGCTTGCGGACCGGCGCTTCGCTTTCCGCAATCACTGGTATGTGTTCAGCCAGTTCACCGGACCGCATTCGGGCGTGCCGTCTTTCATGATCAATCAGCACCGCGTTTCCAGTGTTGACGAAGCAGAGTCGTATATCGCACGGCTGAATGGCGTTGATGTCTATCTCGGCCAGCACCGACAAAACGCTGAGGATCAATTCGCCCGGGGCGTCAATCCGCCGAAATGGTCTTATCCGCAGATGATTGCGACATCGAAGAATATTATCTCCGGCGCGCCCTTTGACGATAGCGGCGAGCCGTCGACGCTGCTTGCGGACTTCAACAAGAAGCTGGATGCGCTCGAGGCCGGTGACGATGTTAAGGAAGACCTGCGCGCCCGGGCGACGGACGCCATGATGAATTCAGTCAAGCCGGGTTATGAAGCGCTGATCGCGATGTTTGAGGCCCACGCGGAAACGGCGACGAATGACGATGGCGCCTGGAAACTGCCCGATGGCGGCGACTATTACGCGCTTCAGCTGGAAGCGATGACTACGACGACCATGTCGCCCACGGAAGTCCATGATCTCGGCCTCAGCGAGGTTGCGCGCATCCACGGCGAGATGAATGAGATCAAGGAAGCGGTCGGATTTGAGGGAACGCTGCAGGAATTTTTCGTTTACATGCGAACGGACCCGGATGGGAAGTTTACTTATCCGACGACGGATGAAGGCCGCGAGCGTTATCTTGCCGAAGCGACCGAGATTATCGATACGATGCGCGGCCGGCTTGACGAGTTGTTTCTGACCAAGCCGAAAGCCGACCTTATCGTCAAACGCGTCGAACCGTTCCGCGAACAGGCCGCCGGCAAGGCGTTCTATCAGCGCCCGGCGCCGGACGGCTCGCGCCCCGGCACCTATTACGCCAATCTCTATAATATGGCCGACATGCCGACCTATCAGATGGAAGCGCTCGCCTATCATGAAGGCATTCCCGGCCATCACATGCAGCTTGCAATCTCACAGGAGCTGGAAGGCCTTCCGAGCTTCCGCAAGTTTGGCGGGATTACCGCCTACACTGAGGGCTGGGGCCTCTATTCGGAATATATCCCGAAAGAGATGGGCTTTTACGCCGACCCCTATTCCGATTTCGGCCGGCTCGCCATGGAGCTTTGGCGCGCGGCGCGCCTCGTCGTCGATACCGGGCTCCACGATAAAAAATGGACCCGTCAGGACGCGATCGATTATCTGTTGACCAACACGCCGAACCCGGAAGGCGACGCCGTCAAGGCAATCGAGCGCTATATCGTGATGCCGGGCCAGGCGACCGCCTATAAAATCGGCATGCTGAAAATTCTCGAATTGAGAACGCGCGCAGAAGAAGCGCTCGGCGATGATTTCGACGTTCGGGCCTTCCATGACGTGGTCCTGAGAAACGGCCCCGTGCCACTGGCGATCCTGGAAGAAAATGTTGATGCGTGGATCGCCAAAGAGAAGGCGGCCTAACTAGCAGCCCTCAAAAAACCGGCGCGGGTCCGCTGTCGCCGCGCCGGCCAGTGTGTTCTTGTTTTGCCTTAGATCGTCCTTGATATTCTTGCGGACTCAGAGTCCAAAATTATATACAATCACAACATATTGTAATTAATACGTTTTTTTGAAAATCATGTAGATCTCTTTATAGTCTATAAAAAGCCTTGCCACTGCTGATATTGATCGGCTATAAACGGTACTTAGTTGTTATATTGACGCTTTTTCGCCTGTCTTTATAGGCTATAAATGAAAATCCCCGCCACACCGCCAGAATTCCGGCAAGCGTTCTCAAAGCTTTACGGACAAGCAGAAAAAAAAGAGCAAGCGGGCGATCGCGCGCTCCTCACCACACTCTTTAAAGTTTCAACGACTGACGCCAAAGGCCGATACTTGCATTGGGAGGAACTGCGCTACCGCGACGACCCTCCACCGCCACTCGATATTCAATCCCATTGGGTCGTTATGCGCCATGCGCGCTATATTCGATCTCAACTTGTTTCCTTTCTCGATAAAAAGCGCGACGCCCCGTTCGCATTTACGCCGACTGATGAAATCGCCCGCGCGCTGCATGAAATCGACAGCCAGACGCGGGGCGGCGTTCGTTTTCCGGGCGCCCCGCCAAAAGACCAAGAAGCGGAACGGTTTTTGGTCAAGTCCCTCATTGAGGAACCCTTTAATTCATCCCTTCTTGAAGGCGCAGCAACCACGCGCGATCAGGCGGTTCGTCTTATTCGCGAAAACAAACGCCCCAAAACGATCGGCGAGCGCATGGTGCTAAATAATTATCGCGCGATTGAGTTTATCAAAAGCCAAAAGGAAGAACGCCTGACAACGGCAATCATACACGAGTTGCACAAAATTATTACGGAAGACACACTAGAACAAAAAAACAAAGCTGGCGTCTTTAGGGACTCGTCGGACAATATAAATGTTGTTGACGAGATCAATGGTGAAGTCTTGCATGCGCCGCCGCTGGCGAACGAATTACCGGGGCGCATGCAGATGATTTGCAATTTCGCCAATGACGACGGCAAAACAGGCGCATTTATTCATCCAATTATTCGCGCCATCATCCTGCATTTCATGCTTGCTTACGACCACCCTTATGTCGATGGCAATGGCCGCACGGCGCGTGCGTTGTTTTATTGGTCCGTCATAAAATCGGGGTATTGGTTGTTGGAGTATGTTTCCATTAGCCGGATTATCAATATTGCGCCTACGAAATACGGCATGGCGTTTCTTTATACTGAGACAGACGGCAATGATTTGACATATTTCATTCATCACCAATTGGCTGTTTTGCAAAAAGCAATTAACGAACTGAATGCATTTATCATTCGCAAGCAAGCGGAAGTACGGTCACTCAACAACGCCCTTAACAGCAAAAGATTGAAGGACAAACTTAACCATCGCCAGCTTGCTGTCCTGCACGACGCCATAAGGTCGCCAAAAACGACCTACACCATCCGTGAACACCAAACCATTCACGGCGTCAGCTATTTGACAGCGCGCAACGATTTGGAAGGGCTTGCAGATCTCGGCTTCCTAGCAAAACACAAACATGGCAACAAGTCTTTGTACCGACCAGCAATGGGATTATCGAAAAAGGTCGGCGCCGGCGGAAGCAAATCATGACCCAATCACCCAATTCCCGCCCCCCCGTTTCCGCAATCATCCGCACGCTCAACGAAGAGCGCATGATCGCCGATGTGGTCCGCGCCGCGCTGACCGCCGCGCGGGAGGTCATTATCGTCGATTCC
>Ga0209633_10002243_pt1 | contig 18946 bp, 16 predicted proteins | sample Cruoilmetagenom1_FD_187290 | JGI IMG/M metagenome (GOLD analysis project Ga0209633, IMG submission 187290) | Oil polluted marine microbial communities from Coal Oil Point, Santa Barbara, California, USA - Sample 1 (SPAdes) (version 2) | ecosystem: Environmental > Aquatic > Marine > Oil seeps ... | reverse complement strand
ATAAACCATCGTTATTTACCAAATGGCTGTTAAATGTAATTTGTTTATAAGGAGGAAATAAGGTATGCTTATCCGAATCTATTTTAGCAGATTTATTATTGGTGACAAAACCTCCAAAATTAGGAACAATTACACATTCGTAACGATATAATAAATCACTTATGTAGTTGGCTAATTGCAATAGGTCGGGGTTTAGAAATTCTAATAACAAATCTAAAAAAAATCAACACCGAATAACAAATTGTTTCGCCTTTTTATTAACAAATCTTTTGTATATTGAATTTCATTGCATTAACATGAAAAACTCACAAATTCTATACCATTTAGCACTACAATCTGTTGATGGTATTGGTGCTATTAATGCTAAAAAGCTAATTGCGCATTGCGGAAGCGCCCAAGCTATATTTGAAGAAAAGGCAAATAATCTAAAAAAAATTACAGGGATTGGCTCTAAAATTACAAAAGGTTTAAAGAAGGTTAATTTGTTGCATAACGCTGAAGCGGAATTAGATTTTATGAACAAAAACAACATTCAAGCAGCATCATTTTTAGATAATGATTATCCCGAAAAACTAAAACACTGCGTTGATGGCCCTATTTTATTATTCCAAAAAGGAAAAATTAATTTACAAAACAAAAAAATAATTAGTATTGTTGGAACCAGAAAAATAACCAATTACGGTAAATCTTTTTTAAAGGAGTTTATTAATGAGGTTAAAGAGTATGACCCAGTAATTATTAGTGGTTTGGCTTACGGAATTGATATTTATGCACATCAATTAGCCATGGAAAATAATTTGCAAACCATAGCGGTATTAGCACATGGTTTAGATCTTATTTACCCTAAGATACATAAAAAAGAAGCGGTTAAAATGATAGAAAACGGAGGTTTATTTTCTGAATTTTGGTCGAAAACAAATCCCGATAGAGAAAATTTTGTGAAAAGAAATCGTATTGTAGCTGGTTTGTCTGAAGCAACTATTGTAGTCGAATCGGCAGAAAAAGGAGGCTCATTAATTACTGCGGATATTGCAAACTCTTATCATCGAGATGTTTTTGCTGTTCCAGGAAGAACCACAGATGCATACAGTAAAGGGTGTAATCAATTGATAAAGAGCAATAAAGCGGCAATGTTAACTTCTGTAAAGGATTTAGAATATATTTTAAACTGGAAAAAGGAAGACGAAAAACCAAAAGCAATTCAAAAACAAATATTTGTTGAAATGAATGAGCAAGAACAAAATATCTACGATTATTTAATTAAAGTCGGTAAACAAAATTTAGATACCATTGCTCTTGATTGTAAATACCCAATTTTTAAAACTGCCACAGTTTTATTGAATTTAGAAATGAAAGGTGTTGCAAAACCTTTGCCAGGTAAAATTTTTGAAGCGGTATAATTTTTAACTTAAATATTACATCGCTTTATGAAAAAGCTAAATTAGATTAATTATTTTCAAAATACATTACAATAGCTTCTTTCATTAAAATTGATTGTTCACCAGGTTTTAAACTGGGTAACTCATCAATTACTTTATAATGAGGCCAGCCATCTTCATCAAAAAAATCAAATGCATAAAAGCCAAAAGGTTCCAATAATTTACAAATTGCAATATGCATGATATTAATTTTTTCATCCTTATTACTTTTTCTATAGCCTTGACCTAATTCTTGAATACCTATCAAATAGATAATGGCATCAACATCTAAAGTTTCACCGCCTCCAAATTTTTGAGACAATTCTTTTTGAATGTTTTCCCAGCTTTGTTTTGTTTTTTCGTCTCTTGACACTTTTTGTGTATTTTAATTAAGCCAAAAATACAAAGATCAAATATTAAATAAAGGTTATTTTAGTACTTTTGTACTTCTCAAATAAATATAACGATGTACGGTAAAATAAAAGAAACATTACAAAATGAATTAGAATCAATCAAAGATGCTGGTTTGTATAAAAGTGAACGTATCATTACCAGTTCACAAGATGCTGTTATTAAAATAACAACAGGAGAAGAGGTGATAAATTTTTGCGCCAATAATTATTTAGGATTATCAAATAATTCCGAAGTAATTCAAGCTGCAAAAGATGCTATGGATTCTCATGGTTATGGTATGTCATCGGTTAGGTTTATATGTGGCACACAAGATATTCATAAAAATTTAGAGCAAAAAATAGCGCAATTTTATCAAACAGAAGATACCATTTTATATGCTGCTGCTTTTGATGCCAATGGTGGAGTTTTTGAACCGTTGTTAGGTAAAGAAGATGCAATTATTTCCGATTCATTAAATCATGCTTCTATAATTGATGGTGTAAGGTTATGTAAAGCCGCTCGTTACCGATATGCAAATAATGACATGGCCGACTTAGAGCAACAACTAATTGAAGCCAACAAGCAAAACCATCGTTTTAAAATTATTGTTACAGACGGTGTTTTTTCCATGGATGGTATCGTAGCACAATTAGATAAAATTTGTGATTTGGCTGATAAATATGATGCTTTAGTTATGGTTGACGAATGTCATGCTGCTGGTTTTATCGGTAAAACCGGAAGAGGTACACTTGAACTTAAAAATGTAATGGGTAGAGTAGATATTGTTACAGGTACTTTAGGTAAAGCCCTCGGCGGAGCAATGGGTGGCTATACCACAGGTAAAAAAGAAATTATTGAAATTTTACGCCAACGATCAAGACCGTATTTATTTTCCAATTCTTTAGCTCCAGCAATTGTTGGTGCTTCATTAAAAGTTTTTGAAATGATTGATACCGATACTTCATTAAGAGATAAATTAGAAGAAAACACAAATTATTTCAGAAGCAATATGGAAAAAGCTGGATTTGATTTAGTGGGTGCCGATGCTGCAATCGTACCTGTAATGTTATACGATGCTAAATTATCTCAAAATATGGCAAATGCTTTATTAGAAGAAGGAATTTATGTTATTGGTTTTTTCTTTCCAGTAGTACCAAAAGAGAAAGCGAGAATAAGAGTACAATTAAGTGCAGCACATACCAAAGCGCACCTAGATAAGGCGATAGCAGCATTTATAAAAGTAGGAAAAAAACTAGAGGTAATTTAATCTAAAACCAATCACTTGATGTTTCCTTTAAAAAGGGAATAAGGTGTGTTTATCATGAAAAATATTAGAATAACCAAACATTTCGATTTTGAATCTGCACATGCCCTATACGGTTATGACGGAAAATGTAAAAATATTCATGGTCATAGTTACCATTTATATGTTACTGTAATTGGCAAACCAATTAATGATGAAGAGCACCCTAAAAATGGTATGGTGATGGATTTTGGCGATTTAAAGCGAATTGTTAAAAAGGGAATAGTTGATATATTTGATCATGCTGTTATTTTAAATAAAAATTCTCCACATAGAGAATTAGCAAAAACTATTGAAGATCATTCTCATAAAATTGTTTTAGTTACTTATCAGCCAACTAGTGAAAATATGCTGTTTGATTTTGCTCAAAAAATAAAAGCACAATTACCTCAAAATGTTTTCTTACATTCGTTAAAATTAAACGAAACAGCAAATTCTTATGCCGAGTGGTTTGCTAGCGACCAAGAATAAAATAAATTAAAAAATGTCATTTCCACGAAAGTGGGAAACTTGTGAAACCAAGGAAAACATTTCAATGAACACAAATAAAAAAATATATTTTGCTTCTGATCAGCATTTTGGCATACCAGACCTAAAAAACAGTCAGCAACGTGAAAAAAAATTTGTACTTTGGTTAGACGAAATCAAGCATGATGCCGAAGCACTTTTTTTATTAGGCGATTTATTCGATTTTTGGTTTGAATATAAAACAGTTGTTCCAAAGGGATTTGTTCGAGTCCTAGGAAAATTAGCTGAAATTAGAGATAGCGGAATCCCAATATACTTTTTTGTTGGTAACCATGATTTATGGATGAAAGATTATTTCGAAACCGAATTAAACATACCCACTTTTCGTAAACCTAAAGAATTTACGTTTAGTAATAAAACTTTTTTAATTGGGCATGGCGATGGTTTAGGTCCAGGAGATAAAGGTTATAAACGCATGAAAAAAGTGTTTACAAATCCAATTTCTAAATGGTTTTATAAATGGTTACATCCAGATATAGGTGTTTGGTTGGCACAATATTTATCTACACAAAACAAACTAATATCGGGCGATGAAGATGTAAAATTCTTAGGAGAAGAAAATGAATGGTTGGTACAATATGCCAAAAGAAAATTAGAATCTAAGCATTTTGATTATTTTATTTTTGGACACCGCCATTTACCTATGGAAATTGAAGTTAGTAAAACGAGTAAATACATCAATACTGGTGATTGGATTTCGTATTTTACTTATGCTGTTTTTGATGGCAATGATTTGGAATTGAAAAAGTATGGAGATTAGAACAAAAATAACCATTTAGACAACAATGTCAGTTCGAGAGTAGTTGAGAACAACTAATTAAAAGACATCTTTTCATGAGCTAAATAAAATGATTGAATATATATACAGATCAACACCTAAATAATTAAATTTATTAATGAAAACCAAAACTACTTTCTTCTGTCAAAACTGCGGAGCTCAATTTCCAAAATGGATAGGAAAATGCACTTCTTGTAATGAATGGAATACGATAGTTGAAGAAGTTGTTCAAAAAGAAGAAAAAAGAAGCTGGAAGCAATCTACTTCAGTTAAAAAAAACGCAAAAGCATTAAAAGTTAATGAAATTTCTATTTCTCATGAAGAGAGAATTCCTGCAAATAACGAAGAGTTAAATAGAGTTTTAGGTGGTGGAATAGTCAAAGGATCTGTTGTTTTATTAGGAGGAGAACCCGGAATTGGGAAATCGACTTTACTCTTACAAATTGCTTTATTAATGCAAAGTAAAGTGTTGTATGTTTCAGGAGAAGAGAGTCAGTCACAAATTAAATTAAGGGCAGAAAGATTGGCAGGAAAAAATGAAAATTGTTTGATTTTGACCGAAACCAAGACTCAAAATATTTTTAAAGTTATTGAAGATACAAACCCTGATGTTGTAGTAATAGATTCTATCCAAACTTTACATACCGATTATATTGAAGCATCACCAGGAAGTATTTCACAAATTAGAGAAACTACTGCCGAACTCATAAAATTTGCCAAAGAAACCAATACTCCTGTAATTTTAATTGGTCATATTACCAAAGAAGGAGCCATTGCAGGACCAAAAATTTTAGAACACATGGTAGATGTGGTTTTACAATTTGAAGGAGATAGAAATCATACCTATAGAATATTAAGAGCACAAAAAAACAGATTTGGCTCTACAGCCGAATTGGGAATTTATGAAATGTTGCAAACAGGTTTAAGAGAAGTTACCAATCCATCAGAAATATTGATTTCAGAAAAAGATTCGGATTTAACAGGTACTGCAATTTCAGCAACATTAGAAGGTATGCGACCTTTAATGATCGAGGTGCAAGCCTTAGTTAGTACTGCAGTTTATGGCACACCACAACGTTCGGCAACAGGTTATAATATCAAAAGATTAAACATGCTTTTAGCGGTTTTAGAAAAACGTGCCGGTTTTAGATTGGGTGCAAAAGATGTTTTTTTAAATATAGCAGGTGGAATAAAAGTTGAAGATCCCGCAATTGATCTAGCTGTAGTTTGCGCTATTTTATCTTCTAATGAAGACGAAGCAATACCTCAAAATGTTTGTTTTGCAGCAGAGGTTGGTTTGTCTGGAGAAATAAGAGCCGTAAACCGAATTGAACAACGAATTATCGAAGCCGAAAAATTGGGTTTTGAGAAAATTATCCTTTCTAAATTTAATAAAATAGCAAAGAAGGGCTATAAAATTGAAATTGTAAAAGTTTCAAAAATTGAAGAGGTCTTTAGAGTTTTATTCTAATGTTAAGCTTTTTATTAATGATTTTTATCATTTGATTTTTAATTGAGCCAATGTAAATTTGGTATTATTAAATGATATATGATGAAAAAATTAGTTTTAGTTTTGTTTGTTCTTTGTTCTACAATAATATTTGCACAAAAGAAAAAAAATCAAAAAATTGAAAAAGTTGGAGACTTATTTGAAATAACTATTTATTATGATAATGGTGAAATAATGCAACATGGGTTTTTAACTAAAGAAGATAAATTACATGCTTCCTGGGAAAGTTATTATGATGACGGAAGTAGAAAATGTATTGCAACTTATAATTATGGAGAAAAAGTAGGTACTTGGTTTTATTGGGATAAAATAAAAAAAACAAAAGTGATTTATGATAATAATAAAATAATTAGTGTCGAAGAAACTAATTTAGAGAAATAATAAAATCTCAACCTTATTCGTTTTGCTTTATTTTTGTTTCCCAACCATCATAAATACCATTGGTAGACTTCATAAGTACATGAATCATTTTTGTTAATTCGTTAATTTTCTGTGGATTAATGTAATCATTTCTAGAAAACTGTAATTCATAAGGGTAAGTTTTTTCTTTTTTATAATTAATAGAATCTATTTTAAATTTTAAAATATTAATTTGATTCTTAAAATGCAATCTTTTTTTTTCATCATTAAAATAAACCCAATGGGTGATTTTTCTTATTCCAGATAAATCATCCCCCTTTGATATCAAATCAATGAGATATTGATGATTTATAAAAAAATTATTTGTAGCATTTTCAGGAAAAATATAATCATAATAGTATACCCAATTAGCATCTTTTTTTAGATGAATATAAGTATTCGAACTGTTAAAATTTATATCAAATAAAGAATGAAGTTTTTTACGAACACCTAAGGTGTCTTTCACATAATACACATCAAAACCCATACAATGATAAGTTAAAACTCCTACCAATTTATTTTTTGTTAATCAATCTAAATTTATTGCAACAGAGTCAGAAAACGAAAATAACTCTTCCAAACCACCTTTATCGGGAAAGCCATTTTTTAAACATTTTTTATAGTTTGTACCAACAATTAGAAGATTTTTATAGTTTGGTTTATAATCGTTAAAATCTAAATCAATAGAAATTGACATAAACCCCTTTTCTTTTTTGACTAAGTAATTTATCCAATCACTTTGCGAAAAAGAGGTTGTACTGCAAAAAATCAATAAAAAACCAACAAAATAGATATTAGAATTTTTAAAAACAGATAAGATCAAAAGTATTTTTTTAATACCCAAATTTAATTAAAATTCATTCATCTTCTTTAATTAAATAAAGGTACACAGGAAAATGATCACTATACCCACCAGTATAATTGTTGTTTTGATAACTCCTAAATGGATAACCTTTATATTTACCTTTTAATGTAATAATATACGGTGGATTAAAAATACCTGCGGTATAAAATTTAAAAGTATTAAAGTCTTTATCTAAACTAATACAAGCACCACTGATAAGAATTTGGTCAAATAAATTAATACCATCTCTATACCCCAAAGTATTCAAACCATTTTCATACATTTTTTCCATTGGGTTGTATAGTAAATTTGAATTTAAAATTTGTTTTTTACTTGTAGAGTTAAGACCTATTTTTACACTTTTATCTATCGGATCATCATTAAAATCGCCCATAACAATAATTTTAGCGTTTTCATTTTCTAAATTTATTTTACGGATGATACTTTGCGTAATAAAGGCGGCTTTTTCCCTTTTCGGATTGCTTTTTATTTGTCCACCACGTCTAGAAGGCCAATGATTTACAATAACATGAATGAGCTCATCATCCATAATTCCACTAACCAAAAGAATGTCGCGTGTGTAAATACGTTTACCAGAAGCATCCCAAAGTTTAACTTCAAATTTTTCTTGATTTATTGGAGTAAAGTATTTTTCTTGGTATAAAAGTGCAATATCAATACCTCTAACATCTGGCGAATCGAAATGTATGATTTGATATTGTTTGTTAATCAGTTTTTCAGCATTTATCAAATCTTGTAAAACACTCCTATTTTCAATTTCGGCTAAACCAATTATGGCAGGACTTGTTTTAGATTTATCAAACCCTATTTGAGAAATAACCGTACTTATTTTATCAATTTTATCCCAATAAACTTTTGAAGAATAATGATTTTTTCCTTTGCTGGTATAATCGTCATCAAAGGTATTTGGATTGTTTATGGTATCAAAAAGGTTTTCAACATTATAAAAAGCAATCGTTCTTATTTTATATTTGGTATTTTGACAATGAGGGGTTTGTATAATGAACAACAAAGTAAATAAGAACGATATGGAATGCTTTAAATACAATCAATTCAAATGATTTAGGTGTTTATTAGTCACTTAAGTTTATAAAGGTTAACATGAATTTTTAATTTTTTTTAATGTTAACCTTATAAAAATATCATCATCAAATGGTAATTAATTAACCTTATCATTTTCAGTACAATATGAATAAAACAATATGTTTTTTCATTTTTCTCTTTGTTGTCATTTACGAGATAAATGCGCAATATCCTCATGAAATTTCAGGTAAAATTATTGAAGATCATTCTGAAATAAGTCTAAAAAATGTAAATATTAGAGTTTTAAACACAGCTTTGAAAACCAAATCAAAGGTTGATGGAACTTTTCAAATGCAAAATCTACCAAACGGAGAAATCATTTTAAATTTTTCTTTAACAGGATATAAACCAATCCAAATGTCAATAATATTAGATTCAATTCTCATTAATTATGACCTTGGTATTATCCGCTTGACGAGAAAAATTGAAGAAGAAGTAGATCAGAGTTTTATTCGCCTTAGTGATGAAGATTTGCTATTAGATAATAAAGGTGAATCGAATACAATTTCAGGTTTATTAGTTGCTTCAAAAGAGGTGTTTTTAAAAACAGCAGCCTATGAATTTAGCCCAACTTTTTTTAGACCAAGAAACCTGGGCTTAGCATATTCGCAAGTTTTACTCAATGGGGTTACAATGAATAAATTATATAATGGAAGGCCACAATGGAGTAATTGGGGAGGTTTGAATGATGTTTTAAGAAATCAAGAATTTATTTCAAATTTTTCGCCATCGCCTTATACTTTTGGAGGTTTTGCTGGTACAACAAACATGATTACAAATGCCCGAAGTTACCGTAAAGGGGTTAAAATATCCTATGCTTCATCTAACAGAAGCTATAAAGGAAGGATAATGGCAAGTTATAGTAGTGGACTTTTACAAAATGGTTGGGCTTATACTTTTTCTGCCTCACGAAGGTATGCAAAAGAAGGTTTTAGAGCAGGAACAATTTATGATGCAAATTCATTTTTTATTGCAATAGAAAAAGTTATTAATGAAAAACATAGTTTAAATTTTACCGGAATTTACGCTTCAAATATTAGAGGTAAATCTTCACCAAATACACAAGAAGTTTACGATTTAAAAGATATTAAATACAATGCCTATTGGGGAAAGCAAAACGAAGATATTAGAAATTCACGAACAAGAAAAATAACTGAACCTATTTTGCAAATGAACCATTTTTGGAATATTAACGCTTCAACATCATTACAAACCAATGTGATGTACCAATTTGGAAAAGTAGGGAATAGCAGGCTAGATTATGGAGGAACTCGAATAGTTGACAATACAGAAGATCCAGTAATAATTGGTGGAGGTACAAATCCCGATCCTACTTATTATCAAAAACTACCTAGCTATTTTTTAAGGGATGCTGAAAACCCTGATTATGAAAATGCATATTTGGCTGAGCAAGAATTTTTACAAAATGGGCAAGTTAAATGGAGCGATTTGTATGCAGCAAACCAAAACATAAAAAATAGTGGCAATTCAATTTATGCATTATATGAAGACAGAAACGATGATAAACAAGTCACAATCAACTCTATATTGTACAAAAAAATTAACAATAACTATAGTATCAATGCAGCAATTAATTATAAAAAACTAAAATCAGAAAACTTTGCAAATATGTTAGACCTTTTAGGAGGAAATGGGTTTTTAGATGTAGATGTTTATGCTGATAATATTAGTGAAGCACAAAGCGATTTACAAAACCCAAACCGAATTGTTACTAAAGGAGATCGATTTAAATACAACTTTAATTTTGATGCAAGTACTATCAATAGTTTTATACAAATGCAGTATGCTGCTAAAAAAACAGATGCTTTTTTATCCTTAAACTACACAAATACCAATTACCAACGAACAGGTTTATTTGAAAATGGAGCCCACCCAGAAGAAGCTTCTTTTGGAAAAAGCAAGCGTTTAAAATTTTTAAATTTTGGTTTAAAAGGAGGTCTTACTTATAAAGTTACAGGCAGACATATATTTATTGTTAATACATCTTATTTAACCAAAGCGCCAACATTACAAAACTCGTTTTCTAATGCACGTCAAAATAATGATATTGTTATCGGTTTAACCGATGAAAAAATAATTGCTATAGATGCCAGTTATTATTTAAGACATCCTAAAGTTAATGCCAAAATATCTGCTTATGGCATGAATTTTAAAGATCAGACAGAGATTTCTTTTTATTTTGCAGATGGACTTAACTTGAACAATACTTCAGAAACTACGGCATTTGTTCAAGAAGTTCTTACTGGGGTTGATAAACAAAATATTGGTATTGAAATAGGTGTAGAAGTACCATTGTTTTCAAGCATAAAACTGAAAGGAGTTGCAGCTATTGGCCAATCGATTTATACAAATAATCCCAACCTTTATTTAACATCAGATGATTTTACAGAACCCTTGAACTATGGTGAAGTTACCTTAAAAAATTATTTTGTGGCTACAGGACCACAACAAGCATATTCTGTTGGTTTTGAATATAGTAGTCCAAATTATTGGTGGTTTGGTGCTACTGCAAATTATTTTAATCAGGCTTATATTGATATTGCTCCTATTACTCGGACGAGAAATTTTTATTTAGATACTGATGGAAACCCTATACAAGGCTATGATGAAGAAATTGCCAAAAAGCTATTACAACAAGAGCAATTTGATTCTTACAATTTAGTAAATATTGTTGGGGGTAAATCATGGAAATTAAAAAAATACTATATCGGTTTTTTTGCCAATGTGAGTAATATTTTAAATAAAGAATATAAAACAGGAGGTTTTGAACAATCACGTAATGCCAATTATAACACACTTTTAGAAGATAAAACTAGAGATAAACCTCTTTTTGGATCTAAATATTGGCTCGGATATGGTACAAGTTATTATGCTTCGGTATATTTTAGATTTTGATAAGGTGTGTTAAGAAATGTTTTGCGCAACTCAGTGAATGCTTTGCCCAACTTAGCGATGTAACAAATTAAAAAATATTATTATGAAAAAAACAAACCGAACACTAACCATAATCCTTTTAGTTCTTATTGTTTCATGTGTTCAAACGGATGATTTTGAAATTCCAAAAGTAGAAATTGAAGAAATAAATATTACTGCTAATACAAATATTCAAGCAATAAAATACGCTTTGGATCAATCAGAAGAAGACATCTACACTTTTAATGCTGATGACACTTCTATAATGCAGGGTTATGTGATATCAAGTGATGAAGCGGGTAATTTTTATAAAACTTTAATTTTGCAAGATAATTACGAAAACCCATCAGCAGGAATAGAAATGTCAATTGATTTAAAATCCTATTTTACCAAATATAATTTTGGAAGAAAAGTATTAATAAAAATGGCTGGTTTAAGCATTGCGAATAATGAAGGAAAATACATAATAGGTTATCTTATAAAAAACAAAATAGAAGCAATTCCAGAACCGTTATTAAATAGTTATATCATTAGAACTCAAGAAACGGAAAGTATAATTCCAAAAAAAACATCGCTTACACAACTTAAGAATCACAGTATAGGAACTTACATACAATTAGAAAATCTACAGTTTAGAAACGATGAGGTTGGGAAAACTTTTGCAGGAGAAAGTTTTGATGAATTTAATGGCGATAGGATTTTAATTCAATGTGAAAATCAAATAAATACCATATTAAGTACAAGTACATTTTCTGATTTTAAATCGAACTTAATTTCAGATAAAAAAGGGACTCTAAGTGCCGTTTTTACCAAAGATTATTATGCAAAAAAACATGTTTTGGTATTGAATGATTTAACATCATTTGATTTTATTGAAGATGAAAGGTGTGACCCAAGTTTTTTAATTTGCGATTCTAATATTACAAATGGTTCTAAACTTATATTTTATGAAAATTTTCAAGAAGTTAAAAAAACGAAAGATTTAGAAGCTTTAGGATGGACAAATATAAATGCTTATTTGGGGAACGAGAAGTTTAATAAACGAACTAGTCAAGGTAATGTTTCCATGCAAATTTCAGCTTATAATTCGGGTGAAAACCCATTAGAAGCCTGGTTGATAACACCAGTAATAAACTTAGACAATTCAAGTAATGAAATTTTAACTTTTGACACCAAAGCTTCGTACGATAATGGCACCATTTTAACCGCATGGGTTTCTACAGATTTTAATAAAAATATTAGTGATGCAACTTGGCAGCAATTAAATGTAAAAATTTCTGTTGGGCCAGGAAATACATATGTAAACGATTATATTTCTTCGGGTGAAATAAATTTAGAATGCCTTGACGGAGATGTATTTATAGCCTTAAAATACTTAGGTGGAGATCCAGGAGTTTCTACCACTTATGATGTAGATAACTTTAAGATTATAGGTGATTAGTTTTTTTTAAATAGGTGTAAACAGGAAAATGATCACTAAAGCCACCCAAATGCCATTTGCCAATAAATGTGCGTTTGGGAGCACCTTTTCTTTTGCCTTTTGGTTCTTGTAAAAAGTAATCATCAAAAATTTGAGTTGATAAAAAATTGAGTTTTGAATCCCCATTACTTAAAAAAGCACTACTTAAAATTATTTGATCAAACAAGAACCATTTTCCATGATATTTTACAGATCCCTTTTTTTTATTTTGTAATTCTATCATTGGATTTATTAAGCTAGAATTCATTAAATGATTTTTAACACTATTGCTATTTGGTTCGTCATTAAAATCACCCATAATAATAATATTTGGATTTTCGTTTTCTTTGTAAACATCAGTTATAATCTCTTGAACTAAATTTGCGGCTTTTATTCTTTTTTTTTCAGATGCTTTTACCCCTCCATTTCTTGAAGGCCAATGGTTGACAATAATATAAACTTGTTCATTAAAAAGTGTTCCTGAAACCAATAAAATATCTCTAGTATAATCTCTATTATCTTCATTATCTGTTAAATACAATGTGTAGGTGTCAGAATAAATCAATTCAAAGTGTTTTTTTTGATATAAAAATGCCACATCAATTCCGCGTTCATCGGGCGAATTATAATGCACAAAATCATAGTCATAAGGTTTCAATTTTTCAGCAGAAATTAAATCTGTGATACAAGTTTCGTTTTCAATTTCAGCCAAGCCAATAAAAATAGGAGGAAGCTTAGATGTTTTAGCCCCTATCTTAGAGATTACATTACTTAAATTTTGAATTTTACGTTGATAACGATTTTGATTCCATTGAAATTCTCCGTCAGGAGTATAATCCGTATCTAAAGTAAATTCATTATGTTCTGTATCAAAAAGATTTTCTACATTGTAGAATGCAATTGAAAAAGTATTTAGCATAAATTAAAATATTTTCCGAAAATAAAAAATATTAGGTTAATACAATAAAAATAAGGGTTGTAAATTTGCAGTATGATTGAAAAAAAGGATGTAAAAATTGAAGATGTTGTTTTGATAGGTGTTATTACTGGGCAACAAAATGAAGAAAAGTCAAAAGAATACTTAGACGAATTAGAATTTTTAACTTTTACTGCAGGAGGAAAAGCGGTAAAGCGATTTACGCAAAGATTGGATTTTCCTAATCCAAAAACTTTTTTAGGGAAAGGGAAATTAGAAGAGGTTAAAAATTATATTGATGCAAATGGGATAGAAACTGTAATTTTTGACGATGAGTTATTTCCATCACAATTGAGAAATATTGAAAAGATTTTAGAGTGTAAAATATTAGATAGAACCAATTTGATATTGGATATTTTTGCACAAAGAGCCCAAACATCCTATGCTAGAACACAAGTCGAATTGGCACAATGTCAATACTTATTACCTCGTTTAACTCGATTATGGACGCATTTAGAAAGGCAAAAAGGGGGAATTGGCTTACGTGGACCAGGTGAAACAGAAATTGAAACTGATAGAAGAATTATTCGCGATAAAATATCTTTATTGAGAAAAAAATTGAAAACCATTGATAAGCAAATGGCTGTTCAAAGAAAAAATCGCGGAAAAATGGTTCGAGTTGCTTTGGTAGGTTATACCAATGTTGGTAAATCGACATTAATGAATGTGATTAGTAAAAGTGATGTTTTTGCTGAGAATAAATTATTTGCAACTTTAGACACTACAGTAAGGAAAGTTGTGATTAAAAACATTCCATTTTTACTTACTGATACTGTTGGTTTTATTAGAAAATTACCAACACAATTGGTCGAATCATTTAAATCGACTTTAGATGAAGTTCGTGAGGCTGATTTACTATTGCATGTAGTTGATATTTCACACTCTAATTTTGAGGATCACATCTCTTCGGTTGAAAAAACTATTGCCGAAATCACACCAGAAAACGAAAAAAAGACAAAACCAACTTTAATGGTTTTTAATAAAATTGATCAGTATAAACATCAAACCATTGACGAAGATGATTTGGTAACCGAAAAGACCAAAGCTCATTATACATTAGCCGAATGGGAAGAAACATGGATGTCAAAAATGAATAATAATTGTGTTTTTATTTCGGCGTTGAATAAAGAAAATATTGATGAATTTAAAGCAAAAGTTTTTGAAGAAGTGAAAAAAATACATATCACTCGTTTTCCTTATAATGACTTTTTGTATCAAGAATACGAAGAAGAATAAATAGTTTTACTCTTTGTGAAGCACTTTTTCCCAAGTTTGATATGCAGGTCTTTCTACTCCATTTTCATCGAGTAAACCAGTATCTCTCCATAATTTTCCTAAATCTTTTAGGTCTTCAGGAAAAGTTTCCCAAAGTTCATCAAAATCTCTATGTGCCCACCAAACCACAAATTTATAATTATGATTTTGGGCGTTTTTAAGAAGGGTTTCCATATAAGCATTTTGCTCACATGCACTTCCATCTGCAAAAAAATTAAAACCAGAAACAGATAAGTCTTCTGCTATATGGCTTGTTTCAGAAAATGCAATAGGTTGATTTATTTTTTCATGTAAAAAATCAAAAGCAGTTTGAAATTCTGTTTTGGTATGGTGTCCTTTAAAAAAGGGATAATAACTAATCGCAACAAATTCCATTTGGTTAGCATAAGCTACCATTTCATTAATATAATCATTTGGGTCACTTACTTCGGGTTGAAATAAATTGTGTAATGTAATAGACTCTGATAGCTGTAGGTTAGGATATTTATTTCTAATTCGAGTTTTAACTTCTTGAATTAAGAGTTTGTATTCTTCCCATTTATTTTCATCTTTTATTCTCAACTCATTAACCTCGATAGCAATTACCAAATATTTGGGTTGAAATTTTTGAATCAAATAATCAACATGCTTAAAATAGGCATCTTCAATGATTTTATCATTTAAAGCACTATAATTAGGAATTGAACCATCAAAATCAGAAGCAAGATCAGTTCGATCTATATTTAATAAACTTATAGAAAGGAGTAAAGGTAAATTTGTAATTTTATTATCAAGTCTTCTTGTCAAATCATCTGTAAATTCACTTGGTAAGGTAGCGTTATTAATCCATGTACTCCACGGAATATTATTGTCAATTTGTTCTGAATAAATAGTTGAATTATTATTAATAAATTGATAGGTACTGTTAATAGATTCTAAACTAGGGGCGTATGCCCATGTTGAAAACCCCATTTCAAAATTTTTAGAAGGGTATTCTGAAAAAAAGGTAGAATCAAAGCATTTTTCATTTTGATTACCATCATCGTCATCACTACAACTAAAAAAACCAATTACAATAACAGCAAACAACAGGAAATATCTTTTCATAAAATGATAACGTGTTGGATGTTAAAATATTTGATTTATGAATAAGGTGGTTACCATGCTTTTTATGCTCGTTAAGCCACCTAGTTTACATTTTATAAATTTTATGGTTTGTATTTTAGATGAAACAGTTTTGATTTTCTAATATATGCTGCAAAAACTGTAGCCATTATAATAAGAACTGTAACTTCAAATGGCTTCCCTTTATAATATTATGAAAAGCAATTCATTACAAGTTATTTTCTCAATCATAATATTCTTTTTTTTATACGAAAACAAAACGTTAGCATTAAGTAATTATTTTCTTTCCCCGAAAAATGGATGTCTAGTCCTGAAATAGGGCTACAGGTTAAAATTGATTTTAAATATATGAATTCCACTTTGATTAAGCACTAAAACCGCTATTTTTTATCTACGTTGTTTCCCACTGGCTTTATTCCGCTCAACTTGGTTTTCAGCGTTGGCAAAGACATACTCTTTTACAATTTTGGCTTATGTGTTGGCTGGAGAGAATTGCAAATATGTATGGCTTATAGCGTTGGCTTTTTCTGAAAAATTCTGAAATAAAATGCCCTTTACGTAAAAAACATAAAAGGCATACATTTTGGAACAAAGAAAAGTGTGACTAATTCAAGTTTATTGTACTGTTACGTTAAACGCAGCTGCAATATCAGTCTCTCCACCAGCATCACCAAGACCTGTATTTGGTTTAGTAGGTTCGTGACGCAACGTGAACGTTAGCGTTCCAGAGCTTGCTGCCACTGCTGTAAGTGTAAATTCGGTTCCTAATGAATTTCCATTAACATCAAAGTTTTCATATGCAGTTGTCACATCCAAACCACCACCTGATGTATAGAAAAATTGATGGTCTAAACTTTCCTCTTCTACTTCCTCTGTAATATTTTCTGCTGGATTTTCAGTTTCGTTGAGCAGAACTATCGAACCATCATAGGTTGTTCCGGATGCTAAATCTCCTGAAACGATAACAACAGGTGCGTTTGGCCCATCACCATCTAAATCACGGGTCTGTAAGGTAATCGGCGTTCCTCCTCCATTTGGTGTTAGGGTTACTGTCATAGTAGTTATTACCTCTTCTTCATTAACGGGTTTTGGATCATCATCATCTGAACAGGAAACAAATAATACTGTTACAAAAATTGCAGTTGCTAAAAATTTCAAATTTCTCATTGTTTTTAAAGTTTTCATTGTTTTTGGTTTTAAAAAATTAATAATTTATTTTAAGGTTAAATAAAAAGTTTCTACCCAAATCATCTGCATAATACCGCATACGGTTCAGGTAATTTCGATAGGAAGTGTTCAATACATTTGTAATTTCAAAACCTACTGTTAGTTTTGATTTTTGGTTTATTTTAAAATCTATACTCGAATTAAAATTGAGTAAATGGTATGCGTTAGGTGGTGTGCTTACATCAACTGTTTCCATTGTTTCGGTCTCAGGTATGAATACCTCAAAATTGTTGTCAGGATATTCATTTTGTCTAAAATAGTATTCGCTCTGTAAAGACAGTCGTATATTATTTAATCTAGAATTTTGATAAACAACTTCATTCTTTGTATTAACAGGCGGCATACTTATCAATGGCTCATCTCTGCTGCGATCATAGCCCTTTACCAATGAAAACTGACTGTTTAAGTGAAAGTTTTTGGTGAAAACATACGACGCATCCAAATCAAATCCAAGCAATTGAGCATTGGTTTGTCGATATTCCCACACTTGAAAGCTACCTCTTATAGTTTGCTGAATATCTGTAGGTTCAATAACGATAAAGTCTGAAATAGTGTTTATATATGGGTTTACAGAAAAACTTAAAATTTCATTATCCCTTTGAAATGTTAGTGAGATTTTGTGCCCTATTTCCGAATTGAAACTTAAATCTCCCAGTTCAATTCGGGAAGCCGAATGATGTAATCCTTCGCTAAAAAGTTCTGAAGGATTTGGTGATCGTGAAGCAATTGAATAATTAAAAAACAGTTTATAATCATTACTAAAAGTATACGTTGCTCCTAAAGTTCCAGAAGGGTTATAAAAATTTAATTGTGGATTGGTCAAAATTTGGTTGTTCAATTCCTCTACCACAAACTCTGGGTAGAGCTCGTCATAATTACGTGATTCCCAAAAGGAAGTACGGTAAAATTTGAAAACGTCCATATAGGAATAATCAAAACGTCCGCCTATTTCTATGAGTAGATTGTTATTCAATCGAAAATCAGCTATAGCGTAAATTCCCAAGTCGTACATATCATAATCTGGTATCAATCTTCGAACTCCAGTTTTGGGGTCAGCAAAGTTGTTTTGATACCTACCCATTACGCCAATTTTTATGTTTATTGCATCTGTTAAAGGTGAGTCCAAATCCAATAAAAGCGTGTGGGTGTCGAGTTGTAAATCCAATGAAGCTTTATTTCTGTCTGCACCACGTCTGATATCGAACTCTAAACGATTATTTCTTTGGAAATCATATTGCAAGCTTAAATTTCCTAAATTGCCAAACCTTTTAAATCCTTTTACTCTTACCAAATGGTGCGTAACATCTTGCTTGGGCGCATTGATTTCGTATGTAAAATCGTTAATAATTAAAGGCTTATCACTGTTTATGGCTCGAATTAGGTCTTCTGCTCCACCCAAATGCGAAGCTCTTAAAATACCTATTTCATTCTTAAAGAATGAATAATTGGCCTCTATACCATAATCAAAACGATGAAGACCTGTATTTATCGAAACATTACGTTCAAAAACACCTGTGTTGCTCAAAACATAATCGGGTGCTTCAAAATCGCCAAAGCGTTTTAATGTTCCCTGAGCCGAGGCATACCAACCATTTTGATAACTTTTTGTCAATTGTGAAGTCAGTGAAAAACCACGCCCATTCGTTGCTCCGATAAGTTGGGTTTTACCAAAGAGACTATCTTTTACAGGAACT
>Ga0209633_10002242_pt1 | contig 18948 bp, 21 predicted proteins | sample Cruoilmetagenom1_FD_187290 | JGI IMG/M metagenome (GOLD analysis project Ga0209633, IMG submission 187290) | Oil polluted marine microbial communities from Coal Oil Point, Santa Barbara, California, USA - Sample 1 (SPAdes) (version 2) | ecosystem: Environmental > Aquatic > Marine > Oil seeps ... | reverse complement strand
TGCCAATACTGCCAAACATCTTTTTTTCTAAGCTCTGCAGGCATTGAATAGATTGCATTTAATAATTTACTCCAGTCACCTTGGCGCATAGCTATTCTAGCCATCCATTGGCTGGCATCTTCACTGCGAAACTTCATGGGAATGGCGGCTAGCTTTTGTAATGCGTAAGGGCTGTGATTATAGGCCAGCTTTACACCCAGATAACTTTCTACGTCTGCTTTTTCTTTAGCCGTAAAGGAATGAGATTTTTGAAACTTGGTCCACTGTTGAGTGGCTTTGCGGGTGTTTTTTCTCGCAAGTCGTTTGATGCCATAGGTAATGACCTGACGACTACGTGCATTCTTCTTTTTTAGTTGTTTATTCTGCAAATGCTTGGCAGGTTTACTACGAAGCTTTATCCATAAAGAAACCAGAGAAGGGTTGTTAGTATATTTAGCAAGGCTCTTTGATAAACTCGTTTTACCCGCTTTCATGGCTAAAGTAATACGTTGCCAGGCCTTGGCATCATTAATTAAACTCTTCTGTCTGAGAAGTGAGAATAGAGAATTACAATTATTGGGACGACTATTACCAGACAACCATAATTGCATCGATTGATTAAGAGCTGTCTTTAGATTGTTACCATTGGTGGTGCGAATCTTAGCTTCAAGCCCACTACATTTTGCTTTGATGCCGCCTTGGCCTTCGCGGTAGAATTTAAGTACAGAGCGCCATTTTCCCTGTTTTGCATAGCGCACTAAAAGATCACTGTTGATATTTTCTGCTAATAAAGACCGTGGATTTTGCTGAATAAAATCAATCAGGGTTTGATCACTACTTCTTTTTAGATTTTGTTTAATCCGCTCATAATCAAGATAAGGCTTAAGGATATATCCAGAAAGATGGGAGCTATCATAAAACCCACCCTTGTGAAGCACCTCATAGGCTTGTAAAAATTCATTTTGCTGGTTTTGATTGAATGCTGAAACCGTCGTAAAGTTTGATGCAAGAAAAAGCACCAGCCCTATAATTATTTTGTTTTGCACAGAATAGCCCCTTATCCCCTTATTATTTTGCCTAGAATCCCAGTTTATCCTTAAGGAGACCCTAATCAAGTCCAATTATTTTAAGCTTGCTAAAACTGCCGATATTTTCCACGAAGATCGCTATAAGGGAGCAACCATTCCAGCTCACTTCATGAAAAATAGCGACAGTCTTTTCTGCACTTAAATCTAATCGACTTAATCAGGTTCTCCTTAACTGAGGAATCTAGGTAGATGACTATACAATAGTTTTTTGTTAAGAACACGCAAGGATAAGTCGCTGATGCTAAAAAGTGGGGGGGGGTGCCATGCTTCGGCTTCGCTCAGCTTTAGTACTGAAAAAACAGGTCTTTCAAGCTGAAAGCTTTTATACCCTACTTTTTTACCCCAACTTTTGAATGATAGCTCGTTAGCTTTTTTAACGACTGCTAGAATTTATGCAAAGCTCAGTATCAGTAGCCATATATGATCTTGATAGCATATATGTGGCAGTATATTATGATGCGATAATTTAATCTTAAAACTCAGGATATAATATGCAAAGCCCAGATAGTAAAAAGCAAAAAAGTTTTTTCGAGCGTATGGGGGAAATTCTTAATGCGCCTCTACCTGGAACGCAAGCGAAGAAATCTTCCCAGCCGACGGTGGTTGTAGAAGGTGATGATGATTCTTTATTGGCTCGTATAAAAGATATCCTAAATACGCCTTTACCAGGTACTGAAACACTCAATGGAAAGCTGGTTGATTTGGAAGCAAATCTGCCAGAGGTTACCGAAGCAGATGTTCAGGAGAACTGGTGGGAATCGGACTGGGCTGATTTTAAAGCGCACCAGGATCAGGATCGCAAGGGTTTGAATATGAAGCAACGTCAGGATCAGGAAGGCTTTGCTCAGTATCAGGAACAGGAACGCCAGCAATTTGAGGGCTACCAGAATAAAGAATTTGAGCTATTTCAAGCGCAACAGCAGGCTAAACTCGTTTGGATTCAAAATCAGCAGTTACAACAGACTACCGGTGTTGAAGTTGTTGGAATGCTGCCTCCAGCTCCTCCGGTTGCACCGCTGGCTCCTGAAATGCCTGCACCTCCCTGGAATAGGACGGTTTAGGTCTATTTCATACCGCGCGATTTCTTGATTAAATCGTAGGCGGTTTGAATTTCTTGAGAGCGCTCGGTCGCTTCTTTTATCATTTCCTCTGGCAGACCCTGTCCCATTAATTTATCAGGATGATATTCTCGTACCAGACGGCGATAGGACTTCTTGATTTCAGCATCACTATCGTCTTTGGAAATCCCCAAAGCCTGATAAGCCGCATCAATAGCGTTGGCAGAGGTGTAACCACCTACGCCACCGGTTTGTTGGTGATAATGACCGCCAGCAAATTGATCTTGCCCTTGTAACATTGCCAATAATTGTTCGAAGGCTTGTGCTGAATAACCTAAAAGTTGCGCAATTTCTCGCATCAACTTTGATTCTTTGGGGTGTAATTTACCATCTGCGAGTGCCACACGTACCAGATAAATCATTAGCATCTGTTTTAAATTGGGTGAGGACTCCGTAATGGTATTGAATTCCTGAATTAAGGGTTTGATGTCGTAATCTGTTTTAGCACCATTCTGGAAATGAACAATTGCCTGTTTTCGATGTGATGTGCTCATGTTTAATTGGCTCATGAACTGCTCGACATGGCTTATTTCCTGCTCGGATACGCGCCCATCCGCTTTAGCTAATTTTCCCATCAGGGTAAAAACTGTTTCGAAGAAAGCGGCCTGTTTACCCGTTTTAATGCCGGTGATACCACCACCCACATTACCGAAACCACTGAGTTGGCCGATTAAACCACCGGAGAGTTTAAAGCTGATAAAACTACCTGCAATAAAGCCAAAAAATGCTCCCCATAGACTTTTACCAAGGAGGTAATAGCCAATTACGGCGGTGATATATTTAATATATTTCATGATCCTAGAATCCTCGGTTGGACAGGGTAAAGTGTGCTGCCGAGGTGGTGTATGGCTAGACGTAATTGTACAGAATGGTTGTTCCCTTCTGTGCGATTACAACAACGCCATACGCTATCACAGTGGTACAATTTGCTCTGTAGCGCCTTCACTCTATAGATGAAGTATGGTAAATCGGAAATTTTAAAGCTAATCATAAGGTTATTGCCTGCTAGTAGCGGTCAACTGAGGAATCTAGGATGATACGATTGTGGTGTTGTTATGGTTATAAATCAAGGGTTTCATCGGGTCTCTCATCATGCTTATTTAAACTTCTTGGTAAAAAAATCGGGTAGGGGGGTTAATTCACCTTTTTCACTCCAACCTTTTTCTGCTGCTACGGTGGAAAAGCCTTGAATACGCTTTTCATCCAACGGGTGGGTACTGAAAAATTCAGCAGGCTCGTCTGCATCCATATCTTCACGCGCATGATGAAATATCTTGAATAACTCAGCCCCACCGTTTAGGTGGCCATAGATAGCGTGTAGGGTGTGCATGGCTTCAATGTCTGACTGTTGTTCCATTTCACGGCTAAAGTGCAAAGTGGAGAGCAGTCCGGCATCGCCGAGTATTTGTGAATCGGTGCTGGTGCTGATGGTGGTCATGGCAATCGCAACTGCAATACCACCTCCAAATGCTTTAATTGGGTGACGATATTTAACATGTGCAATCTCATGCCCCAACAATGTCACCAGCGTGTTTTCATTGGGTAGTTTTTCAAGCAAACCTTTGAACATAAAAACGTTGCCATCAATGGTGGCAAAGGCATTCATGGTATCTGAATGCATATAATGGATTTTGATTTTCATATCTTCAGGAAGCTTCTGCGTTATGCTGATTTTGTCGGCGAGTTGCTGCAGATAATTGCTAAGTAGTGGATGGTCTTTATTATCCGTAAATGTGGATACATCATAAAGCGCAGCAACTTTGGCTTCTGCGCTGTAAGGTATTTTGCCCGCTAGCCAGCTTCCTCCGAAGCTAAGAGAGATTGAAATAATAATCACTAAAACAATGGCGCCGATAAGCAAGGTTGAGAACTCCTTTAAAGGATGTTCCTTGCTAGTGTTTATATCTTCAGGAATGTTGGGGTTTTCGTATTTCATTTTTTAATGATATTGCCTCAAATCGTATGCTGATACTAAAAACTTGGAGCTTGTCCGAGAACTAGAAGCGTAGAGAAAATCACAGAAAAATTATAAGCTGGGCTGATTGAGTGAGGTGAATAGTCGCTCTATTTAACGATTTCAATAAGTACAGATTATGATATTTATGGGATTTGTAGTAGTTTCTTAGTTCTCGGACAAGCTCCTAGGGGGTGCCATTTAAAAATGTAGCATTTTTATTGTTTATTTAATTATTTGATCAGAGTTTCTTGAGTGCAGTCCCATAAGCATGTACTTCGATAATAGGGATATTCTTTCTGGACTGACCAGATATGCTGGATGTCTCGTATTTAACATTGAAAACTAGTTCAGCGCCTAGTTCCTGTGCCTTTTCTTTCATGCGTAATAATGCTTCTCGTCTTCCTCTATCTAACAATGTTTCGTAAGTGCTTATTTTTCCACCGAAAAAATTACGTAAACCTGCTACAAATGTTTTGAAATAATCATTGGCAATCACAACATTTCCAGATACCAATGTTTGTTGGTATTGATCATCGTGTGGAGGCATTCGACTTGCCATGGCAGGTAGTGCATTCAGTGTTTGTTCGCGTTCAATAATGCTTTTGAAATGCTTTTGTTCTGCGTGTCGCCCAAAGAAATAACCCAGAGTAACCAGCACAGCGACAATAATTATCTGTTCCATAATTCTAGAGTCCGTTTTATTCAGGGTTGTCCAGCACAACAGCTGTGCCATAAACATAGATTTCAGCAGCACCCGCAGCAATGCTGGATGTGGAAAAACGGATATTTAAGACGGCGTTTGCACCAATCGATTGTGCCTGCTGAACCATGCGCTCAGTGGCTTCCTCACGTGACTCTTGAAGTAGCTCGGTATAGGCTTTTAATTCACCACCAAACATATTCTTTAAACCCGACAGAATATCTTTACCTGCGTGTTTGGCGCGAACTGAGCTACCTTGAACCAGTCCAAGATGTTTGACGACTTTTTTGCCTGTCATAAATTCGAGATTTGAAAGCAGCATAGTTTTTCCTGTTTTATAAGCTTCAACAAGTTTATCTGATTATAATTCTTCAAGTGCGGTTTTAATTCTTTTTACAGCTTCTTCTAATAGTCCGCGTCTGCAAGCAAAATTTAAGCGGATAAAATTAGCATCACCATAATAGGCGCCAGGAGAAATACCAACACCCGCATTTTCAAAAAATTCTCCTGCATTTTCCAGCCCTAGCTCTGAAACATCAATCCAGGCTAAGAAAGTTGCTTGTAGCGGATACATTTTTAAACCGGGGATAGCATTGATTTCAGCCATTAAATAATCACGATTGGTACGTAGGTAATCTATTTGCTGTTTACGCCAATTCTCGCCATGTTTAAATGCGGCAGCAGTGGCTGTTTGGCCCAGTACATTCGCTTCTGGCATCATCTCAAGAACAATCTTGGCAAACTTCATTCTCAATTCAGCATTGGGAATAATAGCAAAACCAAAACTCAATCCTGCTACATTATAGGTTTTACTGGCCGCCATTAGCGTGATGGTTCTATTACTAGCATCACTGTTTAGTCTGGCTAGTGGGATATGTTTTATATCCTCATCCAGCACCAGATCACAATGAATTTCATCTGAGCAGATTAAAATGTCATGTTTCTTACAAATTTGATGTAGCCGTACTAATTCATCTTCGCTGTACACTGTGCCAGCCGGATTGTGCGGATTACAAAAGAGTAGCATTTTTGTTTGAGGTGTAATGGCACGCTCTAAAGCATCAAAATCAAGTAGCCAGCGTTCTGATTCACATTTAAGCGGAACCCTGATCGCATTTTTATGGGTATTTGCCGTCACATAATTAAAAGGTGGGTAGATTGTTGCGGGAACTAATATATCAGGCGTGTCAGTCGTATCGCTAACATCAGTCACCATACACGAAATTGTTAAGCCGTTAACTATGCTGGATAAAGGAACGATCCAGTCACGTTCAATTTGCCAGTCATGCCGACTTGAAAGATGGTACACAATAGCATCTTTAACCTCGGAAGTAGGTTGTTTGGTATAGCCAAAAATACCATGATCTACACGATCATGTAAGGCTTTAACAATCTCCGGTGCTGTTTCGAAGTCAGAATCAGCCACCCACATAGGTAGAATATCAGTGTCTTTGTATTTGTCCCATTTTTCGCTAAAGGTGTTTTTTCTATCTGTGTTTTTATCAAAATTATACATATGAGATTACGTTACTATTATCAGAAAAAGACTATAGAGGGTATTATGCTAAGACATAGCAATAACTTACAAGGTTAATATGGCGCAAACCAATTTAATAATCAGCACACTTAAGAAAACCTTAAAATCACACGGTAAAACTTATGCCGATGTGGCCAAACATCTTGAGTTATCAGAGGCCAGTGTAAAACGTATGTTTGCCCAGCAATCTTTTAGTTTGAATAGATTGGATGCTATTTGTCAAATGATGGATATGGAAATTACCGAACTTATTCAAAAAGTTAGCGACTATACTGCAAGACAAATAACCGAACTATCTGAAGAACAGGAAAAAGAACTGGTTACAGATATAGAACTATTACTGGTAACCATTTCAGTCATACACCATTGGACTCTGGAAGATATACTGCAAACCTATAACTTGACCGAAGCACAATGCATCCAGCATCTTGCCAGCCTTGACAGGTTAAATATTATTGAATTACTCCCCGCTAATAAAATCAAAATAAAAATTTCACCCAATTTCAAATGGCGTAAGAATGGTTATATCCAGCGTTTTTTTAGAGAAAATATTGAAACCGAGTTTTTCAATTCCAGATTTGCATTGCCACAGGAAAAGCTGATTGTTTTAAATGGCATGTTGTCTCAGGAATCGAATGCTATCTTACAAAGAAAGTTGGAACGCCTAGCGCGTGAATTTGATGAGTTAACCAAAGACGATAGCTCAATCCCGCTGGGAAAACGCTTTGGGTATACTGCTGTGCTAGCCGTGCGGGACTGGCGCTTTAGCGTCTTTGAACAGTTTAAACGGAAAGATTAGTACTGATTTTTTGTAATAATAGCAGTGTTTAACCTTAAGAATGGCTGATGCTAAAAACTAGGGGGGGTGCCATGCTTATCGGTTTGTAGTTAGTTAGCTAATATTTTGAAGCTGACCAAAGATCCTTAACAATCTAATTCACGATGTTTAGTAATGACAGAATCTTTATATTTTTTGCTGAAGTATTTTGCCAGTTGTTCTGTGAGATAAACTGAGCGGTGGTGTCCACCTGTACAACCAATAGAAACAGTTAAGTAGGACCTTTGTGCATCAATGATATGAGGAACCCATTGATCGATAAAGGAAATTAACTCTTTTTCCATTTTGATAACGAGCTCTTGGGAAGAAAGCCATTCTATGATTTCTTTATCCATGCCAGTGTGACAACGAAGTTCAGGTATCCAGTAGGGATTGGGAAGGCAGCGAACGTCAAATAAAAAATCAGAATCCCGCGGGGTACCATATTTGAAACCAAAAGATTGAAACATTAGTGATAATGGTTGCTGTCGATTATTACAGATCCGAGTGATAATTTGAGAGGCCAATTCGTAGATGGTAGTCAAGCTGGTATCAATTTGTATATCAGCTAACTCTCTTACCGGGGCAAGTAATTCATATTCTTTGATGAGTGCTTCGCGTAAAGTTGTGTCCGTGTCGGACAAAGGGTGTTTGTGCCTTGTTTCATCGTATCGTTTTATTAAAACAGCCTTGCTCGCATAGAGGTAGACAATGTCTACTTTATATTTTTCTTTGAAAGGTGTTGTTATATCATCCAGAGTTAGAAGACAATCTCCTCCACTGCGGATATCAATTCCAATTGCTATTTTTTGTTGTTTTTGAAAGCTTTTGGTTTCAAATGCGCTGGCAAATAATTCAAGAGGAAGATTATCAATGCAGTAGTATCCCTGATCTTCAAGCGTATTAAGTGCTTGAGATTTTCCAGCGCCAGACATTCCACTTACAATTACTAGATGCATTAATTATTTTCCGGGTTTAATAAATTTTTAAAATAACTGCTGAGTAATTCGGGATTACCCGATTTAATTAACTTGCTCAAAGTTTTTTCTTTTAGTAGTTTCTTGTTCAGTTCAGATAACCTGACTTTAAAGCGTTCATGCTCACTTTCCGGGATTAAAATGCCTAAAAAGACTCGAATATCTTGTTTATCTGCTGAGTTAAGTTTTAGTCCTTTCTTTAGTATCAGCAACGCTGCACGCGCATTTGTTATGTTTAGATGAGCTCTTGGAATGGCTACTTGATTACCGATATAGGTGTTACCGAGTTTTTCGCGAGATATTAAGGCATCGAATATTTCATGCTGGCTGACTTCACTTTGCCCTTTGGCAAGTAATTCGGTGAGTGAATCAAAGACACATTTTTTGCTTTCAGTTTTCTTCAAGTGCCTGATTCTTTCAGGTACGAGCAACGGGGGATGGGTTGTTACCGGCATTGTAATAATCAGACACCTCAAATAAGACCTCCAATTATAAAGAAGAGGTGCCTGAGTTTAAAGTGTAATTTAGGCGTATTGATCCGTATTTAGATTACGATGGTTGCCCTCATTTCTATGGTGACTTCGTATTTTCTCTTTATGCTTGAGAATTTGGCGATCTAGTTTATCAGCCAGTAAGTCAATTGCGGCATACATGTCGTGTCCTGTTGCATCTGCAAAAATATGATTTCCACTCACATTAATCGAGGCTTCTGCCTTATTGTTATGTTTTTGTACTTCAAGAATGATGTGGATATTAAGAACTTGGTCAAAATGACGTTTCAGTCGTGTAACTTTTTCCCGGATATAGTTATTGAGTAATGGGGTTACGTCTATGTGATGACCAGTAATATCTAATTGCATATTATTCACTCCTATCTTTGGGTTATGCGATTCTTTAGCCTAAAAGCCCTTTCAGGAAGATCGCTGTGTGAAGTTTGTATCAGTACCTTTCGTTTAAGGAACCTCTGATCAAGTCCAATAATTTTAAGCTTGCTAAAACAGCCGCTATGTTCCACGAAGATCGTAGCAATAGAACAACTATTACGACTCACTTCCTGAAAAATAGCGACAGTTTTCTCTTCGCTTAATTCTTTTCGATTTAATCAGAGGTTCCTTAATTATCCTCCTCAAGCAAACACTTTTCGATCATGAGAAGAAGGTATCGCTTGTGCTTCACGATATTTTGCGACAGTACGTCGCGCTACTTTGATCCCCTGCTGATTTAGCAGGTTAGTCAATTTGTTGTCACTCAATGGCTTTGCAGGGTCTTCCTTATTGATAAGGTTTTTAATCATTGCCCGTATTGCTGTTGCTGAGCATTCGCCACCTGTATCAGTATTCACGTGGCTAGAGAAGAAATATTTGAACTCAAATACACCACGTGGTGTGTGCATAAATTTACGAGTTGTGACTCTTGATATGGTTGATTCATGAACATCAAGTTGAGTGGCTAGATCACTAAGAATCAAGGGCTTCATGGCTTCTTCGCCGTACTGAAAAAAAGCAAATTGTCTTTCAACGATCGCATGAGCTACTTTTAAAATTGTGTTATTGCGGTTTTCAAGGCTAGTAATAAACCAACGTGCCTGCTGTAGATTCTCTTTAATATACTTAGTCGTTTCTTTTTGATTTGTGTTGTTCAGCATATCCACGTAAAAGTCGTTTACCTTTAACTCCTGTTGTGTTCTTCCATTCAGGGCTATTTTCCATTGACCTTTTATTTTTCTCACATAGACATCAGGCACTATATAATCTGTTGTTGATGTATTAAAAAATATCCCAGGTTTAGGCTCAAGAGTACGAATCAATTGGATTAATTCATCCAGTACAGAGTTTGTAACCCTTAGCGCTCTTTTAATACCTGTATAATCCCTTTTTTTGAGTAAGTCCAGATTTTTTTCTAGCAACCTGTTTGCTTTTTTATAGAGAGGATGGGTTTTGTGGTTCTGGTTAAGTTGTAATAAAAGGCATTCGTCAAGTGATCTTGCACCGACTCCTGAAGGTGATAAGTGCTGGATGTAGGTAAGGACAGCTTCAACTTCATCAAATTCGATAAACAAGGAATCTTTAAGCGAATCATGTATTTGTTCCAGTGGTTCAGTGAGATAACCATCATCGTCAATATAATCAATTATTAGCCGAGCAATTTCTTTATCAAGGTCACTGAGATTGCCCAAGTCTACTTGCCATAATAGATGTTCATGTAGTCCCTGGGATGAAGAATGCATGGTTTCTATATAATCTGAAGTACTATTTGAGCTATCTGTATTTGAAACTTTCCACTCAGGGTCGTAAATATCATCCCAGTTAGCATCAATGTTTAAATCTTCAGGAATGGCATCATTAGGCGCCTCTTTATCATCTGTTTTTTTGTTTACATTTTCGTTAATAGCTTCTTCAGTTTGGCTATTTTCATCTTGTCTTTCTAGAAGGGGATTAGTGTCTAAAATTTCTTGAACTTCCTGCTCTAATTCAACTGAGGATAGCTGCAATAGACGAATTGCTTGTTGCAACTGGGGAGTCATGGACAATGATTGTCCAAGCTTTATATTGAGTCCCTGCTTAATCATTTTTTATATTCTTTTTACCTTTTTATTACGGTCTGATTCTTTAGTTGATAACTTAATTGTAGCATGAGGATAGAAAAAATCTTGAAAATCTGATTGATGGTACGAAAATTGCTTGTTGTAAAACTATGTACTTTAGTGCATGGTTTTTTTGTGGTTTAATCCTCTATTGAATTAATTATCTTCTCCAATATATTCAGGTTACAATGCACAGCTGTAATTTCCGAATAGCCGCCAACCCCATGAAACAACCTAATCCGAAACCTGACTTTAAATCATTTGGTCTGTCTCCCTCTATTTATTCTGAAATTGAGAATGCAGGCTTTAAAACGCCTACGGATGTGCAACAGGAAACAATTCCAGCCGTGTTGCAGGGCAAGGATGTGTTGGCGCGTGCTGAAACAGGATCGGGAAAAACAGCTGCATTTGTTTTACCTATTCTTGAGAAATTGTTAAGGGAGCTTGCTAGGCCGAACCAAGGGAAAAGAGGAAGCAATATTGCCGCTACGCTGGTTTTGGTGCCAACGCGTGAATTAGCGATCCAGATTCGTGAAGAGTTTGAGAAATTTTCAGCAGGCTTTTCAACAGATCCAAAAAGAAAAATAAAATGTTTGAGTGTTTATGGTGGGGTTAAAATAAACCCGCAAATGATCGCATTACGAGGAGGCGCTGATGTATTGGTTGCAACTCCTGGACGCTTACTGGATTTGGAGCGAAACAATGCAGTTCGATTGCACCAGGTTAAAACACTGGTAATTGATGAAGTTGATCGCTTAATGAAGGGTGATTTTCAACAAGAAATTGATGAGATAATTAGCAAGCTCGCCAGCGGCAGACAAAACCTGATGTTTACGGCGACATTTCCTGACAGTATTCGTAAGCTGGTACGCCATATTATGCATAGCCCTGAGATCATTAATGTGGATGATTACAATGATGATGTTAATACTCAGCAACGCGTTATCACGGTTAATCATGATAAAAAGAATGATCTACTAGCCTCTCTATTAAAGGAAAATGACTGGAAGCAGGTGCTGATTTTTTGTAGTGCCAAACGCAGTTGTGATAATTTAGTAAAAAAATTGGAAAAGCGTGATATTAAATCAGTCGCCATGCACGGCAATCAGCACCAATATGCACGCGCCAAAGCTTTAAAAGAGTTTAAGGCAGGTCAAACACGCATACTTATAGCAACCGATGTTGCTGGGCGCGGTGTTGATATTGAGCAGTTAGATTGCGTCATTAATTATGAGTTGCCGCGCTCTCCCAATGATTATACCCATCGCATCGGCCGAACAGGTCGTGCTGGTGAGACAGGGATGGCTATATCTTTGATAGCACATCATGAATATCAGCATTTTGGTGTGATCGAAAAACACAATGGAATACGTTTGGAGCGAGAGCAGATAAAAGGTTTTGAAGCGGATAAAAATGCTCCAGAAATGCCAAAAAGTTCGAAACCTAAAAAGAAAGTAAAGGGGCGCGGTAAAAAGCATTCAAAAAAGCATGCTAATAAAAAGATAGTTGTAAAACAAGATACTGTACAAAAAATGAAAGAAGAACCACAAACAAAAATTGAGCCGAAAACAAAAGATAATTCAGGCTCAGAGCCTAAAGTAGATGGTAGTTCTTTTTATAAAAGAAAATTGCCGAAAAGTGATTGAAGGTTTAAAGAATGAATAGTGATATCGAAAATCAGAGTCAAAACCAAGAGACACTCCATTTATTCAAGCGCGTAAAAATAGGCAAAACCAATATTCTCAGAGTTATAAAGCGCCTTCCTTTTGGTGTCTATTTATCAGCAAGTTCTGCTAAGGAAGAAATATTATTACCTAAACGCTATGAACCAGAGGGTTGTAAAGTAGATGATTTAATAAAAGTTTTTGTATATTTTGATTCTGAAGATCGTTTGATCGCAACAACCGAAATACCTTTAGCGCAGGTTGATGAATGTGCTTTTCTTAAAGTGCTTGATGTAAACAATGTGGGTGCATTTTTAGATATCGGTTTGATGAAAGATCTATTTGTGCCTTTCGCAGAGCAGGAAACACGAATGCAAAAAGGTGAATCCTATGTCGTACAGATTTACCTGGATGAGCACAGTGGTAGGATTATGGCCTCATCTAAACTGGATAAACACTTAATGGAAACCTCGCATTATCATCAGGAAAATCAAGAGGTTGATTTGTTGATTTACGCAGAAACAGAGCTGGGTTATAAAGCAGTTATGGGAACAACATATGCGGGTTTAATATATAAAAATGAGGTTTATCAAACGCTTAAAATTGGCGATAAACTAAAGGGATATATCAAGGGGATTCGCGCGGATAAAAAAATTGATTTGAGTATCCAAAGACCCTCTGAAGAAACGCGTAGTGATCTGGCAAATCAAATTCTTACTTTTCTGAAAAAGCAGGGTGGTACATCAACACTCACCGATAAAAGCTCCCCCGATGAAATTGCTCAACAATTTAAGGTGAGCAAGAAAGCGTATAAAAAAGCACTTGGTGCGCTTTATAAAAGGCGTTTGATAGTGATTCAAAAAGATTGTATTAAATTGATTCATTAAGGATCCTCTGATTAAGACCAATTATTTTTCTGTGTTAAATTCTAATCGACTTATATCAGAGCTTCCTTAGTTTTCGTTCTTTGACAAACTTCCCGTAAAATGAACTGCTTTTTTAGCAAATTCAAGCCATCTCTCTAATTGCTTCTCAGGAAGTGAAATCCAGCCTTTCATTTGTTTATCTGGCGCATAAATGTGTGAACCGATACTTGCTCCTTCTAATTTTAAGGCTAGTTGTTGTGAGTCTTCATCCAGCTTAAAAACCATATTGCCTTTCCACAGAAAAGCGGCAGTTTTTCCGTTTTTGGTTTTGATACTCAGTGCGCCAAACATTTTACCCACAGTTGCGTTTGGAGTTTTGCTGGCAATTTGATGGAAAAGTTCTTCGGAATTATTCATTATTTTTTATTAATGGTATCGCATAGTGAATTAGTGAGTCGTCAGAATCGGGAATATATCCAGCCCCGTATATTTCCAAATCTGGTCCATAACTGTGTCGTTCGTCTGACTGCATTAACCAGCTTGAATAAATATAGTTTACGGTGTTGTCGATATCTTCGACTTTTCCTGTGTGGGTGAATTTTGCGTACTGGGATGCAGGAATTTCTATGCTGACCATACCTTTTGGTAGTGCTTTGATTTCTGCTACCTCAATGGCTGCGTAGTATTCCAGTACGTCTGTTTGATCTTTGGTTTGTTGTATGACTCCGTAGCCAATTCTTTCAACGTTGTTCTTGATTTCGTCCATGCGTGGTAAAAACTCAGCCCAAAGTGCAGGGAGTTTATCGGCAATATTATTCTTTTCAGAATCAACGCTATAAAAGCAGGTTTTCATGCCAACTAGGTGCATTTTTTTCTGGGTGTAAATTTCAGGTTTGAGTGAGATATTCTGGTTGATGTGTTTTAAATATTCCGTATTGAACTCGATTTTCTTTAAGAATAAATTTTTGTCGCCGATCTTTCTGGCTTGGTTAGGTGTCATATCGAAGGTTTTTTTAAAGGCTCGGGTGAAGCTTTCTTGTGATTCAAAACCTGCTGAAATGGCTATCTCAATTATTCTCTGTTTTGTGTTGAGCAGTTTTTCCAATGCATTGGCAAGTCTTCTGGAGCGGATATAGGTTTTTAAAGTTTCATTAGTCAGGGCTTTAAAAATACGCTGAAAATGCCACTGGCTAATACCTGCTTCTTCAGCAATTTGTTTTAAAGAAAGTTCAAAGTCCAGATTGGCTTCAATAAAATCAATGCCTTTCTGGACTTGTTTTAGGTAGTTCATAGTTTATGTGTCGGGTGTTTCAAAGAAACCAGTTTCGCAAGTCAGCATGCCATGCTCATTATATTCACCGTAACTAATGCCTTCACCAATAACAGTTTGATCTCCATTTCTCAATTCCCATCTTGCAATGCTTTTATTGCTATGTGCAAGGAAGTAGGTTGTCACAAAATGACCTCCGGGGATTTGTTGATGAAAGTCCAGCATATACGCTATTAGTGCATCCCAGCCTTTGGTTTTGATTAGCGGGTCATTGTATTGATTGGAAGTATCAAGGCATTTCTCAAATATAGCCTGTTTCTCTTTGGCAGTTTCTACCTTCCATGATTCCACATAAATTTCCCATGTTTCTTTAAAGTTATCGCTCATTTTTATCTCCACTTATTTGTTGTAAGACTTCATATTAACTTTGACTTTAAAATCACTTTTGATATTTTGTGCGCTGTGTAAAGATAGTGGTTAATTGTGGTATTCTTAATGTTTTTAAAGGAGAAAATTATGGCGCTTTGGGTATTGTTGGTTTGGTTGGCGGTTGGTATTTTTACTGGCATTCTTACGCGTATTATTTCCAAGAGGGTATCTTCTTTTGGAATGATAGGTGATGCAATTTTAGGTGGAGCAGGTGGGGTTGTTGGTGGATATCTCGTTGCTTTAACGGCCATAGGCAGCACCCTGGGTGGTTTGATTATGACGGTTGCTTCAGCAATTGCCTGTGCAGTACTGGCTGTGTGGAGCACTAAGTTTATAACTAAGCCCTAAGAGGTGGGGAGTTAAGTTTCTCTCATTTATTAGAATAGACCTCATAGCAGTATGTAGCCAAGCTGATACTAAAAACCAGGGGGGGTGCCATGAGGCTGTGAAAGTATTCATGGAACTCATAAAAATAGTTAAAATATCCCAGATTTCACCCAAAAAATCAGCCAATAGCCTGCTATTACCTTCAATTTTAGATAAAACCTGGAAGATTTTTCCTTATTTTTCTTTCGTCCCAGAATACTTTCACAGCCTCATGTGGTTTAATCTGACTTCTTTAAATGTTCATATTTGGGTGTTTCCTCTTGAGCTTTAAAGGTGGTTTTGTATTCTTCCAAGTTCTCTTTTAGCATTCGTTTGAATTCCTTACTGAAAAATTCCATGGCGTGATCGAGTTCGGCTTCATAACTTTCCAGATCTTGTGAATGTGAAGCAACCACAAATGAGCTAAAGCGTGCGGTAGCGTAGAGTAGAGCGGAGCCTACCTCAGAGCTTTGTTGTTTGTCACAATGATTATTGGCGACATCAATAAAGCTGTCGGCCATTTCAAAAAACTTTTTATCTGATTTGTCTTGTTGCATTTTAATTACCATCCTATCTTTTTGTTTCTTTGCTGATTATATTTACATCCAGTACAATCAGCGTTTATATCTTCTAGCTGTTACCTTAAAGCAAATAGTAGCCTAATTTCTTATCGTTCAGCTAGCAAGTAGAATTTCTTTTTTTGGAGTATATTATCGTGGCGATTGAACGCACTATTTCTATTATTAAACCTGATGCCATTGGCAAGAATGTTATCGGTGAAATCTATTCACGCTTTGAAAAAGGTGGATTACAAATCATTGCTGCTAAAATGAAGCATTTATCACAATCCGATGCAGAAGGTTTTTATGCGGTTCATAAAGACCGCCCATTTTTTTCTGATCTGGTCAACTTTATGACTTCCGGGCCAGTTATGGTTCAGGTGCTGGAAGGTGAAAATGCCATTGCCAGAAATCGTGAGTTAATGGGGGCGACGAATCCTTCTGAAGCAGATGCTGGAACTATTCGTGCTGATTTTGCTCAAAGCATTGATGAGAATGCAGTGCATGGCTCAGATAGCATTGAAAATGCTAAAATCGAGATTGATTATTTTTTCACTGATGATGAAATTTGTCCGAGAACAAGATAAGCGTATAGAATAAATGGCAGAATCACAAAAAATAAACCTTCTGGATTTTACATCAGAAAAACTGAAAGATTTTTTCCTTGAACGAGGAGAAAAGCCTTTTCGCGCCACGCAGATAATTAAGTGGATGCACCAACAGGGTGTGAATAACTTTTCTGAAATGACCAATGTTAGCAAAGCGTTGCGAGAAGAATTGGCAGAAATTGCCGAGATTCGTCTGCCTGAAATTGCGATTGATAATAAATCCGAAGATGGTACCCATAAATGGTTGCTGCGTTTAGAGGATGGTAACTGTATTGAGGCTGTTTTTATTCCTGAAGATGATCGTGGAACTTTGTGCATTTCATCGCAGGTTGGTTGCGCGCTGGATTGCACTTTTTGTTCGACTGCAAGACAGGGTTTTAGTCGTAACCTTAGCGTGGCAGAGATTATAGGTCAGCTCTGGGTGGCGAAAAATATTTTACAGCCAGATTCAGATTCCGAGCGAGTAATAAGCAATGTGGTGATGATGGGGATGGGTGAGCCATTATTAAATTTTGAAAATGTGGTTGATGCCATGAAGCTGATGCTGGATGATAATGCTTATGGTTTAAGTAAACGTCGGGTGACCTTAAGTACATCGGGCGTGGTGCCAGCGTTGGACAGATTGCGCGATGAAGTAGAAGTCAGCCTGGCAGTTTCTTTACACGCTGCTAATGATAACTTGCGTGACCAGTTGGTTCCGATTAATCGTAAATATCCTATCAAGCAATTAATCGACTGTTGTCATCGATACATGGCGGGAAAAGCTGCTAGAGAAAAAATTACAATTGAATATGTGATGCTGGATAAAGTAAATGATTCAGATGAGGATGCACGTCAGTTGGCTTTCTTATTAAAAGATGTACCTGCAAAGGTGAATTTGATACCATTTAACCCATTTCCAGAAACTCGTTATAAACGTTCTTCAAATAATAGAATACACAGGTTTCGGGATATTCTGGTAGATGCTGGCTTAATCGTGATAACTAGAAAAACACGCGGTGAGGATATTGATGCTGCCTGTGGTCAGTTAGCAGGTCAGGTAAAAGACCGTAGCCGCAGACAAGAACATTTCGTGCGCATAGAAGGATCGGTAGGGTCAAAGGGTTAAAATAAAAAAACACTAATAAAGTGATTGTAAATACTGGGCTGCTTTCATAGCAACCAAAAAGGAGTACTGATAAGGGGATGTATTCATGAATGTCATATTTCATTTGAAAAGTAAAAGTCGCATGCTTTCAAGTCTTGTATTAATAGGCTTTGTTAGTATTTCTATGGTTGCATGTACAGGTGGTGTAGAGAAGGCTAAAGCATCAAATTATAATGCAGACCTAGGAATACGTTATTTGCAAAAAGGGCGTTTAAAGCTGGCGAATGAAAAATTACAAAAAGCGCTTGAGCAAAATCCCAACTCTGCACAATCAAACCATTACTTTGCATTGTTGCAGCAGCGTTTAGGAAATAAAAGCAAGGCCAGTCATTACTTTTCAAAAGCAGTTAGTATTTCCCCAAAAGATCCTGAAATACGAAATAACTACGGCTCTTTTCTTTGTGATACTGGACATCCACAAGCTGCTATAAAACAATTTATGGTAGCAGTAAATGACCCGCTTTATAGTACGCCGGAGTTTGCTTATACGAATGCTGGTATTTGTTTGAGAAAAGCAAATAATCATGCTTTAGCTGAAACCTATTTCCGTAAGGCATTGAAGAAAAAAGCTTCTTTCCCCTCTGCTTTAATGCAAATGGCAAAATTATATCAAGACCGTCGAAATTATCCAAAAGCACAGGCCTTTATGCTACGTTATGAACAGGTGGGCAAGTCATCACCAGAAGCATTATTGTTATGTAATACAATTAATTTGAAAATGCAATATCATGCTAAGGCAAGCTCCTGTAAATCAACGCTTTTAAGGCTGTTTCCTGGAAGTGACGAAGCAGCTAAAGTTAACAGGCTATAGTAGAATCAGGGCTTTATGAAATCAATCAATAATAAAACAACTAGTGACTAAGATTAATGGCTAGAGAAAAAAAACAAACTGAATTACCTATGGCTCAGCCTGGGGAGTTGCAGGCACGCCTAATAGGTTTGCGTGAAGAAGCGGGCTATTCAATCCCGCAAATGGCAGATGCCTTATGTTTGTCTGAAGAGGTTGTTCGAAACCTTGAGGAAGAGAACTTTGCTAGCTTGGCAGAACCTCCTTATATAAGAGGGTATTTACGTAATTACGCAAAGCTTGGTAAAGAAGATTCTACTGAGTTGGTTTCTATCTATGAATCATTACGTGGCGCAGATGTCAGCGAACTAGATTTTCATATGGGATCTTCTCTAGGTTCTGGTTTGTCTTCAAAGAAAAAAATATCTCCAGTAGTTGCGCAATTATTCTTTTTAGCTTTAATACTATTAGGGCTTGGCGGACTTACAATGGTG
>Ga0209633_10002241_pt1 | contig 18954 bp, 21 predicted proteins | sample Cruoilmetagenom1_FD_187290 | JGI IMG/M metagenome (GOLD analysis project Ga0209633, IMG submission 187290) | Oil polluted marine microbial communities from Coal Oil Point, Santa Barbara, California, USA - Sample 1 (SPAdes) (version 2) | ecosystem: Environmental > Aquatic > Marine > Oil seeps ... | reverse complement strand
GCCTCCCCTTGCATCAGGCGTACCACGAGGATAGTGCGTCTTCGTAGCGAGGCTTCCTTGCGCTTCGAACGAGGGATTTCCCCCGAACTTACCATCCCGGCGCTAAGGCGTGCCACTCAGTTGATGTTGGAGCTTGGCGGAGGTAGAGCCGCTCGAGAAATTATCGATGTTTATCCGCACAAAATAGCCCCAGAGCCTATCTTGCTCTCTACCTTCCAGGTCAAGCGTCTTTTGGGCATAGAATTAAGCTTGGTGGAGATCGAAGATGTGCTCACCTCTTTGGGATTTTCTTGCCAAAAGACGAGTTCCTCAGAGCTTGGGGTCATCCCACCTTATTGGCGCACCGATGTGAAAATGGCTGCTGATGTGATAGAAGAAGTAGCCCGCATTATCGGCTATGATCGCATTCCCCAGACATTGCTCCCAGGTCCGCTGCCTAGGCAACAACCTGCCCCGATGCTAACGCTTAAAGAGAGGGTAAGAGACATCTTGGTAAGCTGCGGATTCCAGGAAGTGGTCAGCTATTCACTAACCAGTTGGGAAGAGCTGGTCAAATTAAGCCCTGAAGATAAGCCGATTATACCCACCCCTGTCCGTGTGGCCAATCCAATGAGTAAGGAGCAAGAATACCTGCGCACCACCTTGCGGGCCAACCTGCTGGCCATTCTTTCCCAAAACCAAAGACATGAGGAAGAGGGCATCAGGATTTTTGAGGTGGGGAAAATATATTTGCCCCAGGAGAAGGATTTGCCCCAGGAACGAGAGATGGTTGGTGCTGTACTCAGTGGATGCCGTGTTAAGTCCTCTCCCTTTAAGGGAGAGGGATATCTTGGTTTCTTCGATGCTAAAGGGGTAGTCGAGGCCTTGCTAGAAGGGTTAGGGATTGAGGCAGATTTTGTGGTGGGGCAAGATGAAAGCCTTCATCGCGGCCGAACTGCCAGCATAATTGCCGCCCAGGAGAGCGTAGGGGTTATTGGCGAGCTACACCCTAAGATAGCTAAAAGGTTTGCCCTCCTTCCCTTCCCTGTCTTGGTTATTGAAATAGACCTGGTTAAGTTACTTCCCTTGGTTACCAGCCGAGGCAAATATTATCCCCTCCCCCGCTTCCCCGCCTCGAGACGCGACATTGCCATTGTAGTTGACACTGGAGTTGCTGCTAAAAAGGTAAAAGATGTGATTCTCAGTTTCCCTAAAGTAGGCCAGGTTAGCCTATTTGACCTCTATAGTGGGCCACAAGTGCCCCAGGGTAAAAAATCCCTGGCTTTCCATGTGGTATATCAATCATCAACCCATACCTTGGTCGAGGAAGAGGTGGAGAGGGTGGAGAAGGAAATCCTGGCCAAACTGTACCATGAGCTAGGCGCCACCTTGCGTAGCTAGCAATTGACCAAGAGGTTTTATATGAATACTCGGCTGACTGAGATATTGGGGATAAAGTATCCTATTATCCAAGGAGCTATGGCCTGGGTTTCCTTTCCTCCTTTAGTAGCTGCCGTTTCCAATGCCGGGGGATTGGGGATTTTAGGAGCAGCATTCATGTCCCCTGAGGAACTCAGGGGACATATCAGGATGATCAAAGAGCTTACTGATAAACCCTTCGGGGTGAACTTTATGCCGGAAAATCCTCAACTGGAGCAACTTTTGGATGTGATTATCGAGGAAAAAGTGGCTGTCGCCAGCTATGGCAAAGGGAATCCTAAACGGATCATCGAGAGAACAAAGCCTGGTAGCATTATCAATATGCCTACTATGGGAGCGGTGAAACATGCGGTACGGGCAGAACGAGATGGTGCTGACATCATTATTGTTCAGGGGACTGAGGGAGGAGGCCATACTAGCTATGTGGCTACTATGGTGTTAGTGCCCTTAGTAGTCGATAGAGTCGATATCCCGGTAGTGGCTGCCGGTGGTATTGGCGACGGCCGAGGACTTGCCGCGGCATTAGCCTTAGGAGCTGAAGGCATCTCTATGGGTTCCAGATTTATCGCCACCAAGGAAAGTCCCATCCACCCCAATATTAAGCAATGGATCGTTCGCTCTACTGAAGAGGATACGGTAGTCACTGATAATCTCACCGGGATACGCTGTAGGATACTGCGAAATAAACTGGCAGAGACCTTCTTGGAGATGACGGAGCAGAAAGCTTCGCCGTGGGAAATGATGACCCTGGGCACAGGGAGAATCAGGAAAGCCTTTTTTGAAGGTGATACAGAGTGGGGCTCTATTGCCTGTGGGCAGGTGTGTGGGATGATCTCTGATATCCCTACCTGCCAAGAGCTAACTGGGCAGATAGTTACTGGAGCGGAGCAGATCATCAAGGCATTGGGAGTGAAAATCCGGGGTATTTAACCAGCGAAGCCTTTCACGAACTCGGTAAACTCTCCTCGCTGGAAGCCAATAGAGACCAGGAATTTTTGGAGATGCTGGTCGCTCTCCTTGATCATCAGGCGAGCTTTGATTCCCTTTAGATGGCACTCTTCAATGCATGATTCGATCAGTTTTCGCCCGATACCCCGCTCCTGATATTCAGGATCAACCCCCACGCTGTCAATCCAACCACCTAAAGGAAGGGCATATTCTGCCCCCCTTATATCGGCCAATATGAAACCCACCACCCGCCCCTCTACCTCAGCTACAAAGGAAAGGGAAGGGTAATAAGTCCTAAGGTGGCTGCTCGCCCTTTGAGGCCAACTGGGGGTGCGATCCTTGCCGGTAATGTTCCTGTCTACCTCTATAATGCTTGCCCAGTCGTCTTCCCTCATTAGTCTAATTGTTAATCCCTTGATTTGCTTCATTTATTACCTCCTGACTTGCCCTTTTAACCGGGCCCTACTTCAAATTCGATTATACCATTATACCATTACAGGTTATGGGATGCTAGTCTATAGGTGGATTTTGGCAACTCTCAAGGGTGCGCTGCAATTTATATCGGGTCGAAGGAGAGATTATAGTTTCCTGCAAAAATATGTATAATAAAAAAGGGCAGTGGCCTTGCTTATTATACCCGTTTAGGACATGATTTCAGTTTCTCGCCTCCTTTGTGGTGCAGCGGCTTTTGGCGATACACTGCGTTATGGCCAGGGGAATCAGTCCCCTGTCGTAGTGTGGAACTGTACCAAGAGCTGCAACCTTCATTGCGTTCACTGTTATGCTGATTCCCAGGATAAAAAATACCCCGCTGAGCTAACCACTTTAGAGGCAAAATCATTTATCCAAGACCTGGCTGATTTTGGGGTACCTGCCTTGCTCTTCTCCGGCGGTGAACCCCTGTTAAGAGAGGATATCTTCGAGTTGGGGGTGTTTGCCAAAAAACACGGGATCAGGCCGGTACTTTCTACTAACGGCACGCTGATCTCAGCTAAAGTGGCTCAAAGAATAAAGGAGGTAGGCTTTGGCGAGGTAGGGATAAGCCTAGATGGCATTGGTGATAGGAATGATCGATTTAGAGGTCAAAGGGGAGCCTACGCTGCTGCTGCTGAGGGAATCCGCCACTGCGTTGCCCACGACCAAAAAGTTTCCTTGAGGTTCACCATCACTCGATACAACTATGAAGACATTCCCGCTATCTTCTCCCTTGTGGAACAAGAAAATATCAATCGAGTCTGCTTTTATCACCTGGTCTATGCAGGTAGAGGGAGCAAGATAAAATATGCTGATCTCACCCCCCAAGAAACGAGAGCAGTAGTGGATCTAATAGGCAACAAAACCGTTGACCTTCACCGGCGGGGGCGAAGTGTGGAGGTTCTCACTGTGGACAACCATGCCGATGGTGTATACCTCTACTTGGAAGTTGATCGAGAGCAGCCGCAGCGTGGCCAAGAAATCTTAGCACTTCTGCGCCGCAACGGCGGTAACAGTTCAGGAGTGCGAATAGGTGCGGTGGATAACCTGGGTGATGTTCATCCCGATCAATTCTGGGGGTACTACTCCTTGGGCAATGTGCGGGAGCGTAAATTTAGCGATATCTGGCTGGATACCTCAGATGCGCTGATGCGTGGCCTGAAAGATCGCCGGGCACTGCTCAAAGGTAGGTGTGCTCGGTGCCGATATCTTGACCTATGCAACGGTAACCTTCGAGTGCGGGCTGAGGCGGTGTATGGAGATGTCTGGGCTTCTGATCCAGCCTGTTACCTTAGCGATGAAGAGATCGGACTTATGGAGTAAGAGATGGCTTTGGGTGAACCTCGTCTGGTGGCTTGGGAGATAACCCGGCGGTGCAATCTCGCTTGTCCTCATTGCCGGGCTTCTGCCATTGACGAACCCTATGAAGGAGAGCTATCTACCTCCGAATGTTTTTCCGTTATCGATGACATTGCCGAGGTGGGGAGACCGACGATTATCTTCACCGGGGGCGAGCCTCTATTGCGTGAGGATTTTTTCGATATCGCCGCATATGCCCGAGCTCAAGGATTAGGTGTAGCTATAGGCAGCAATGGCACTTTGCTCGATGAACGAATAGCTACCAAAATGAAGAACATCCCCATTTCCCGTTTAGGGGTAAGCTTGGATTTTCCCGAAGCTCGAGATCAAGATCAATTCCGGGGGATGCCGGGTGCCTTTGAGGCTACACTGCGAGGAATGGAAGTTTGCCGCCGCCACGGGATCGAAGTGCAAATAAATAGTACCATTACTAAACTGAACGTTCACCATCTCGATCAGTTATTGACCTTAGCCTTAGAGTGTGGTGTGGTTGCTTTCCATCCTTTCTTTTTAGTGCCCACCGGCAGGGGCAAGAACATGAAGGCTTGGGAATTATCCCCTCAAGAGTATGAGCACACCCTCCGCTGGATTTATCACCGCCAAGTTGAGCTAGGTGAGCAAATATTCTTAAAGCCTACCGATGCCCCTCACTATGTAAGGGTGATGCTTGAAGTGGGCCAAGAGGGAGTACTCCGCGGTCGGGGAATCCCGGAAAAATCGAAGATTTTTCCGGGATTCCCAAGGCGGGTCCCCAGCCGAATCGAAGATTCGGCTGGGTGCAAAATGAACTCAATCACCCGCGGTTGCTTAGCCGGCATCGGTTTTTGCTTCATCTCCCATGTTGGCAGAGTGCAAGGTTGTGGTTATCTCGATGTCGAAGCTGGGAACTTGAGGGAACAGAAGTTTGGCGATATTTGGCAAAACTCACCGCTATTTGGTGAGCTTAGGGATTATTCTAAAATCAAGGGAAAGTGTGGGCTATGTGAGTATAAAACGGTATGTGGAGGTTGCCGAGCTCGAGCTTATGAGGCCACCGGGGATTATCTTGAGGCAGAGCCCTGCTGTATCTACCAGCCTCGGGCAGCCAGAAGCCTTAATGCTGTAGACTGAAGATGGAAGATGGAAGTTGATCTCACTGACCGGAAATTATTAAATATCCTGCAACTTGGCCTTCCGCTAGAGGAAGAGCCATTCAAAATGTTGGCGGATGAGCTCGCTGTCAGCGAGACCGAGATCATCCATCGAGTTGGGAGTCTTAAAAAGGCAGGGATAATACGTTATATCAGTGGGATATTCGATTCCTCAAAGCTAGGTTACCACAGTACTTTAGTGGGAATGCACATCTTGGAGGATCGACTGGATGAGGTAGCCCAGAGGATCAGCGACCACCCTGGGGTTAGCCATAATTATGCCCGAGATCATTACTGGAATCTTTGGTTCACTTTAACTTTAGCTGGGGATAAAAGTTTGGCCGAGGAGATTTCATTCCTGGGCACAAAAGCTGAAGCGTGGATAAGCCTTCCTGCACTAGAGGTGTTTAAGCTGGGAGCCTATTTCGATTTGCTCAAGCCGTACCAGCCATCACCAAGGAAGGAGGAGGCTATATTCTCCTCTCCTTCCCTCCCCTCTCCTTTGGAGAAAAAATTCATCGTCCAGTTGCAGCAAGATCTTCCCCTCAAGGCAAGGCCTTTCGATGATCTGGCACAACCCCAGGGAATGAAAGTGGCTGAGTGGCTCTCCTCGGCCAAATCTTTGCTCAACCGAGGTATCATGCGTCGCTATGGAGCTTCGCTCAACCATCGTCGAGTCGGGTTTACTGCTAATGCTATGTCGTGCTGGATTGTTTCCCCATCCGTGGTGAAGAGAGCATCTGAAAAGATAGCCTCATGTGGGATGGTAAGTCACTGTTATCATCGGCAAATCTGCGCCGGCTGGCCGTACAATATCTTTGCTATGATCCATGGCCATAACCCAGCGGAATGCGAAATGTTAGCCAAGCTCATTTCAGCGGAGATTGAAATCGCTGATTACCTCTTGCTCTATAGCACCAAGGAGTATAAGAAAGGGCAGGTTCGCTACTTCATTGACTTGGCTTAAGCAGGTTATCGAGACAATAGTGGTGTGAATTAGCTATTTATAGCTTTCTGCATACCCTTTCACCACCGCCACGTTCTCTTCAGTTGCTCACCCGAGATCTAGTTTGATAAAATAATCGGGCGGAGAGTATATGGCTATCAGTATAGAGCTGCTAAAATCTATAGCGTATTTTTCCAGTTTGAGCTTCGCCGAGCTGGAATCAATCGGGCAGCTCGTCTCGGAGAAATCGGTAGATAGGAACGAGCTGATCTTGTGGGAAGGCGAGCCCAGTGAGGCATTATACTTCGTGGCCTTCGGAGCGGTGAAAGTGTTTAAGACTTCGGCTGAGGGGAAGGAACAGATTCTATATATCATCCGCCCTGGTGAATCTCTAAATGATGTTCCTGTGTTCGATGGGGGGCCAAATCCCACCAGCGCTCAAGCTATAGGGCCGGTTGTCCTTTACCAGATACTTAAAGTCGATGTGGAAAGCATTTTGCAACGCTATCCTAAAGTGGCGGTTAATGCCCTGAAGGTTTTGGCCCAAAAGGTGCGGCAGCTCATGTTGCTGATCGAAGATCTCTCTTTCCGTCACGTCATCGGCAGAGTAGCTAGGATACTCCTGGAGTATGCTGGGAATGGGACAGACTCCAGGCCACGGCTTACCCAGCAGGAGATGGCAGCCATGGTGGGCACGGCCCGTGAGGTGGTTGGCAGGTCGCTGAAAGCTTTGGAGGAAGAGGGAGCGATCCGCATGGACCGTCATCGCCTCGTGATTGTAGATAAACAAGTCCTTCGGGAGATAAGTGGTACCCCTTATTGATAAGGTGGTTGGAAGATAAAAGTCACCAGATATAACTTAGCGGCCTCTTAAGATTAATATCGAGGGTTTGAGGTAGCTGTAATGGCTCAAATGCCGATGGTAGACCCACAGCGATGTACTGGCTGTGGTATATGTGTGATAGTGTGCTATTGTGAAGCGCTAGCCCTGGTTGGCAACGTCGTTACCATTATTGAGACAGAAGAGTGTGTTTATTGTACCCAATGCGAAGCTGTCTGCCCTACTGGGGCGATAAGTTGTCCCTACGAGATAGTTGTTGAAGGTTAGATAGTACTCTCCCCAATATTCCCCCGTTTAGCCACCAGGAAATACCCCCTATAAATATTCCCCGATTCGATTATTTGAGACAAAAGTCACATACAAAGGCTATCTCTTCAGCTAGAATTAGTTTTAGCTTAAGGCAAGGAGGTGGCACGATGAAATTATTGAGTGCACCTGAAAAGCCGACGACAACACGAGCAGAAGGATGCTGTCACTATTGGCTAATCGAGCCGGCAGAGGGACCCACCTGCAGAGGCGTGTGTAAGTTTTGCGGTGCAGAGGAAGAATTCGATAGCTATTTGGCTGATTTCGGGTGGAGGGATTTTCCTTTGCTTGGTGGAGAGTCTATTGCGGAGAGTCTAGCTTTCAAGTATGGCAGTCCAGAGGGTGAGGATGATCTTTAATATTAATATGCTAAAATATAAGGACCCAGTCATTGAAGTGATCCCTATGCTGAGGGCGGCGTGGCCTTGCCACAGCAATCTTCAACATTCTTAAGGCAGGAGGAGGTAATGGATATTAACAAGTTCACTGAAAAAGCTCAACAGGCAATTTTTGCCGCCCAGCAACTAGCTGAAAACCAGAATCATTCTCAGTTAGATGTGGAACATCTTCTCTTCGCTTTGTTGGATCAAGCAGAAGGGGTTGCTCCTCAGATCATAGCTAAACTGGGGATCGATGCTGATCAGGTTAAGAAAAAAGTAGGAGAGCAGCTTGACAATCTCCCCAAGGCGTACGGGGCAACGCAACTCTATATGTCGCCACGCCTCAATCAAATTATCGATCTTGCCCAAAGGGAAGCGGAAAGGCTCAAGGACGAATATGTCAGCACTGAGCATCTGTTGATAGCGGCTGCTGATGAACAAGATAGCGGGGCAGCCAGCCGTATTCTGAGAAGTTACCGCATTACCAAAGATCGCATCTACCAAGCACTGGCCAGCATTCGAGGTAACCAGCGGGTTACTGATCCCAATCCTGAGGGCAAGTATCAAACCCTGGAGAAGTATGGGCGTGATCTCACTGAAATAGCCCGCCGTGGTAAGTTGGATCCGGTGATTGGGAGAGATGATGAGATTCGTCGTACGGTTCAAGTTCTCTCGCGTCGCACTAAGAATAATCCGGTGCTTATTGGTGAACCTGGTGTGGGGAAGACTGCCATTGTTGAAGGTTTGGCACAACGTATCATCAATGGGGATGTGCCCGAAGGTCTCAAACATAAGCGCATTGTTGCCTTGGATTTGGGGGCACTAGTGGCTGGCTCCAAGTATCGGGGTGAGTTTGAGGAAAGGCTCAAGGCTGTTTTAAAGGAAATTCAGCAATCACAAGGGGAGATTATCCTGTTTATCGATGAGCTTCACACTGTGGTGGGAGCCGGTGCTGCCGAAGGCGCCGTAGATGCTTCCAACATGCTGAAGCCGATGCTAGCCAGAGGGGAACTCCACTGCATTGGAGCTACCACCTTGAATGAATATCGCAAGCATATCGAAAGGGACGCTGCTTTGGAGCGCCGCTTCCAGCCAGTGCTAGTAGACGAGCCCACGGTGGAAGAGACTATCAGCATTTTGCGCGGTCTCAAAGAGCGCTATGAGGTTCATCACGGTGTCAAGATCAGGGATTCGGCGCTGGTAGCTGCCTCAGTCCTTTCACATCGCTACATCACTGACCGCTTTTTGCCTGACAAGGCTATAGATCTCGTCGATGAAGCAGCTTCAAAGCTGCGAGTCGAGATCGATAGTATGCCTGCCGAGCTGGATGAGGTGGAACATCGCCTCAGGCAACTTCAGATCGAGCGTGAAGCATTGAGGAAGGAGCAAGATAATGTCTCCCGGGAACGCCTGGCTAACCTGGAGAAAGAACTAGCCAGTCTCGAGGCACAAGAAAGTGGTCTCAAATCTCAGTGGCAACAGGAGAAAGAAGCTATTCAAGATATCCGCCACATCAAGGAGCAAATCGAGCAAGCTAGGATAGAGGTGGAGCGAACTGAGAGGATGGCCGATTTGGAGCGGGCGGCGCAACTCAAGTATGGGCACTTGGTGGAGTTAGACCGTCAGTTGAAGGAGAAAGAGGCACATCTTGTCGGGCTGCAAAAAGAGCAGAAAATGCTCAAGGAGGAAGTGGATGAGGATGATATCGCTGAAGTGGTCAGCCGCTGGACGGGAATCCTGATAAGCAGACTGATGGAAGGTGAAATCCACAAGTTGCTTAATATGGAACCGCGGCTGCACCGCCGGGTAGTAGGCCAGGATGAGGCGATTATTGCCGTAAGTAATGCTATCCGCCGAGCTCGAGCTGGACTTCAAGATCCTGATCGCCCTTTGGGTAGCTTCATCTTTCTCGGCCCCACTGGCGTTGGCAAGACAGAGTTAGCCCGAGCTTTGGCCGAGTTTCTCTTCGATGATGAACGAGCTATGGTGCGCCTTGACATGTCCGAGTATATGGAGAAACACACTGTGTCACGGCTTATCGGTGCTCCCCCGGGATATATAGGCTATGATGAAGGGGGGCAACTTACCGAAGCTATACGGCGTCATCCCTACTCGGTAGTTCTCTTCGATGAGATCGAGAAGGCTCATGCCGATGTATTAAATGTTCTGCTGCAAATTCTCGACGATGGCCGATTAACCGATGGCCATGGGCGCACCGTGGACTTCAAGAATGTAGTGGTCATTATGACTTCAAATCTAGGTAGTCACTGGTTCACTGAACAGGGCCCTGGCCAAGAGGAAGAGGTTCGTCACCAGGTGAGGGAAGTCCTTAAGAGCCACTTTCGCCCTGAGTTCCTTAATCGAGTGGACGAAATCATCATATTCCACTCGTTGGGTCGAGAGCAAATCAAGCAGATTGTAGACATCCAGATGGCTAATCTCAGGCAGCGCCTTAACACTCGGCACATGGAGGTGCAATTGACTGAGGCAGCCAAAGAGTTGATCGTGGCTGAGGGATATGATCCTATGTATGGTGCTCGCCCCCTCAAGCGTACCATCCAGAGGCGGATTCTCGATCCTCTGGCGCTTAAGGTGCTGGAAGGAACTTTCAAAGATGGAGATAGTATACTGGTTGATGCACTGGGGAGTGAAATCGTCTTTCGGAGTGCCCCAGAGGCAGGGGAATCACCGCCGATAGCTTCTGAGCTCGCTGCTTAGATAAACGCCCAGATAGCAAAGGTCTTCGGTAGGTAGATAGTGAGGGACGGCAGCATCAAATAGGATATTGACCCCAGGTGCCACCTCCTCGTCTCCGAGATAGAGGAGGCAAGCCAGTGGAACTCGCGGCAGGCCTAAAAATCTGAAGGCCGCATCGCCACTGCGGCTCATAAGGTTTCCGCCAAGAGAGAGACAGGCTTGGCGGAAACCTTCAATGTCATTTCCGAAGGTTTGCACCAAGGAGCGGATGGCCAAGTTATAAAATTGTCCGCTAAACAGATGGCCCCCGGGGAGATAGCGGTAGGTGATCCACTGGTCGGCAACTGCCGCCCCATCAGCAGTGAACAGGTAGTGCAGCAGGACTAACTGTAACTCCTCAGGAGGCGAGCTTCGGTCATGGGCACCTTCTATCCTAACTTCGGGATAATGAACTAAGAAGGTTTGGTCGAACAGTGGTAAGTGAAATTTCCCCCCGACGAACTCGGCCCCGCTTTTGGAAGCCACCACATAGGGGCTAATCTGCTTCATCTCTCTTAATGCTTTTTCCATAGCCAGGTCAACGTTCATCTTGCTATACCTACATAAGCCAGGGATCAAGACGGTGGAGGGCTTGTTCCTTTTCGCTGAAGTCGACTTTGGCTCGGCGTACTGCCCTGGCTAAGATTTCAATGCTTTGGTCATAAGCTTGGCGATCAACAGGAAAAGGATAGCCATCCTTTCCGCCGTGGGCAAAGCTATAGCGTGCCGGGTCATGAAAACTTGCCTTAACTCCGTAGACCAACTCAGCAATTAAGCTTAACGCCCGCATTGTTTTCGGCCCCACACCTTCCACTCCGAGTAGCTCCTCGAAGCTTTGCGGCTGGCGCTCATGGAGGAAAAAGAGAGGTTTTTCCAGTTTATCGGGGTGAATATCTTGGAGGCTGAGCTGATGGCGTCGGGGGAGGTCTAGCCGCTTGAGAGTTTTCAACTCAGCTAAAATCACCTCTGGCCTCTGCTCAGTAACGATATCAGTGAGAGCAATTCGTGCTGGAGTGCTTTGGCGGCAAACCAGATTCAATACTCCCCCTCCTTGCTGCTGGGAACAAATAGCGGCATGGGGCTCACAGACAAAATCAGTCACCTTCTCCCCTAACCAGTGGTATCTCCGAGCGTAGTGGGTGCTCTCATTCATCCCTTGTTGCACTACGCTCCATGAGCCGCTGGCGGTAAACAAAAAGGTATGGTGATAAAGCTGGTAGCCGTCCTGGAGAGCTGAGTTGTCTACTTTAGCGGCAAGCTTACTGGCGTATACTAACTGCCTCGGGTCTACCAGGATGGCATCTGCCAAGCTTTGTATCTCAGCCGGGGTTTGTCTTGAGGTTCGTCCTTTGCCCCCAGCGACAAAAAAGCCTAGTTCCTTGTCCAGTCCCTTTATCCCTTCTTTGAGCGCCCCGCAAAGGACGGTGGTGACCCCGCTTGAATGCCAGTCATAGCCCAAAACACAGCCGAAAGCTTGAAACCAGCAGGGGTCGGAGAGTCGGCGGAGCATCTCTTCAGGGCCAAACTCAGCCACAATAATGGAGCTGATCTCTCGAGCTAGCTTGGTCATCCGATCAAAAAGCCACCGTGGCACCTGGCCATAATGCAATGGCAGACTAGCCAAACCTGTTCTGGTAACTGAACTAATCACTAGACTCCTCTCTTAGGATAATACCACGATGGAAATATAAGTATCAAATGGCTGTTGTAATGCCTGTCAATCTGTAGTACTATTAAAGGCGGCGATGTTATCGGCCGCGGGGCGAAGTGTAGGCGGTTCTCCCTGAAAAGTTTGCCTGTCCTTTTTCGGGGGTAACTGTTGAGGGAGGGACAGATGTGTGAAGCTGTTGTTTATCTTGCTGATGGAGGAGAAGAGAAGGAAATCATGCGGGAGGTTGAATTCCTCGAGGTTGAAGGGGAACAACTACTGTTGAGCAGCCTTTTCGGCAATGAAAGGAAGTTACGAGCCAGAGTCAAGAGCATCAATTTTGGGCGGCATAAGGTCATCGTTGAGCAGATTCATTAATCGGCGGGCTTTTCAACTGATGTGGGGGAACAAGTCTCCCAAGTTAATGAGGCCTCATGCAAGGATTGTGGTACCTGGGCTACTGCCTGCCCTAGCGGGGTTATTACCTTTAAAACACTTGACTACCAAGGCAATTATGGCTGAGATCGGGGGGTGCTAGTATGAGCTTTGAGCCCAAAATCGTGGGGTTTTTATGCAACTGGTGTTCTTATGCTGGGGCTGATCTGGCCGGTGGCTCGCGGCTAAAATATGCCCCCAACATAAGACTGGTGCGAATTATGTGTAGCGGTCGAGTAGATCCTACCTTTGTCCTCAAGGCGTTTGAGCAGGGGGCTGATGGCGTTCTGATCTCTGGCTGACACCCTGGGGAGTGTCATTACCAGTCTGGTAATTTTAAGGCGGCACGGCGCATTCCTTTGGTTGCCAAAATGCTAAGCCAGTTGGGGGTTGAGGAGGAGCGAGTACGCTTAGAGTGGATCTCTGCTTCGGAAGGTGATCGCTTTGCCTCTATTGTCAACCAGATGACAAACGAGATAAGAGAACTTGGCCCGCTAAATCACTCTAAAGGATAAATCAACCTCTCCCATGCTGTCTTCAAAAACCAAGACGGGGTGGGGGAGGCTATTTGTGATTGCTAAATTGGGGGGGGAGTGAAGGGATTTTTCTCGTCGCGAGGTGAGTTTTATTTGGGATTAGTAACGGTAGCCTGTGTGGCTTTTGTGATGCCCATGCTGGTCACCCTCGAGGTCTCTAGTGGCTGGGCATTTCTGGGCTATATATATCTCCCTTTTGGCCTCGGGATAATGATTCATTCTTTCTATCGTGAGGAGAAAGAGCAACTCAAGTAGGAAGGAGGGAGCAGCATGCCATTCCGAGAGATAGGCTGGGAGATCAGCCAGTGGTGGATCGTTTACATCCCAGGGATTCTGGCGGTGATAGCTATTGGCTATGGAGGATATGAGCGTTATCGCCTGTGGCGTTTGGGAAAACCAGCCAGTATATTTGAAAACCTCGGTGGGAGAATAAAATCGTTTATCAATCCTGCAATATTCGATGGCTTTGCCCATAGGAGGTTGTTTGGGGTTACTTTTGACTTCAGCGGAGTGAGAAGTCTGTCTAATGAACTTAGAGAAGGAGTCAGTTTCTTCCCCCCGAAAATTGCCACTAAGCACCCTCTCGGCGGACTGATCCGTTCTGCAGTTAGCCCCTTCATTCCCAAGGAGTTCTACCCAGGAATAATACATTTCCTCCTCTTCGGAGGTGCTGGCTTGCTCCTGCTGGGCACTGCAATGGATGTCGTCGCCCATTATGACTATCCCTTTATGCGTGGGGCAACCTATCTAGGCTTCTCCCTGGTTAATGATCTCGGCGGTGTATTTATGCTCCTCGGGGTGATTTTAGCCCTCATCAGGAGATACATTCAACGGCCGCAGAGATTAACCAATACTGCTGAGGATGCCTTAATCCTGGGTTTAATCTTTGTTGTGGTTCTTAGTGGCTTTATTCTCGAGGGATTCCGAATTTGTGCGGTGGCCTCTCACACTGAATTAGCCCAACCCGGCTGGGCAAGGTGGAGCTTTTTAGGCTATGCCCTATCCTTAGCTTTCGACAACTTAGCCCCGGCAACACAACTGGTATGGTATCAATGGCTATGGTGGGGGCATATGGTGTTTACTATGGGGGTAATCATCTACATCTCTCTTGCCTTCAGTAAACTGACCCATATCATAGTTGCCCCGCTGAATGTATTCTTCCGATCCTTAAGACCCAAGGGGGCATTGGTTCCCATCCTCAACTTGGAAGAGGCGGAGAGTTTCGGCGCAGAGAAAATTGAAGATTTCACCTGGAAGCAGCTCATGGATCTTGATGCTTGCACCGGCTGTGGACGCTGTCAGGATAATTGCCCGGTATACCTAAGCGGTAAAGCTCTTTCTCCTAAGAAGCTGATCCAAGACCTCAAGAGCCATCTGGAGGAAAAAGGTAGGAAATCCCAAAATAACTCTCGAAGCTTAATTGGCGAGGTGATCAGCGAGGATGATATCTGGGCGTGTACTACTTGTCGCGCTTGTCAACAAGTTTGTCCGGTATTTGTGGAACATATTGATAAGACCATTGAGATGCGACGTTACCTAGTGCTCTCAGAATCAAGATTTCCGGAAACTGCTATGGGAGCTCTGACAAGTATTGAGACCAGAGGCCATCCCTGGAGAGGAACTACCGCCGTGAGAACAGATTGGGCCGATGGGCTGGGGATCAAGGAGCTCTCACAGGATAGTGAGATAGATATCCTCTATTGGGTTGGTTGCACTGAAGCCCTTGAGGATCGCAGTATGAAGGTAGCCATTGCTGTGGGCAAGATACTGAAGAAAGCTGGGATCAAATTCGGCATATTGGGTTCTGAGGAAACTTGCTGTGGTGAGCCGGCACGGAGAATGGGAAATGAATATCTTTTTCAGATCCAAGCCCAGCGAAACATTGAACTGCTCAAAAGTTACCAGGTGAAAAAGATCATCACCGCTTGCCCCCATTGCTTTAATACCATCAAGAATGAATACCCCCAGTTTGGCGGCGAATTTGAGGTTATTCACCACACCGAGTTTATTGCCAACCTAATCAAAAACGGCAGAATTGAGCCTTTTATGAGGCTAGACCAAAAAGTGACCTATCAGGACTCTTGCTATTTGGGGCGTTATAATGGCATTTATGATGCACCGCGGGAAATCCTCGCCTCTATCCCGAGGCTTAATTTGACTGAAATGGCCTGGCGGAAAGAGAAAGGCTTTTGCTGTGGTGGTGGTGGTGGGCGGATGTGGATGGAGGAGCAGGGCACCAGGGTAAATCATATGCGCACCGAGGATGTAATCAAAACTGGTGCCCAGATAGTAGCTACTGCCTGCCCCTTTTGTTTGCAGATGTTTGAGGATGGCATAAAGGCAAAAGGTGTCGAGGAATCCCTCAAGGCTATGGACATTGCTGAGTTGATCAACTTGGCGATTCCGTCCGAATAAGTGGATATTCGAGGAGAATATTAGTAAGCTGAAGTAGCAGTAACTAAAGCAGTAAATCCTCCGCTTAGCCGTCGGCCTTTGCTGCTGGTATCAGATACCTGAGCGGAGCGTCTCTTGGAGGAAGGGAAGCGGTGCAAATTGCTTTCATTGGTGGTGGGGTCATGGCTGAAGCCATGATCCGAGGCATTCTGGATAAAGGCTTGGCTGAATCTCGTCATCTTGTGGCTAGCGATATTGATGCCCAGCGACGCGCCCTGTTGAGCCAAGAGTACGGGCTGGCAACTTTCCAAGATAACTGTTCTGCTGCCAAGCATGCTGAGGTAATTGTTTTGGCCATCCAGCCCTACTCACTTGCTCAAGTTATGGGAGAACTTGGGGGGCATGTTCAACCTGAGCAGTTGGTGCTTTCTATCGTGGCTGGGGTCGGCATGGCTACTATTAGCCAAGGATTGAGGCATGAAATTATCGCTCGTGCTATGCCAAATATGCCTGCCCAGATTGGCGAAGGGATAAGTGTGTGGACGGTAGCCAGCGGGGTGAATGAGAGCTACCGGGAGAAGGTTCGCAGCCTATTGAATGTTCTGGGCAAGGAATTATTTGTCGGGGATGAAAGATACCTCGATATGGCTACTGCGGTGAGTGGGAGTGGGCCGGCTTATGTTTTGGTGATCATTGAATCACTTATTGATGCTGCGGTACACATTGGTCTACCTCGCCAGGCAGCCAAGGAGCTGGTGCTGCAAACGATCTTGGGGACAACGAATGTGGTGAACAGGTGGAATAAGCATCCTGCTGAACTGCGTGACCTTGTTGTCTCCCCGGGAGGAACAACTGCCGCTGGTTTGCTCCAATTGGAGCAGGGCGGCTTACGAGCTACGCTCAGCCGGGCTATAATCGCCGGCTATGAGAAGGCCAAGAGCCTGGGAGGAAAAGTATAGCAATAGTAGTCATCTTTGTCAATTTTATTGGTATCCTGTGCGAGATACTCACCTTCGCTATTGTAATTCGAGCTATCTTATCTTGGTTTTCCCCTCGTCCCAATCATCCGATGATGGTTATTCTGGGGCAGATAACTGAGCCCTTTCTGGCCCCCTTGCGTCGTGTTGTCCCCAGGGTGGGGATGCTAGACATCACGCCGCTCGTTGCCATTATCCTCCTCCAGTTAATTCTGTTCTCCTTGCCTTAGCCGCTTTTGGGGAAGTTGTTTGCAAATCCATAGCGCGGTATAATCTTCCTATAGGGTATCCTTAGAATGAACTGGCTAGATGTACTTATTATAATTATTTCAGTTGCTTTTGCCTTTATTGGCCTACAGCATGGCTTGCTTAGAGCTATGTTTACTGTGGCAGGGTTAATCGGTGGCATTTACTTGGCGGGCCAGTACTATAGGAGTGTTGCCGAACAACTTTTCGGCTCAGGAAGTGGAGCTGAGATCGGTGCCTTCGGCCTTATTTTAGTGGCTGTTGTTGTAGTAGCAAACTTAGTTAGCTTACTTTTGCAGCGGCTGTTAAGTCCTCTAAAGATTAGCGGAGTAGTGGATAGGGGGGGAGGATTTGTCTTCGGACTGGGGGTAGGGGCAATAATGTGCGCGGCTATTTTAACTATTATAACCAAGTACCCTTTCGGTGGCATAGAAGGCACTATTAGCCACTCATCTATTGCCGAGCTTTTAATCGACCGCCTTCCTTTACTGCTCGATCTGCTTCCTGAAGAATTTGATTTTTTGCGAGATTTTTTCGCCTGAATTTGAAAGATGGGGGCGCTTATGGCTAAAATAGATAGCTTCAGTTTTGGTTCAATCGTTATCAATGGCAAAAAGTATCGCCGTGATGTTATTATTCATCCCGAGGGTACAGTAGAGAAAAGAAAGGGGGGTATTTGGATGTTTGGCCCCCATTCCTTTAGTAAAGAAGAGATCGAGAGACTAAAAGAAACTGGCGCTGAGATAACCATTGTGGGAACAGGAACTAATAATAGGGCAGCCTTGTCTCCCGAGGCAGAAAAATACTCTCGGGCAGCTCAGCTCGATCTAATTGTCCTTCCCTCTCACGAGGCAGTCAATCGAATAAATCAGCTAATAAGCCAAGGAAAACGAGTAGCTGCTCTCCTCCACATAACTTGCTGACATACTTTAGCTAACTGCTGGAGTTTCCCCTGGGTGTAGCTTGTGCCACTTCTGCAGTAATTGCTCGTGGGTTTCTTTGTAGTCGGGATCAAGCACGCAGCAATCAACTGGGCATACTTCAACACATCGAGATATTTCAAACCAGCCGACACATTCAGTGCACTTATCAGGGTCGATCACATATATTGTTTCCCCTTCTTTGATCGCCTCATTCTTGCATTCCGGCTCACAAGCGCCACAACTGATACACTCCTCGGTGATCTTATACGCCATCTTGCCTACCTCCTTTCTGAGTTTGAATTCTTAGCAGGAACCTACAAATAGGGGCTTGGCACTCATTTTTCAACTAGAGGAAACCTCTTTGGGGGAGAGTTTCTCTCTCAGGGCAGCGGCTACATATTTAGGAACAAATGCCTCGATGCAACCTCCGCCTTGAGCTGCTTCCTTAAGTAGGCTAGAGCTGATAAATTGATGTTCAGCAGCAGCCATAAGACATACTGTCTCTATATCCGGAGAGAGCTTCTTATTCATCAGTGCCATGTCAAACTCTCGTTCGAAATCGGAACCTACCCGTAGCCCTCGGATGATAACCCTTGATCCCACCTCCTTGGCAAAGTCGACAGTGAGATTGGCATAGGATACTACTCGCACATTGGGGAGATGGCCTAGTGCTTTGCTCACCATCTCCACTCTTTCCCCAGTAGTAAACAGAAGGCGCTTAGGGGGAGAAGCGAAGACCCCGATAATCAATTGATCGACCAAGCCGGATGCTCGGCTAGCCACATCAATATGGCCATTGGTCACCGGGTCAAAGCTGCCGGGATAGAGTGCCACAATCATGTCAGCCCTCCTGGCCATAAATTGAAACCCAGGTATCACCATAATGCCGCTGCTTGACAAGTTGGAGCCATCTCAAGGTCAAGGGTAGCTGCTGATGTGAGGAATGTTGCACCACCACAGTCGCCTTTGCCCCCACAATTTTGGAGCCAAGCAATTCCTCCAAGGTATTGACTAAGGGGGGGCCACTATAAGGGGGGTCGGCAAAGATTATATCATATTCCTCCCCAAGCAGATGCAATGCCCGCTCTACCGGGCAGCAGTAGACCTTCGCTTGTGAGGTGAGCCTTAATCTTTCTAAGTTCTCCCCGATTACGGCACAACATCTAGGGTTCTGTTCTACAAAGTCTGCCCACTCAGCACCACGACTGAGTGCCTCAATCCCCAGGGCACCAGTGCCAGCAAACAGGTCAATCACT